>OKSP01001027.1_pt1 | contig 12361 bp, 10 predicted proteins | sample 2434041 | NCBI WGS metagenome assembly OKSP01 (sample SAMEA3879593, study PRJEB24766) | human gut metagenome | biome: human-associated habitat; feature: feces | place: USA | collected 1985/1987
GGGTCTTTTCTTCTCCGTCCGGAAGGGCAGCAATTTCATAGATATTATCCGTCGTTGCATACGGTTTCAGGGTCTTCGGATCCTTGACCGGCTTACCATTTTCATCGAGGACTTTATTGCCATTGGCATCTTTCAGGGGTTTGCCACTGTTCGGATTGATGACATAGTTGCCATCTTTATCCATTTTGTTGGCACCACGGTAACCAGCAGCATAAGCCAAGGAAATACGGGAATAACCACAGATATCGTTGTCATAGCCCAGGTCTTCAGCAGCCTGACACATAACTTCGCCGTCACGGTTAGCTGCAATACCGGCAGCCTGGTTTTCAGGGTAACCAACATGCAGCCCAAAGGATTCAGCCAGTTCGCAAGGGAACTTGGAAGACGACCAGCCTACAGGTTCGCCAGCTTCTTTAGCTTCTCTCAATTCACGATAAACTTTTTCAACTACGTCTCTTAATGCCTGGACGCCAGGACTTACAGTTTTTGCCATAATGATCCTTCCTTCTTTTCATCAAGTTGAGCGCTTACTTGCTCGCCTTTCGATATGCATAGAGAGCCGCTCCCAAGGCCCCATTGTACTGGGCCAAGGGAGATGTCTTGATTTCTACGCCAAGGCCTTCCTCCAATGCATGGACAATGCCGTAGTTTTGTGCCACCCCACCGGTCATGGCCACGTCTGGAGAAACCCCGACGCGGTTGACAAGACCAATGACACGGCTGGCAACGGAACGATGGATACCGGCAATGATGTCGATTTTATTGGTTCCTTTCGACAGCTGACTGATGACTTCCGATTCCGCAAAGACCGTGCAGGTTGAGCTGATAGGCACACGTTTTGTAGACTGCGCCCCCAGCGGAGCAAGATCACTGACCTTGACTTCGAGGACACGGGCCATAACATCGAGGAAACGTCCCGTACCTGCGGCACATTTATCGTTCATCTGGAAGTTGGTCATCGCACCATTTTCAATATGGATAACCTTGGCATCCTGTCCCCCGATATCAATGACCGTGTGGACATTAGGCCAGAGGAAATGGGCCCCCATGGCATGGCAGGAAAGCTCACTCATCTGCTTATCAGCAATGCCTTCCAAGGAATTCCGGCCATACCCTGTTGCCAGGGTAAAGGCCAGATCTTCTCTTTTCATGTTGGCACTCTCAAGGACTTCGGAAATGGCACGGGCCGGTCCAGTCGTGCCAGCCCCAACGTCCACGAGGGACTTGGCGACAATGTCTTTGCCATCCTTGAGGATGATGCATTTTGATGCAGTGGAACCAATATCAATTCCGAGGGTATAGATACTCATTCAGTAAAGTTCCTCCTAAGGAAATTATTTCTTCGTGAAGGTATCGAACTCTCTGATGGCTCTTGGCAGCAGCATTTGATGGAACGGGCAAACAGATTTCGGATTCTGGTAAGCAGCTTCGGCGAAGGCTTCTACATAGCCACGAAGGTTAGTGAAATCAACGATTTCATCGACAAGGCCGAGTTCAGCACAAACCTTCGGACGAGATTTCGTATGGAAAGCTTCGATTAGGGCATTCATCTTGTCTATGGTCGGCTGCAGGTCCTTGCCGGCTTTCTTATCTTTAGCAAGACGTCTGGAATACATAGCCACAGCAGCGGTTTCGCCGTTCATGACATAGATTTCCGTGGCAGCCGTGCCAATGGAGAACGCGTTCGTATCGTTGCCCTGAGGCCCGCCCAGTACGTAGTGAGCAGCTGCAGAACCTTTTCTCAGAGTAATTTCGAATTGCGGAATGTTGGAATTCTGGATGGAATAGATCAGGGATTGACCCAGACCAAGCAGTTCGGCTTTTTCAGCGTCGTTGCCAACGTCGATACCGGACGTATCCTGGATCCAGATGATTGGCAGACGGTCTCTCGAGCAGAGCGTCACGAATTCGTTCATCTTGATGAGACCCTGCCGATAGAGCTTACCGCCCATACCAACAGCACCGGTCTTGTATTCAGGATAGTTCATCAACAGGCCCATGAAGTTGGCAACAACACCGACCACAAGGCCGTTGACCTTTGCCATACCGGTAATCATTTCAGGGCCGTAACCCTTCTTGTATTCACTGAATTCACTGTTATCAAAGAGTCGGCCAATGACGTTATACATATCATAGGCTCTCTTGTCGTTCAGCGGAACCAAGGAGTAGAGGTCATCCAGAGGCAGGGCCGGTGCTTTCGGATCGTCAACACGGAAGAATTCCGGATTGTAGCTCGGCAGCATGCCAATATATTTTTTGATGCCTTCAAGAACACCTTCTTCGGAAGCATAAACTTCACGGAAGAAACCCGTTTCAGTGTAATGGATATCAACCGCTCCAGGGGGCTCGGTCTTGCCGCTTTTTGCAACAGATTCAGCAATCTGTTCAGCGCCTTCCATATCAATGTAGCCTTTCGGGCTCATTCCGCCAAGGATTCCGGCGCCGCCAACAGCCATATTGGCTTTTTCGTGGGCAATGAGGATGGTCGGGCTGATGGAGTGGTAACCGCCGCCAGCAGGGTTCGTCCCATAAATGCCTACGATAACAGGAATACCGAGTTGGTTCAGTTCAGCATTGCGGAAGAAAGGCGTACCACCGCCACGGCGGTTCGGATAAACCTTTTCCTGTTCGTCGAACTTAACGCCAGAGCAATTCAGGACATAGACAAGAGGGATGCGCAGGGTCTTTGCCGTGTCAGAAGCACGGAGCAGGCATTCGGCCTGGCCCGGTACCCAGGCACCGGCAAGCTTCTTGTTGTCAGAAGCAACGATAACAGCCCACTTGCCGTTAATGCGGCCCAAGCCCTTGACAATGCTGACGGAACCGTTCTTGTTGCCTTCGGGATTGTACAGGGTGTTGAGCGGTCTGAAAGTGCCCGGTTCAACCAGTTTTTCAACGCGCTGCAGTGCAGTCAGCTGACCGGATTCATTCAGGGATTCATCACTGCGGCCAGCAGACTGGGCGGCTTTGATGAGTTCGTGGATCTCGGCTTCGATGGCTTTCAGCTGAGCTTCGTTTTCCGGATTCGCTTTCTTCATCGGTTTGCCGACCTGCGGCATATGTTCAAAATAACGGGGCATAGAGTAAAAACCCATGTTTTTCGTTCCTCCTACTTATCTCTTATTTGGCTTCCGGCACAGGCACTTTGATGAAGGCTTGGCCCGGGTCAATTTCTTCACGAATCAATTTGATAACGGACGGTTCCGGAGCTTCCAATTCAACAGCGCGGGAAACGTCGATTTCAAAACCCGTATTTTCAATGACGTCTTCGGGGGAAGAGGTCGGATAATATCCAGCCAGGTACATTCTCTTGGTCTTTTCGTCGAATTTGAGGATCCCGCGGTCCGTAACAACCATTTGAGGCCCTACTTCGCCGGGAAGGCCCAGTCTTTCACGTCCGCCAGGGCCATCAATCCAACCCGGGCTGGTCACGTAGTCGATCTTGTCCATGAATCTGCGTTTTTCATGCTGCATCATGATGATCGTATTGGAATAGGTTGCAATGCCGTTTGCGCCGCCAGAACCAGTGAAACGGGTCTTCGGATGATGATAGTCACCAATAGAGGTGGAGTTTACGTTACCATAGGGGTCGATCTGCGCACCGCCGATGAAAGCGATGAGACGGTTTTCCTTATGGAGGTATTCGTTGATTTCAAAACCGACGAAACGAACGTTAGGCCAAATGGTACCGCAGTGAGCCATAGACTCTCTTAGCAACGCTGGCACCGATCAAGGGGAGCCCGGTCCCAACGGTTACGACTTGACCATTTTTAATCTGCTTGGCAATGGTAACTGCCTGCATTTCTTTATTGGTGTAATTCGTGTAATCAGCCATCCTAATTAGCCCTCCTTCGTCATATCAACATGATACCCAAGACCAGGAACAACCTTCAGGTTGATGAGGCGGGTTGCGCCCAGTTTGTTCAGGTATTCATCGTGATCTTTCAGGTCGAAGACCCATTCCTTGCAGAATGCATCGAAATCTTCCTGGGTCTTGGAAACAACATCGTAGACCTTCAGGAACGGATTATCATAGTCATACAGGCCGAAGCACTGAGACGGATGAGCGCCATAAGGAGCCAAGACAACCGCATCTACGCACATGCAGGGGATGTCGTTTTGGGTCGGATCGCGGCGGATTTCTTCGTTGCTGATGATTTCTTCGCACGTAACAATGGTGTGCTTAGCAGCCATAGCAATATCGACATCCTGGAACTTGCCGCCCCAGATGCGAACCGTACCATCCGGAGAAGCCTGCTGGGCATGGATGATGGCTACATCAATCTGAGGAACAGGAATGGCGAGGACGCGCTGTTTGTCGTTGAACGGGTTCTTGATTTCGACAAATTTGTCATCAGGAACCTTATCGAGGGTCTTGCGGACTTCCTTACTGATGCCCCATTCGGTTTCAAGACTGGAGCCCTGCATCAGGGAAACCGGAAGGAACGGAAGGCCAAGGGCAGCGGCATGCCACATCATATAGATGACATCCTGGGAATAATCTTCCATGGTGAGTTTGCCCGCTTCGAACCATTTACGGAAGCGTCTGGAAACATTCGTTACACCAGAGTTAGCCGTGTAGCAGTTGATATATGCCTTGACACGGCCACAGCCAATGAGCATATCCCAGTCACCGCCGGCAGCACCGGAAAGTCCGGTCAGGTCCGTGATTCCCTGTCTCAGGATTTCATAGACGGCTGCATACGGTTTACGGTCAGTCGTAAAACCACCCAGTGCAAGATGGTCACCACTGTGGACATACTTTGCAATAGCGTCTTTTAACGTCATTACTTTACTCAAAGCAAAAACCTCCTTTTAATTTCCATACTTTGGCTAAGCATGCTGAAGTTCCGGAACCATCGTCCGCTAAATCATCCATCCCCCTTTGAACATTCTCGATTCAGGTTCCGATTGGTATCACTCTTCATAGTACAAAGCGATTATAACACAAATAACTATTTTTTTAAATTCAATTTCAAGGATTTATGCGTTTTTTAACAATTTTATATGAATTCGGACAATTTTTTTATTAAAAAACTAAAAAAGCCCATTTTTCCTAGGTTTTTTCTAAATAGGCCCCATAACAATAATCGTGCTTTTTCCTTTTTTCCACGAAAATAGATAAAAAAAATGTTACATATGAAAAAAACCGGGACCCCGTTTTCAAGGGGTATCCCGTATGCAATCAAAATGTAGTTATATTTTTAAACGGAAACGTTAAGACGTGGGTCCTTTTTCTTTTTCCTTTTTCCACCAGATGTCCGCTGCTCTCTGGAGCGCTTCAGGGGTATTGGAAAGATTTCGGTCCTGAACACGGGAAAGAAGCAGGGGCAGCAGCCTTTTAAGGACCCTTTGCGGAATTCCCGCAGCAATAAGGTCCCGCCCGCTTATGGCAAGGTCTGCTGTATGGACGGGCATAGTACCGGCCATCAGAAAAAGCTGATCTGCAAAATGGCGCGCCAGCGCCTGACTTTCTGCCGAAGCCGTTGTGGCTGCCATATCGGCAAGGCAAAGGGTCCCCAATTCCCGGAATGCTTCCTGCAAGTCCTTGGTACAGCGGAACGCCCCGCTGCGGGCTTCCTTCCGAAGCCAGCGCCAAAGTGCCGCATCCGGCAGGAATCGAGCAGGTCCAAAATGCATATGGTTTCCTACAAGAAAAGCCACACGGTTCACTAGGGCTCCGTTTTCCCCCAGACGGTGGAGAATGCTTTCCGCCATGGCTTTTCCCACCTTGTCGTGTCCATGGTCACTGGGCATGCCATCGGGGCGAATGCCCCTGACACCTTTCCTTCCCTTCCCCACATCGTGAAGCAGGATGGCCCATCCCAAAGTCAGGGAACCGTCACTGTGGTCCAAGGCATGCCAGATATGGCCCCATACATCAAAGGGATGGAAGCGAGGATTTTGAGGGACACCCACAAGATCGAGAAGCTCCGGCAAAATGGGGACGCTTTCATAGGTTCCCTCTTTTTTGATTCGGCACGACATCCCTGCAAGACCGCTTTGGACCATGAGATTCATGCCCTGACCAGCGTAGGGTGCCCTAAGAAGTTTATGCAGCTCCGCCTTGACACGGGAAAGAGAGAGGCCCTTTGCACGCGGTGCCTCCGCCTTGATTGCCGGGAGGATACCAGCCTCGGGAAGAAAGCCGAGCTGTGCGACAAAACGGCAGGCCCTGAACATGCGCAGGGCATCTTCAGAAAAACGGTCCGAAGGAGATCCTACCACACGCAGGACATGATGCTCAAGGTCACGCTGTCCGCTATAGGGATCGGTCAAGTTCCCCGCAAGATCCATCGCCATGGCATTGACCGTAAAGTCCCTTCGTGCCAGGTCTTCTTCCAGGGTCTGGCAGTACGCAACACCGCTAGGGCGGTGCGCATCCGTTCCATAAACTTCCTTGCGGTAGGCAGCAACTTCAACGGCTCGTCCTTCTACAAGAAGGACCAGGACACCGAAATTTTCGCCCAGGTTTTCCACAACAGAAAGACCCGCCCCTTTGCAAAGACGGCGGGTTTCTTCCGGTCGGGCGCTCGTGACAATATCGTAGTCATGGGGATGCTTTCCGCAAAGCAGATCGCGCACGGCTCCGCCAACGACATAGGCTTCAAATCCATGTTTTCGGAACAGTTCCAGAACCGTTATGACATATGAAGGAAATAGGGCCGCCATCAAGGGGCCTCCTTTCATGACTTAATCCCCATCAGGGGCATTGAGGAGCGTAAAGACACCCACGGCCAATGATGGATTGGAAACCAAGCGAATCTTGGCACCAAATTCCTGTTCCATGTCTTTCATCCCATGGATGCGAATCCATTCCTCTACCAGAGGGTGAACAGAAAGGACCAAACTGCGGGCCATGGCATGATCGAGATAAAGGCTGCGCAGCCGGCGCCGGATTTCCACATAGACCGTTTCTGGCGATTCCACACGGCCGCTTCCCTGACACATGGGACAAGTCGTATAGACGGTACCAAAGAGATTGCGCCGCGCCTTCATCCGCGTCATCTCCACAAGATTCAAGGCTGTCATGCCCATAACACGGGGCTTCATGCGGTCCATCGCAAATTCCCGGCGCAAGAGGTCCAGGATTTCCTCCTGTTCCTCCTTGCGCTCCATATCAATGAAATCAGCAACGATGATGCCGCCGATATCCCGCAGCCGTAACTGACGGGCAATTTCCAAGGCCGCTTCCCGATTCGTGGCAAGGCTCGTCTCCTCCCTGTCACTGCCAGTTGAATAGTGCCCGCTGTTGACATCAATGACCGTCATGGCCTCCGTATAGTCAAAGACAAGAGAACCACCGCCAGGCAGGGGAACCACCCGGTCAGAAATGCTGGCAATTTCTTCATTGAGTCCATAATGGGTAAAGAGATCTTCCTTTTCCTGATACCATTCGGTCCGGATTTCCGTAAGGCCCATATCTTGAAGAAGTTCTTCCACCGTATGATAGGTCGCTTCATCATCGACAATGATTTTTTGCACATCTTTTGTCACATAGTCCCGGATCATACGGATGGACAGATCCAGTTCCCGATAAAGCAGCTGCGGGCCCCTCCCCACTTTGCTTCGGCGCAGAAGGACCTGCCAACTGGCAAGGAGCTGACGCAAATCATTTTCGATTTCCTCGGCGGCGGCCTTAGCCGCTGCGGTTCGGATGACAACCCCCATCCCCTCAGGAAGACTCTTTTGGACGAGCGTCCGCAGACGAGTACGGAGGGATTTGCAGGTAATCTTCCGCGACAGGGAAATACGATTGCCAAAAGGTTCAAGGACGATGTAACGGCCCGGCAAGGTCACGTTTCGCGTGACACCCGGCCCTTTGGTTCCCCGACAGTCCTTGACAACCTGGACAAGAAGCATCTGGCCTTCCGTCAGGCGATCCTGTTTATGCAGTGTCAGGAACCCATTTTTCCCCACATTAAGATCGATAAAGGCAGCCTGGATGCCAGGCACAACATTCGATACACGGCCTCGGTAAATATTGCCAACAAGGTTTCCCTCCCCACGGCGCTCAACGGCAAAGTCGCGGAGCTTGCTGTCAAATACCAGTCCCATGCGGGTTTCTTCCGGTTTGACACTGACAAAGATGGCGGTCATAGGGCGCCGCTTTCCAGCGTCATACCATCTGCCTGAAGGAGCGGCCTTTTTTCTCCATTAGGGCCTGCTGCGTATAGGTCAAGACGGGCAATATCCGCTTTTTCAAGGTCAAGGGAGAGACCGAAGTCATCGTGAAGGACCTTCAAGAGCTCGGCGGCCTTCATGCTGCCTTCCTGGGAAACCAGACAGTCAAATTGGAGCGTCAGCATGCCCCCTTCATATGAAGCCTGCACATAGGGGACGAAAGCTTTGGCATCCACGATGCGCGGGCTGCCCTTGCCCTTGCCATGTGTTTTCGTATAAAGAGCCTTTTCCGCCCTTTCATAGCGCTGAAGCCCGTCTGAAGGATCTGCCGCACAGGGGACCTTCACCAAATAAGTCGTTCCTGCAACCGAAGCCATGAGTTTCGGGGCCTTATCATCTGCTAGGTCGGCACGTACGATATGGATGCCCATGGGAAGATTACAGGAAAGGGCATCAACGAGGTCCTTTAGGGGAACGGGCTCCCGCAGATATAGTTCCAGAAATTCGGCCCTGCTCGTCACCCCTACACTCAGGGCAGAAGCCAAGGAAAACTTCATATGGGGATTAAAGCCTTGGGAATAGGCAACAGGAATCCGAGCCCGACGAATGGCTTTTTCCAAGGTTTTCAGATATTCCAGATGGGAAATGAACCGGATTCCGGATTCTTTTGTGATCTGCAACCGTAGTTTCATGCTTCCTTCCCCTTCCAATCAATGATCTTGACCCCCAGCTGCTGACAGACCTGACAGCCCGTACAGGCTCCACGCCGACAATCCGGGGTCAAAGCAGCTTCCTGGGCCCGTTCGTATTCTTTCCACAGGAAGCCACGGGAAACGCCGCAGCTCGTGTGCTCCCAAGGAAACTTCTCATTTTTTCCGCGCGGGCGGTTGTTGTAGAAGGCCATATCAAGTCCAGCTCCTTCAATGGCTTTTTTCCAGCGGTCAAAGGAAAAATGTTCGGACCAGCTGTCAAAACGGGCCCCGTCCCGAAAAGCCAAGTAGATGGCTTTGGAAAGACGGCGGTCGCCCCTGGCAAGGACGCCTTCCATGAGACTTGTGAGGGAATCATGATACTGGAAATTGACATTTTTCATCGTGTCGAAGACTTCCTTAAGGAGCATATGCTTCCGGTCAAATTCTGTTTTTGTATTCTGTCCCACCCAAGCAAAAGGCGTATAGGGTTTGGGGACAAAGTTGGACACGCTTACCGTAACGCGGGCCCCAAAGCGGCCCGTAATCTTTTTGTACTGCCATTTCACGGCCCGGGCAAGATGAGCAATCGCAAGGATATCCTCATCGGTTTCTGTCGGCAGGCCGATCATGAAATAAAGTTTTACCTGGGACCAGCCATTTTCAAAAGCCGCGCCCACCGCATCCATGAGATTTTCTTCTGTAACTCCTTTATTGATCACATCACGCATGCGCTGGCTGCCGGCTTCAGGAGCAAAGGTCAGCCCACTCTTACGAACGGCCTGAACTTCCTGTGCCAGTTTTACAGAAAAACTGTCAATGCGCAGACTCGGCAGGGAAACGCTCACCTTGTCATCCTTGAATTCTTCCAAAAGATCCCGTACCAGGGGATCCAACTGAGAGTAGTCCGCCGTACTTAGGGAGAACATGCTCATTTCGTTGTATCCTGTTGCCGGTACCAGTTCGCGGGCCAGTTTCTTGACGTTCTCCGGTGTTCGTTCCCGAACCGGACGGTAAATGATGCCTGCATTGCAGAACCGACAGCCGCGGGAACAGCCGCGGAAGAGTTCCAGCATGATCCGGTCATGAACCGTGTCTCCATAAGGAACAATTGGATGGGTCGGAAAATCAAGATCGTTGATATCCGGTTCCACCCGCTTATAGACCGTTGCCGGAACGCCCGGTTCATTGGGTGTCACAGACTTGATGGTCCCGTCAGCATGATAGGTCACGGTGTAGAAACTCGGTACATATACGCCCTGGATCCTAGCCACACGGCGCAGGAATTCCTTCCGTCCACCGGGTTTTCCTTCTGATTTCCAGGCCCGGTAGGCATCGGAGACTTCCACAATGATGCGTTCCCCATCGCCAAGCATACAAAAATCCAGGAAATCAGCCAAAGGTTCACTGTTAAAGACACAGGGACCGCCAGCACAGACAAAGGGATCATCAAGGCCGCGGTCCTTGGCCCAAATGGGAACCCCGCCTAGATCCATCATATTCAGGATATTGGAATAGCTCATTTCATAAAGGAGGGTAAATCCTACAAGATCAAAATTACCAAGACGGCGGCTCGTTTCAAGGCTTTCCAAAGCAATCCCGCGCTCTCGCATCTTGTCTTCCATATCCACCCAGGGCGCAAAGACCCGTTCAGCTTGGATATAGGGCTGTTTATTGAGAATGGCATAAAGGATCTTAAACCCCAGGTAACTCATGCCAATTTCATAGGTATCAGGAAAAGCGAGGGCAAAGGAAACCTCGACCTCGCTTTCCGGTTTGACGATGCTGCCAAATTCCATTCCCGTATAACGGGCTGGTTTTTCGACAGCACTGAGGATATCAATCGGTAAATCCTTGTGCATAGGGCCTCCTTACTAAAATCTCAAGGTCTTGGGATGAGCATGGATATTCATTAAAAGAGCCACCATGAGCATATTGGTCGTAAGGGAACTGACACCATAGCTCATAAAGGGCAGCGGAACCCCTGTTACGGGCATAACATTGCTCGTCATGCCCACATTGACCAGGATATGAAAGGTAAACATAGAAACAATCCCAACAGCAAGCAGGGTTCCAAAATCATCGCTTGCATGAAGGGCAATCGTGATGCCCCTGACGATGACAATCAAGTAGAGAATCAGGATCAGTGTCACCCCAACAAACCCAAACTCTTCGCCGGCCACGGCGAAAATAAAGTCCGTGTGATTTTCAGGAAGAAAGTTAAGCTGGCTCTGGGTTCCATTAAAAAGACCACGGCCAAAAAAAAGACCGGAACCAATAGCAATCATGGACTGAATGACATGGTAACCACTCCCGTACGGTTCAAGTCCGGGATTGAGGAAGACGCGGATCCGGTTTTTCTGGTACTCATGAAGCATGTGCCAGATAAGAGGTGCTGAAGCAAGACCCAAACCGCCCATGATGAGAAAATAACGGATCCTGAAGCCGCAGATGATCATTGTACCTAAGAGAATCGCCATAAAGACGAGGCTTGTTCCTAGGTCAGGCTGACGCATAACCAGGAGAAAAGGAACAAAGACATAGAGAAAAACAGGGATCCAACTGCGAAAGTCCGTTAACGTCGGCAGCCGCGATTCCACAAAAGAGGACAGACAGACAATCATGATAGCTTTGGAAAACTCACTGGGCTGAATGCTGATGGGGCCCAATTGGAGCCAGCGCTGCGCACCTAAAGCACTTTTCCCGACAACCATGACGGCAACCAGCATAACCAGATTGAAAATATACAGAGGTTTGGCAACATGTTTTAAGATGCGGTAATCAAAACGCATCAGGTAACCGCCCAAAATGAGGTTCACGATAACAAAAAGAGCCTGCCGAAAAACAAAGCGGTAGCGATGGGGACCGGGAATATTGGCATGGGTAGCACTGGCAATCAAAACAAGGCCGATAGCAATGAGCAGCATGACGCTCAAAAAAAGGACCTTATCCACGTTCCGAAAATACTTTTTAAAGGAATGACGCATGCTTTCTCCTCACTTACCCTTTCTTCTTCGGGGTCGTTTTATCTTTCGAAGACCCGCTGCCGGGCTTTTTGACACCCGGTGTCGTAAAGGCATATTCCAAGATAGACTGAACAATAGGCGCGGCTGAAACCGACCCATAACTGCCCTGCTCCACAACGCAGACCACAACAAGGCTGGGATTCTTGGCCGGAGCATAAGCAATGAACCAGCCATGGTCCCTGCCATGGGGGTTTTCTGCCGTACCGGTCTTACCGGCCACATCAACAGGCAGGGATTTTAGGGCCGATGCTGTCCCACCTTCTTCCGTCACCGCTCGGAGACCGTCCTGGATAAGGTCCAAGGTTTTCTGGGAAACCGGCAGACTACCTTCTTCCTGCGGTTCAAAGCGTTCGGCTACACTGCCGTCGTCGTTGATGATCTTGCTCACAAGATGGGGCTTGTAGCGCTTTCCATCGGTCGCCACAGCCGCAAGCATTTCCGCAACCTGCATGGGTGTTGCCAAGGTAAAGCCCTGACCAATGGCTGTATTGAACGTATCGCCCAAGTACCATTCGTCTTCAA
>OKSP01001044.1_pt1 | contig 12170 bp, 10 predicted proteins | sample 2434041 | NCBI WGS metagenome assembly OKSP01 (sample SAMEA3879593, study PRJEB24766) | human gut metagenome | biome: human-associated habitat; feature: feces | place: USA | collected 1985/1987
GTCAAAGGCCGGGTTTTCGGACAGCCCCAGCTTTTCGGTGATGAGCTCCGCCAAGTACTCCCCAATGGCCGGGGCGCTGGTCAGGCCCGGGGACTCGATCCCCGCCGCATCAAAGAAGCCTTCCGCCGACTCGCCCAGCACAAAGTCGTCCCCGTCCTCGTGGGCGCGCAGGCCGCTGAAGGAGGTGATCACCTGCCGGGTGGGGATGTTTTTCACCCCCAGGGCGGATTTCTCCAGCACTTCGGCAAGGCCCGCCGCTGTGGTGGCGGTGTCCTCTTTGCCGTCAATGTCCTTGGCTGTGGGGCCCAACAGCAGGTTGCCGTGGACCGTGGGGCTGACCAGCACGCCCTTGCCGTTCTGGTTCGGGCACTGGAAGATGGTGTGGGACACCCGGCTGCCCTCGGATTTGTCCAGCAGGTAATACTCGCCCCGGCTGGGCTGGATGCTGAAATCATGGGGCAGCGCCAGGTCGTGGACGGCATCGGCGCTGACACCGGCGGCGTTGATCACATACCGGGCGGTAAAATCCCCCTGGTCGGTGTGGACCAGCCAGCCCTCGGCCAGCTTCTCCATACCGGTGACCTGGGTCTCCAGGTGGAGCTGTGCGCCGTTGCGCACGGCGGTCTCCGCCAGGGCCAGGCAATACTCCCAGGGGGAGCAGATGGCGGCGGTGGGGGCGTAAAGGGCGGCCTGCACCTTGTCCGAGAGCTGGGGGTCCATGGCGCGGGCCTCGTCGCCGGTCAGCACCTGCAGGCCGGGCACGCCGTTGGCCTCGCCCCGCTGACGCAGGGTCTCCAGAGTATCGCACTCTGCCGGGCTGAACGCCAGCACCAGAGAGCCGCACTGACGGTAGGGCACATCCAGTTGTTCGCACAGCTGTTTTGCCAGCTCCACACCACGCACATTCAGCCGGGCCATCAGGGTGCCGGGCAGCGGGTCATACCCCGCATGGAGAATGGCGGAGTTGGCTTTGGTGGTGCCGTTGGCTACGTCGTTTTCCTTTTCCAGAACAGCGACCTGGAGCTGGTATTTGGACAGCTCCATAGCGGCGGCGGCGCCCACGATCCCACATCCGATCACAAGAACATCCAGCATGAACAAAACCTCCGTTTCTGCCGGGACAAGAACAAAAAAAGCGCAGGACACCCCCTTGGGGGGCTGCCTTGCGCTTCTCAATTCTCACACAAACCAAGCATTTGGTATTCACTTTGCAAGACCTACAATACCACAGCAGGCAAGTGTTTGCAATAGTTTTTCAGAAAACTTCTTGAATTTATAGCTAATGCACAAAAACAGGAGCTTTGCTTTGTGCGTCTTGTGGGGACAGACCGGATGTCGGTCCGGACAAAGATCCAGAAAAGAAGAGATGTTTCCCGCCGGAAAATAGTGAAACGTATTGACTTTTCTTCGGGGTGTGCCTATCATTGTATACAGAATAAGGGAAGATCGGGTCGATTTATATGGAAATTTGTAGTGGATTGCACCAATGCAAACCAGAATGGGCCCGCGTTGCCCGGCGGGGATGCCGCCGGAGGGGGAGCAGGAGGGTTATAGTATGAAGACCATCATGATCGGGGATTATATCAAGCGCCGCCGGGTAGAGCTGGGCATGACCCAGGGACAACTGGCCAAGGGCATTTGCACAGTGGCCACTCTGTCCCGGCTGGAGGCGGGGATCCAGACCCCCCGCCGCAACCGCATCAGTGCCCTGCTGCAGCGGCTGGGACTGCCGGATTCCCGGTATTTTGCCATCAATACACAGGAGGAAGTGGCCATCGAGGCGTATAAAAAGGATATCGTGGCCTGCAATGTGCTGGAGCGGGTGGAGGAAGGCTTTGAAAAGCTGCAGAAGCTGGAGCAGCTGCTGCCGCCGGACGATAACCTGACCCGTCAGTTCGTGGTGCGGTCCCGGGCGCTGCTGGGCGGGCTGGATGGCCGCTACACCCATGGGCAGCAGATGGAGATGCTGCTGGATGCTATGCGGATGACCATCCCGGATTTTTCGCTGGAAGATCTGGAGGAGCATTACTATACCTTTGATGAGATCAAGACCCTGAACCAGATCGCAGGGCTGTACCTGGCGGAAGACCAGATGGAGCAAGCGCTGCACCTGTATGATAAGCTGCTGAACTATATCCTCAACCATAACCAGGCGCTGCTGTGCCGCAATGGACTGCTGCCGATGGTGCTGCACAATTATACCCGTGCGCTGAACATCGCCCAGCGCTATGCCGATGGGGTCCGCTACGCAGAGGAGGGCCGCCGTGCCTGCGTGGAATATGGGCATTACCAGTATCTTCCGGGCTTTTTGGCTCTGCTGGGGGAGGGGCTGCATTTTACCGGACAGGACGGCAAAAGCGCAGAATGTTACCGGGAAGCCTACTATATCTACCGTGCAACGGATGACTACGGCAACGCCGAGACCTGCCGCCGGGATATGCAGCGCTATCTGAATATCCAGCTGGAAACGCCGGAACTGTGATGCCATAGGGGCATTTGCCCTGCCAAAATAAGAGCCGCCCGGCCTCTGCTTTGCAGCAGAAACACCGGGCGGCGTTTTTTGTTATGGATGGGTGGGCAGCTCGCCCCGCTGGATGCGGCGGGTCAGCTCCCGCACCTTTTGTTCGATCCGGGCCATTACGGACAGAAAAGCCGGGTCGCCCTGGCCGGTGGGGTCCTCCAGACCCCAATCCTCCCGGTAGGTGCAGGGCAGGGTGGGGCACTGGACGTTGCAGCCCATGGTGATGACGATATCCACCTTGGGCAGCGCCGAGAGGGGCTTGTTGTACTGGCAGGCGGTCATGTCGATGCCGTAGACCTGCTGCATCAGCCGCACAGCGTCCGGCAGAATAGCTCTCAAATACACCCTGGCCCAGCTGCCGGCCCAGGGCCTCGGCCATCTGGCTGCGGCAGGAGTTGTGTACGCAGAGAAAGGCGACCCGGGGCCGGGGCGCAGCGGGAGAAAAGGGGCACCGGCTGCCGATGCATTGGCTGTTCCGGGCGCTGTACTCGCAGCGGGGGGCGCTGGGGGTCATCTCTACGCCCAGCTGTTCCCGGGCAAAGTCTGCGGCGGCCAGAATGGACAGCCAGCTGTCCCGTTTGCAGCAGCGGGGGCCGCCTACCCGGCCGATGCACTCCAGTGCCCGGGCGGTCATTTGGTTGCTCAGACCCCAAGGCTCCCGGGCCAAAGGGGTGGACTGGGTGGCGATGGCCACAAACTGCCCGGCGCTGATCCCGGCTCCGCAGGCGCCCCAAAAACCGCAGGCGCCGCCCGGCACCGCCATGCCCCGGCTGTGGATCTCGGACAGGGCGGCGGGCAGATCCAGCTCGCCCCCTGCATTTTTGTAGGCGGTGAGCAATGCCGCCCCCACCATTACATGGTGCTCCGGCCCGTGCATATGGCAGAAGGGCAGCGCCATCATCCGGTCCAGAATGGCGATGGGGTCGGTGGAGCGCTCCGCCAGGCACAGCCCAAAGATGCTGTCCATCCCTTGGGTATGGCAGCTGCTGCATACATAGTGGCCATTCACGCAGCGGGTCTTGCTCAGCTCCTTTTTATGGCAGATGGCGCACTCCATCATTTGGTCCTGCACCAGGTATTCCAGCGGGGCTTTACAGATCAGACATTCTTCCATCTCGGCTCTCCTTTTATACCCTTGCTCTCTCCCCAAGGGAATGTGTAGTTTGATTATAGCCGGAGACGGGGCAGAACACAAGAGGGCGGCTATTGGCGGGGCCGGTGCGGCCGAAAAAGTCTTTCTTCCGAACGATATCCACAATTTTTGATGTTTGATTTTGTGGAAAAGCTGAATTGAAATCTCCCCGCTGCATTGCTATACTAATACCAGTTCAAGCGCTTGAACACACACAAGTTTACAAACAGGATCTGACCGAACAAACGCAGTCTCATAAGAGAACTACCCCTTTTTAATGGGGAACTTGCGCATCGCTGTTCGCCAGGTCCTTTTTTGATGCACAAAACGACCCGGGCCAGCCTCTGTAAAGAGGCAGCCCGGGTCGTTTGGGTTCTTTCGGTGATTTTTACCCCTTTTTCCGCAGGTCCTCCCAGGAGCGTGCAGGCCGGAAGAGGGGGGTATAGGGGTTTTCCAGCGCACTGGCTTTGGGCGGGGCGGAGGGCGCCGGGGTGTCCGGCGGGCCGGTGCACCGGCTTTGACCCGCCAGCGCATCAGCGGCCCTCCCCGGCGGTGGAAACGGCCCCGGCGGTCAAAGCAGCCCACAGGGCTTCTCCGCCGGAGAGGTTTTCGGCCTGGGCGTCGCTCCAGGCGCCCCGGCGGCCCACATAGAAGCGGCGCATATAGTCCTGGCTGCTGCCGGAGGCCGCTTGGGTGGCATCCGGGCCGTAATCGCCCAGCTCCAGCCCGGTCAGGGCGGGGCAGTCCTCCCAGCGGTAGACCATGTTCCACCAGTCTGCATCGCTGTCCGGGGCGGGCAGCGTGCCGTCCAGATAGGCCAGACAGCCGGTGTTCTCCTCAAAGCCCGCTGGGTCTGCCACCAGAAAGACGGTGCTCAGGGCGCCCTGCACATCAGAGGCCAGCTTGACTGTGCCCGCCATGGTCAGGTAGGCGTCGCTCTCGGTCTCGCCCTCGGCGGACTGGGTGTAGTCCAGGGTATAGGTGTTCAGGGTCACCACGGTCTTGCCGTCCCCGTTCAGGTCCTGGCCAAAGGCCGCCAGCTGGGTCTGCAGCGCCTGGAGGGTATCCTCTGGCAGATAGTAAGGGGCCACCACCCCGATGTTATAGTCCGGGTGGGTGGTAAAAAAGTAGTGGCCGATCAGGGTATAGGCCAAAAAGCCGCCCGCAATACCGATCAGCAGCACCCATTTCAGGTTATAATCCCACCAGTTGGCCCAGCGCTCCCGCCGGGTATACTGTTTTTCCTTCCGTGGGGCCAGGTCCTGTGGGTCGATGTCACGTTCATAGCGGTAACTTGCCATTGCGTTTTGCCTTTCCCTTCCCGATGCGGCTCACAGCTGGGCCAAAATGGTCTGGCGCACTGCGTCCGGCAGCTGCTTTTGTTCTGCCCGGTCCATCCCCTTGGTCTGGATGGGGGGCAGCACACGGATATGCACCGTGCCGGGGGTGCAGCGGTTGCCCCGGTTCTCAAACAAGGCCCGTGCGCCGGTAATGGCCACCGGGACCACCGGTGCGCCGGTCTTGACGGCGATGCGGAAGGCGCCGCCCTTGAACTCGCCAATGCCGCCTTCCTCGCCTTTGTAGCGGGTCCCCTCGGGGAAGATGATGAAGCTCTTGCCCTGCTCCACCACGGCGGTGGCTTCGTTCAGCGCTTCAATGGCGGCGCGCATATCGTCCCGCAGCACAAATACGCAGCCCAGCAGCTTCATCCAGCGGTTCAGCAGCGGGATCTTGGCCAGCTCCTCTTTGGCCAGCAGGCCATAAGGCTGGTCCAGCCCGGCCAGCAGCAGCGGGATATCGTAATAGCTGCGGTGGTTGGCCACAAACACACAGGGGCCGTCCTTCGGGATATTTTCCAGCCCTTCCACCGAAAGCGAGACCCCGGTGATCTTCAGGATCTTGCGGCTCCAGTGGGGAATATGGGTGCGCACCAGCTGCTCTACCAGAGCGGTATCCCCGGCAGCGGCGGCCTTTTCGGCCCGGCGCAGCACCCCGTAATGAATGATCATGTACCCAAACAGGTAACTGAACATTGCGATCGTGCGTAAAACACTCATCGGCGTATCCTCCTTGCGGCAAAATGCCGCCAGTTTCTATTGTAGCACAATTTCTTCTAAAAAGGGAGTGCTCAAAGTTTTTTTACATTTGGCAGGGCTGTCCACTTGCAAAATTCACAAAAGACGGGTATATTTATAGGTAGCTACATGGCGTTTTGGCGGTAGAAGCCGGGGATGTGCCCGGCCCGCCGCCAGGAAAGAGGGGTTTTGTTTCCATGGGTCTGTTTCCTTCTGCAAACGATTACAAACCCGGTCCGGGGATAGAAAAGGACACCCCCCGCAAGACCGGCATTGCCCGCTTTTTTGAGCTGGTCGGCCGGGATATGAGCGGGATGTTCCTGGCAAATCTGCTTACCTGTCTGGGTTTTTTGCCGGTGATCTGCCTGGTGTACATCGGCTTTTTGATGAACAGCCTGCCGGTGATGCTGATCAGCGCAGTGGTGGGCGGCGTGCTGGCTGGCCCGGTGCTGGCTGGTATGTATGATACGGTGCTGCGGGCGCTGCGGGACGAAGCGGGCTATTGGTGGTCCACCTACCGCCGGGCGTTCCGCCAGAACTGGAAAGCCAGCATCCTGCCCGGCATCATTTACTGCGTTGTGGTGACGATGCAGATCTTCTTGGTGTATTTCTGCTTCAATATGCTGTACCAGGGCGTCAATGTAGGGATCGGGATGTGGGTGGCCACGGTGCTGCACCTGCTGCTGTTTCATATGCTGTTTGCCTATATGTGGCCGCAGGTGGTGCTGCTGGATCAGCCCCTGACCATGACACTGAAAAACAGCCTGCACTGCATGATCGCCTTTTTGCCCCATGCGCTGGCCGCATCGGTGGTGCAGATCCTGTTCTGGGGTCTGGTGATCCTGTGCATGCCCCTGGGCCTTTTGCTGATGATCGTGTTCGGTTTCTGGTTCTCCTGCGAGATCTGCTGCCAGATCGTGTACGGCGATCTGGACCGGGTGTTCCATATCGAGGAGAATATCCGCAAGATGAAGGATGCCGAGCTGGAAGCAGCGCTGGCTGCCGAGCGCGCCTCGTCCGGACAAGAGGACGAGCCGGGCACGGACGGCGGCTGCTGATCCCGGAGGGAACGGGATGGAACAACGCAACAATCTGGTGCTGCAAGGCACCGAGACTTTCTCCCGCGGGGCGCTGGACAATGTGGCACTGGAGGGCGGATGCCTGGTGCTGGACAGCGTGGCCGGGCGCAGCCTGCCCTATGGCAGCTACACGACCCCGGAGTTTGCCATGCTGGCGTTCTGCAACCTGAACGTAAGCTGGAACGCCCATGCCCCCCATAATACGCTGGTGGAGGTGCGCTGCCGTGTGTATGCAGGCGGCGTCTGGACGGGCTGGCTCAGTTTTGGCAAATGGGCGCCGGATTATCCCCGCTGCAGCATCCACGCTCAAAGCGACGATGGATTGATCTTTTTGATGGGGGACACCGTGACGGTGGCCACCCCCGGCGGCGCCACCGGCGTGCAGCTGCAGGTCAATCTGTCCACCAACGATGACAAAGCCACCCCCGCAGTCCGTCTGCTGGCGGCGGCAGTGCGGCCCCTGGCCTGGAACCGCCAGGAAGGGCGGGTGCTGAACCGGCAGCTCTACCTGCCGGAATACTGCCTGAGCGCCCACGACCCCACATTTGGCCACGAGATGGACCTGCCGCTGGTGCTGGCTGCCTTGATGAACCGCTACGGCGAGGATATCCTGCCGGAAGAGGTGGCCTACGCAATGGAGGACCATGCCACCCGCAGCACCGGCAACACGGCTTTTGCCGCGGCGGCGGCGGGCTGCTGCGGCTATCCCTGCTGGCAGGCATGGATGGACCTGGCCGACCTGCGCACCCAGATCCACGACGGCTGCTCGGTGGCAGTGCAGCTGGAGCGCCGCTCCCGCACCCAGCGGGAGCCTGCCAGCATCTGGATGGGGCTGCGGGGCTTTGGACACGACGCAGCGGTGCTGGCGGACTATGTGCTGCTGAACGACCCTACCGCCGAGAGCAACGGGGCGGTGGGCCGCACCATGGCTCTGGCAGATTTTATGCGGGACTTTACCGGCCGTGCGCTGGTGCTGCGGGCCAAGCTGCGGGGCATTGCGGCGGACCGGCCCCTGCGCATCCGGTGCGAGATCGCCTATGACGAGGCGGACCAGTGCTGGTATTTTTCCCGCCGGGGCAGCCGGGACCCCCTGCCGGAGGAGTTCTCTGGCTGGGCGGCATCCGCCTTGCTGGACGGCGTGGCGCATGCCACCACCGCCCACCGGGTGTTCCGCCGGGCCGAGCGCACCAGGACCGGCGGGCTGCTGATCTGCCCGGAGCAGCTGGACCGCGGCGGGCCGTGCAGCGTGTATGCCGTGGACCAGACCGGGGCTATGCGGGTGGCAGAGCTGCATCTGCCCAAGCCCGCTCCGGCGGCGGAGCCGGCTCCGCCATGTGAACCAAGCTCTCCGGCAGACGTGGGCTGATCCCCCGTCGCCTGCTTCAAAAAAGGGCTGCGGCATTTTGCCGGGCCCTGCAAAACATTCAGCTAGGGAGGAACACATTATGGCAAAGACGATCATTACCATTGGACGGGAATACTGCACCGGTGGGCGCTTTATCGCCGAGGATGTGGCCCAGGCCCGGGGTGCCAAGCTGTACGACAAAGAGCTGATCACCCTGGCGGCCAAGCACTCCGGCTTGTCGGAGGAGGCCATTGCTGCCAGCGAGAAAAAGCACACCCATAGTCTGCTGTACAGCCTGTACACCATGAGCAGCGAGCTGCCCTTGGGGGATCAGGTGTTCATCCTGCAGAGCCGCATCATCAAGCAGCTGGCAGACGAAGGCCCCTGCGTGATCCTGGGCCGCTGCGGCGACTATGTGCTGCGGGAGCGCAAGGACGTGCTGCGGGTATTCATCTATGCTCCGGTGGAGTGGCGGCGGGAGTACGCCAAGACCAACCCCCTGGTCAAAGCCACCGACGAAAAAGGCATTAAGGATGAGATCGACAAGACCGACCGCAACCGTGCGGCCTACTACAACTATTATACCCAGAACCGCTGGGGCGATGCCCATAACTATGACCTGGCGCTGAACGCCGCCCTGGGACGGGAGGCCTGCGTCAAGATGATCCTGGATGCCGCTGCGGCCAAGGACGCACAGCTGGCATGAATTCACTGCGCAAATCGGACCATAGATGGGCGCAGCGCGGGCAGGGCGGCAGCGCTCTGCCCGCTTTTTTGGGGAAGTGATCCATGCGGACAGGTCCTGGCGGAGAAAATAAGGAAGGATTCAAGGAACGATCGTGGAAAAAACCAAGCAAATGTCCGCTCCGGCGGAAAACATCATGGGCACCATGCCCATCAACCCCCTGCTGATCAAACTCAGCGTACCAATGATGATCTCGATGCTGGTACAGGCGCTGTACAATGTGGTGGACTCGGTGTTCGTGTCCCACGTCAGCGAAAGTGCACTGACCGCAGTTTCTCTGGCGTTCTCGCTGCAGAATGTGATGATCGCTGTGGGCATCGGTACCGGCGTGGGCGTCAACGCCCTGCTGTCCAAGAGCCTGGGCGAGCAGAACCAGACCAAGGCCAATCAGGTGGCAGAGCACGGGCTGTTTTTGGCGCTGTGCAGCTTTTTGGCCTTTTTTGCGGTGGGTCTTTTCTGTGTAAAGCCGTATTTTCAGGCCCAGACCACAGACCCGGAGATCCTGCGCCAGGGCGTGCTTTATATGCAGGTCTGCTGCATGGGCAGCGCCGGTATGTTTATGCAGATGATGGCGGAAAAGCTGCTGGCTGCTACCGGCCGCACCCACCTGAGCATGATCAGCCAGCTGGTGGGCGCAGGGGTCAACATCCTGCTGGACCCGCTGTTCATCTTTGGCACCTTTGGCCAGGCGCTGTCCGGCACCACCGGTGCGGCGGTGGCTACGGTGATCGGCCAGTTCTGCGGCGCAGGGGTGGCCCTGTGGCTCAACTGGCGCAAAAACCCGGATATCCAGCTGGATATGCGGTCTTTCCGGCCCAACGCCGATGCCATTGGCCGCATCTATGCCGTGGGTCTGCCCAGCATTGCCATGCAGTGCGTGGGCAGCATCATGACCTTCTGCATGAATCTGATCCTGATGCAGTTCTCCTCCACTGCGGTGGCGGTGTTCGGCGTTTATTTCAAGCTGCAGAGCTTTGTGTTCATGCCGGTATTTGGCCTGAACAACGGCACGGTGCCCATCATGAGCTACAACTACGGTGCCCGCCGGGCAGACCGGGTGCACAAGACCATCCGGCTGGCGGCAGTGTATGCCACGGCCATTATGCTGGTGGGCTTTTTGCTGTTCCAGTTTTTGCCGGGGCAGCTGCTGGGGCTGTTCGATGCCAGCGCAGAGATGACCGTCATCGGCATTACGGCGCTGCGGATCATTTCCATCCACTTTTTGCTGGCGGGTCTTGATATCGTGTTCTCCTCGGTGTTCCAGGCGCTGGGCAATGGCTTGTTCAGCCTGATCACCTCGGTCTGCCGCCAGCTGGCGGTCCTGCTGCCCGCAGCCTACCTGCTGGCACGCACCGGCCGGCTGGAGCTGGTGTGGTGGGCCTTTGTGATCTCTGGTGTGGTGAGCTTCGCGCTGAGCCTGTGCTTTATGATCCATATCAACCGGACGGTCCTGGCGCCTTTGTCGGCCGCCCCTGTCAATCCCCAAGGGAGGTAAGCCTATGCTGAAAAGACTGAAGTGGAACCATGTGATCATGAGCGTGCTGTACATTGCACTGGGCATCTTTTTGCTGGTGGTGCCGGGTACAGCGCTGAACGTCGTCTGCTATGCGCTGGGCGGCATCGTGCTGGCCGGAGCGGTCGTCCAGCTGGTGCGGTATTTTACCGTAGAGCGGGGGGTCTGGCGCAGCCAGTTTACCCTGGTCTCCGGCCTGGTCTGCCTGGGTCTGGGCGCTTTTCTGATCCTTCGCAGTGATCTGGTGGTGCGGGCGCTGCCGGTGGTGTTCGGCCTGTTTGTCATCTTCGACAGCCTGGGCCGGGTGCAGAATGCGCTGGAGCTGCGCCGCTGCCAGTACAGCAGCTGGAAGGGTTTTCTGCTGCTGGCGCTGCTGAGCGTGGTGCTGGGCATCGTGATGGTGGTCAACCCCTTTGGCGCTATGGAGACCCTGGTCATGGCCATCGGTGTGATCCTGATCGTGGAAGGCGCGCTGAACCTGCTGAGCGCAGCCTACACCGCTTTTGCGGTGCGCCGCTTTATGAAGCTGCATCCGGAGGCACAGTCGGTGCTGGAGGCTGTTACCGGCCAGGACCTGAACGGCGATGGGGTGGTTGCCCCCAACGTCACCCCGGCGGATGCGGAGGCAAAAGCCGTGGAGCTGGATACGGTGGACGAGAGCGCCGAGGTGGAGACCCACCGGGAGGGGTAATGCCCCGGGCTGCGGTCTGTACCGCTTAAGAATAAAAGTAAAGGAACAAAGATAGCTATGAACAAGTATGATCTGATCATCGTGGGCGCTGGCCCGGCCGGCATTTTTACCGCAGTGGAGCTGCTGCGCTGCGGCAGCAAAAAACACATCCTGCTGGTGGAAAAAGGCAAGCCGGTGGAAAAGCGCCACTGCCCGAAGGCAGAGCTGGGACACTGCGTCAACTGCCGCCCGACCTGCGCCATCACCACCGGTTTTTCCGGCGCAGGCGCTTTCTCGGACGGCAAGCTGAGCCTGTCCTATGAGGTGGGCGGCGATCTGCCCAACCTGATCGGGGAGGAGTTTGCCCAGAGCCTGATCGACTATACCGACAAGATCTACCTGGAGTTTGGCGCAGACCCCCATGTGGAGGGTGTGTATACCGGCGAGGATATCAAGGAGATCCGCAAAAATGCGATCCATGCCGGCCTGAAACTGGTGGACTGCCCCATCCGTCATCTGGGCACCGAAAAGGCCCAGGAGCTGTACCTGGCGATCCAGAACTATCTGGCAGACAACGGCGTGGAGATGCTGTTCTCCACCGAGTGCGAGAATATCCTGCTGGAAGGCGAGGAGTGCACCGGTGTGCTGATCCGGGAGGGCAAAGCCGAGCCGCGGGCTGTGTATGCAGACGAGGTGGTCATTGGCACCGGGCGCCGGGGCGCCGATTGGCTGGAGCGCATCTGCGCCGAGCATCACATTGCCCACAAGCCCGGCACGGTGGACATCGGTGTCCGTGTGGAGTGCCGCAATGAGGTGATGGAAAAGGTCAATAAGGTGCTGTATGAGTCCAAGCTCATCGGTTATCCCAAGCCCTGGAAGAACAAGGTGCGTACCTTCTGCCAGAACCCCGGCGGCTTTGTGGCCCAGGAAAACTACGACAATGACCTGGCTGTGGTCAACGGTCACAGCTTCAAGGAGAAAAAGAGCGAGAACACCAACCTTGCCATCCTGGTGTCCCACAACTTCACCGAGCCTTTCAACCAGCCCATCGCCTACGCCCAGAAGGTGGGCGAGCTGACCAATATGCTGG
>OKSP01001045.1_pt1 | contig 12167 bp, 8 predicted proteins | sample 2434041 | NCBI WGS metagenome assembly OKSP01 (sample SAMEA3879593, study PRJEB24766) | human gut metagenome | biome: human-associated habitat; feature: feces | place: USA | collected 1985/1987
TCTGGTGGTCGGCTTTCATCAGCTTCAGGCGGGATACCTCCACATCCAAATCCATGCGCTCCTTGATGCGGGGATCTCCGGCACACAGAGCCTTGATCTCTGCAAAACTGAGGGCGGTTTCATCCACATCATCGCAGGAGCGCACCGGCGATTTAGAAGTCATGATCTGGCTGATGAATTTCTCTTTGTCGGTCATCATCGGGTTGGATGTGGCGACGTCGAATTCCGCCTTGTCGATGGTGACCTTGCGGATATCAGTCTTCTCGTCCAGCGTGAGCGTCACGGTACGGTTCACGAGGCTGATGCCGGCTACCGTGAACCCCTTGCCCTCGATGCTGCGGATGTTGAGCTCGATGGTGGGGTACGGTATGTCGTTCTCGATGCACGACGCTGCCAGCAGGAGTGCCGCCGCCGAAAAGAGTATGCGTAGGTATTTCATAGTTTACTGCTTTTTCTTGTCCCACAAATGTATCGTCATACCGAAGTTGATGGCCGCGATATTGAGCCGGAAACGCATGTTCGAAGCCTTGCGCGAACCGATCTTGTTGCCGTCGGCATCCTTCTGGGTGATGCTCGTATACTGTATGCCGCCCAGCCCGAACGAAATCGTCGCACAGACGTTGGGGAAGATGTATACGGCAGCTCCCGGGTTGAATGCCAGCTTTACCTGCGTTTTGTCGTTGTAGGTGCGGTTGGGTGCGCCTCCTTCGTTATGATCCGGGTCGTATGCGAAGCTCGAATGTCCCGTCGAGAGCGCCAGCTCGAACTCGGCGAAGAGCCCGAAGCGTCCTTTGGGGTCGAGCCCCGCATAAGAACGGTGGAAAATGCCGAATGAGTATTCATCGCTCGAAAGATCGACGTAGGGGAGCTGCCCCGAGAGGTCGTTGCCCTCGCCCGCATCGAAATAGGTGTTGTCGAGCGTGCCGCCCATGTGGCTGTATCCGAAACGGATGCCGATACAGTTGTTATCGCGGTAGAAATAACCGACGAAGGGTTTTACCGTTGCGATCGTGGCATCCGCATCGATGTTGTCGAAGATCAGCATGAGGTCGGTGTCGTCGCTCGAAACCGTACCGTAGGAGGCCGTAAGACCCATCATCACTTCGCCCTTGTAGGCGAATTTGAGTTTGTTGATCTCGCGGTCGATGCGGCGGCGCGTGGGCAGGAAACGCTCCACCTGGGGACGCTTGTGCTTTTCGGCCGGCATGGCTGCGGGCATCGGCGCCGAGGGTGCCGCCGGGGCGCCGAGGGTGCCCGCTGCGGCTGCGGTGCCCGTTTCTGCGGCGAGTCCCGAAGCTGTTTCCGCCGTGGCTTCGGTGCCCGTTCCGGGGGTGTCCGAAGTTTCCGGGGGCACGCTGCCCTCTTTGCCGGAGGGGGTTTCTTCGACTGCGGCCGTAGCGGCCCGCTGCACTGCGGGGAGGGCTTGTCCCGTCTCCGCTGCGGCGCCGAGCGTGATGAATACCGATAAAATGGAAAGTATGATTCGTTTCATGTGCGTGCCGTGTTTAGAGATAGAATGCCATGCCGAGCCCTATCGAGAAGATATTGACTTTGAAGTTCATCATGCTGGCGTTGCGCTTGCCGACCGTCACCTGGTTGTGTACCTGCTTGGTGTGGCTGTAACTGATGCCCATCACGCCGACGTTGACCTCGACGGCCATGTTGTTCGTGGCGAAGGCGATGATACCCGGCGAGATGCCCAGCGAGAAGGTATAGCCCGTCTGGTAGGTGCCCTTCACCGGGGAGTCCTTGGCAAAACGTGCCTGCGTACCGCCGCCCGAGAGCTGCATCTCGTTGAAGAGTGCGAAACGCTTGTTGCGGCCCAGCGGGATGTACTGGCGCCAGATCATGGCCACCGAATAGCTCTGTTGCAGCGAGTAGCAGTCGTTCAGCTCGAAATTCAGGTCGGAATCCTCGCCGCCCAGGTTGAGGTCGGCCTTGTCCAGTTTGAGCAGCGAGCGCGAATAGATGAAACGGCCTCCGAGCGCCATGTTGTCGCGGAAGGCATAGGCGATCATCGGGCTGACCTTGAACGTGTAGCCCTTCGATTCGATGCCCTCGACGACCAGGAACCTGTACGTATCGTTCGAGTGGGTCGAGTAGGAGGCCGTCCCTCCGAAGATCCATTGCCCGCGCGGGACAAAGAGGTTGTGTTTGTCTGTAAGGCCGCGTTGGCGCCGCATTTCGTTGACGGTCTGAGGACGTTCCTCGTGCTGCATGCAGCTCGTGCTGTCGGCCTGCGGGGCGAGGGACGCCGCGGCCTCCCTCTGTTGTGCACGGCTCTCCGGCGCCGTGCCTGCCAGGAGCAGGAGTGCCAGGAGCGTACTGGTGGTTATCTTGCGCATTGTCGTGCGTTTACGTTTAATCGTTAATATACCCATTCGAAATCGTCGACGTACATCACGTTTTTCGAGCAACCGGTGAAATAATCGCCGTAAGCGTTGCAGGCACATGAGATCACGAGCGAATACTTCCCTTCGGCAGGGCGCGTCTCGTGGTCGTACCATACGATGTCTAATTCGGCGTCCTGCATATCCTCGCCCTCCGTCGATTGCGTGATCCAGAGCGATCCGTATCCCAGGATTTTGCCTTCCGATACGTTGTCTATGCCTTTTTCCGGATCCCATGCACCTTTGGTGGTCGTCATGCCGGATACGACCTCATGCGGGGCGTTCCAGTCGACGATCGCGACGAAAATACGAGCCATGTCCGGATCGCCCTTTTTGATATAGGGACAAATATCGCCCGAGGTGCGTACTTTGTCGACCGTGCCGACGTGGGCATGGTATTTTACCTTCATTGCCGAAGGACGTGCCGTAAATGCGTATGTTTGTCCGAACTGGACGGTGCCTGTGAAACTTTTATAGGCGAATTCTCCTGTGAACAGGTTGCCTGCGGCCAATACCAGCATATTGGTGCTGGTTAGTTTTGCAGCCGGTGCAGACTTCCCGAATTTCACGTCGGTAGAGGTGCAGAGCGTTTTTGTCATGGTATTGTTGCCGCTGCTCCAGAACGATTCTCCCGCGGCGTTGGGAAAAGCGAAGCCTCCGGTCATGCTCCAGCCCGACATGTCGCCGTTGGGGATTGGCTGTACCTCTCCGGCCGTAAATGTTCCGGTAGTTTCCGTGCCGTTGATAATGGCTCTGAAGTCGTAGCTGTGTGTCGCGATGATTCCCGTGCCGGCGGCCTGCGTATATACGGTTTGCTCTTTAACGGTTTGCGGAACCCACTGGGGCGCATAGGTCGCCGTGATGAAATCGTCGCCCTGCGACGTCCCGGCCATCGGCTGCCATTCGCCGCCGCTGCTGCGCAGGCCGAATTGCACGGTGGTGCCGGGCGTGAACGAAACCACGCGCAGCGTGACCGTATTGGCCCACAGGTCGTAGTCGTCCGCCGTTACGGGAACCAGTCCCTCCAGGCGGTAGGTCGTAGCGACCTCCGAGGAACCGCCGTTGGCGTCCTCGATGCGGAGCGTCACTTTCTGGTCGCCGGCTTGGCACGAAGCGAAGAACGCATCGGAGAGCGTCAGCCGGACGTTGTATTTGTCGACCGGTTCGAGGGAAATGCCCTCGGTCGTGCCGTTGAGCGCGTCGTAGCTCTTGTCGCCTACCGAAACCGTGAACCGGGTCAGTTCCGAGAAGGCCATGATCCGGTATTTCTTCTCTCCGGATCGGTACTTCTGGATTTCGGTGATGTCGAACCCTTCGCTGATGACGGCCGGATCGGGGCTGAAGATAATTTCGTCGTCCTTGTCGTCGGTATCGGGGTCGACGCTGATCAGCACGCAGTCGATAAAACCGGGCAGGTCGGGCGAATATTTGAACGTGAGGGTATACTTGCCGCCGGCTTTGACATTGGGGATGTAATCTTCCATTTCCACGTTCTTACCCTCGACATGCGTTCCGCGGAAGAGCCAGGCCAGCGACGTCATGCCTGCGGGCAGGGTGTAGTAACCCGTCCCCTCGGTCGTGAACCTGAGCGCCGGGACGCTGCCCGCTTCGGCGGCTTCCTCGTCGACCTTTTCCCCGCCGGCGATCCATACGGAATAGCCCGGGGAGAGGTTCTGGAGGATCGAATCGTCGAATTTCACCTCTACGACGGTGTTCACGATCTGGCAGACGACCGCAACGTTTGTGGTTTCGCCGGGTTTGACGGTGAACGTCTCCTCGCCCTTGTATAACCGTTTCGTGAAATCGGCGGGGGCTTCCTCTCCGGCTTCGACCGCTACGCGATAAGTGCCGGCCAACAGTTCCAGCCGTTCGGGACAGGCCTCTTTCGAGGTGTATTTGCGCAGCAGGCCGCCCTCGTCGTTGTAGATGTAGACGGTCTGGTGCTGCAACGGGTCGTATTCGCCGGTGTCGGCTGTCTGCCGGGTCGAGACCGTCATCGCCATGACGCCCGTGCGATTGTCGCTGCCCGCGGCGGAGTCGTCTTTCGAGCAGGCCGCGCCGAGGAGCACCGCGAGCAGTACGGCAAAATATGAGATATATCGTTTCATTATCGGTCGGCTTTAGTGGACGATGAGTTTGACAGTCTTGTGTGTCAGTACATTATCGTTGTCCGTCACGTCGAGGACGAAATTATGCTCGCCCGGGATTTCCAGCAGTATCTCGACGAATTTGGTGATCGAGAAGGTCACCGACGTCCGGTTCTTTACCTGCTCGTTGATCGGGAACCCGAATTCGCCGTGCAGGACTTCGACCAGTTCGTCGGGGATGTCGCAGATGTCGAATTTCTCCGGCAGGTTGATCACCGGCAGCAGCGGCCTGAGCGTTTCGGAGTCGATCGTCACGAAGAACGACTTGATGCCTTTGTCGGCCTCGATGTCGATGTCGATCACCATGTCCTTCTGCACTTCGTATTGCTGGTCGATGTCGTAGCCGCGCCACGTGATCCGGGGGCCCGTCTGCCCCGAGCTTTTATCGACTACGAGCGTCAGTACGGCTTCGGACGAGACGCCTTTTGCATCGGTCATCGTGAAGGCGAAGGTGTGCGTACCGTCGAATTCATAGAGCGCCCTGATCTGCCCTGCGATGTTGAAACTCTTGGCCGTCTGTCCTTTGAGCTCGCTGCCTACGGGGTAGCCGAAGCCCTTGAGGATAATCCCTGCCGCCGAAGATGCGTCGAGGGTGCATAGGTCGAATGTTTCGGGCAACTGGATGGCGGACATCGACGCCAGGAACTGGCTGTTGGTGGAGCCGACGGTCACTTGCAGCGATTCGATGCCGTTGGGTGAGGAGAGGTCGAATGCGAACGGCTCGATGCAGTTCCCCTCCGCGTCGAATATGGCGTCGGTCAGCGTGAAGGGCTGCGTCATGTCGTGCCCGGGCCAGGTGAGTGCCGGGGCGTTGGGGTCTTCGAGGAGCTCTTCCCCGAGGTTTTCCGTACCGTCGACGACGAATTTGTTGTCCTGGAGGATGCTGTTGTCGACTTTGACCGAGAAGAGGATGTTGCCCTTGTCGGCATAGCCGATTACGACCGAAACCTTGCGCCACTGCCCGGCCTTGACCCCGGTGATCTGCTTGCTGAATTTAGCGGGGACATCGGTGTCGGCGAAAGTGCCGTCGAATACGAAGTCCAGGGTGTTTTCCAGTGCCAGCGGTTTGAAATAGGCCGCCCGGGTTTCGGTTTTGAGGAAATCCAGGCTGGTGTCGCCCAGCGATACGGTGGCCTTGCTGGTGTCGGCCAGCATATCGGCCAGCTCGGGCGAATATTCCACCGAGACCTTGATGTTCTGCAGGGTGCAGACCACCTCTTCGGGCGAGGTCGTCTGTGCCTTGGTGATCGTAAAGTCGCTCGTCGCACCGTAGACGGGGTGTTCCCAGTCCACGCCGGGCATCGTGTCTTCCGAGCGGACTTCCATGCGGTAGGCGCCCACCTTCAGTTCCATCGGCGTCTTGAGCTGCTCCTTCAGCTCGGCATAGGTCATTTTAAGTACCTGCGCGTTGTCGGCGTCGAGGATCTCCACGATAAAGCTGTCCACGTCGGGAGCCGTAGCGCGCGTCCCGGATGCGGTGCGTGCGGCCTGCGTCTCGTCCGACGTGTCGTCGGGACGGATTTCGGTTTCGTCGTAGACGACTGTCATCGAGAGGTTGCCGATCGACAGATAGCCGGTCGTCCCGGCGGGCTCGGGGTTCGGATCCTCCTTGTACGGGGGCTCTTCGTTTACACAGCCGGTCGCGAAGAGTGCCGCAACCGCTAACATCGTAAGAAATTTGGTAAATGTTTTCATATCTTTCCCTGTTTTTATTTCTTTTCGGTATCGTCGATGGCTCCCTCGTTGACCTCGCAGTCGAGCGTCCGGGTATCGGTGTAATCCTCGCCGAGTGTGATGGTCAGCGTGGCGCTGCCCGCGTTTTTGGCATCGTAGGTGATGATGTGGCAGGTGCGCGGCGTCGTGGCGTCGAGCGTCTGGGCGGAGAAAGTCACCTCGGGGCCTTCCCCCGTGCCCGTCGGGCTCTGACGGCGTGCCGTGCCGGTCACCGTGAGCCGCGTGCCGCCCTTGACGAACACCGGTTCGTCAAGGGGTCGCTGCCGGGCGTGAAGGCGAATTCATTGCCCGAGGCCGTCGTCACGGTGAACCTGGCATCGTGGAAATAGGCGAGGAACTGCTCCGTGGCGCGGATTACCACCTGCGAATTGGCCACCGTGGCGGTCAGATCTGCATTTACCGTGCGCCGGGGCAGCACTTCGATCTTTTGTTCGGCATAATAGTAAGGTTTGCCGGCTCCTTCCGCATCGGGGTCGCCGTGGGCGATCGCGACGGTGTAGCTGCCCATCCGGAAGACGGTTTCGCTCTGCTCGAACTCGGTGAGTGTATCCCATTTCTGCGTGCCCGTTTCGCCCGTTACCGTGAGCGAGAAAGCCCCGGCTGCGGGCGCTTCGGGCGTGCCTGAAGCCTCGGCCGAAGCCGTATCGATCGACGTGTCGGCCGTGCAGCTAACGGACAGGGTGCCGTACCCCGTCGTTTCCGGGGCGTTTTCCGTGGAGCATCCGGCGGCCAGCAGGCCCGCCGATGCCAATAGATATATAAGTTGTTTTTTCATAACAGTCCGGATCGTTCGGTAAAAGATGTTATCGGAATTCTCGGTTGCCTCGTGCGCTGCCGGGAGTACGGCGGGATATGCCGTTGTGCCGCCGGTCGGATTACCGGTATATGAAATATCCCGAGGCGTTTGCATGGGTCGGGATGTCCGGAATTTTATGCGCATGGGTATGAGTTTTTTATTGGCAATGTGCAAAAATAGACATGCGGCGCGTATCTTGGAAATAAATTCAACGAATGTCCGGTTTTTCATCACGAACACCCTGTCCGGCGAACCTGTTCGAACCTTTTTTTTGTCTTTTTCGGCACAGGATGCACCCGCCCGCGGGCTGTGTGCCGACCGTCCGTGCTGCACGGCGGCCCGCCGCGGCAATACCCCGCCGCAAGAAAAAACCTCCCTGCAATTGCAGGGAGGTCGGGGATAAAGGCCTCTGGGAGACCTTCGGGATTATTATTGATGGGAAATTAGTAAACCCACTGAATATCATCTATGTGAAGATAATTTTTTGAACACCCGTTCATATAATCTCCATAGGCATTTGCGGCACATGAAATTACAAGCGAATAATTCCCATCTGCTGGTTTGGTAGTTTGGTCGTACCACTGGATCTGGATTTTGGCATTTTGCCAATCTGAGGCAGAAGTCGTTTCGGTGAGCCAAAGTGAGCCATAACCGATAATCTGTCCTTCCCCGGGATTTTTTGTAGTTTCTGGATCCCATGCCCCAACACAGCCATTGTTTGATCCAAAGAGAACATATGTAGATGAAACCGTGTGCTGTGTCGTCCAATCGACAATCGCAACAAAAATACGTGCTTTATCTTGGGTGTCTTTTTCCAATGGACCCTTTAATATATTCAGGTCAACTGGTTCTACCTTTGCACGGTATTTTACTTGAAGAGCAGTTGGACGGGTTTCAAAAAAGTATTTTTGTCCGAAATTAACAGCTCCAGTTCCACCTAAACCAGCACTTGTGTATTTAAATGTTCCGGAAAATAAATTACCAGCGGCCAAAACAAACTTACTTATTGACTGTAAAATGGCATAATGATTTTCCCCTTCTCTTCCTTGTGTACATAAGGTTGGAGTTTGGTCGTTATTGCCACTTCCCCAAAATGTGGAGGTTTCTGAAGTGTTGAAACAAGGTAATGAACTATCTTCCATATCTCCATACGGAATGATATCTCCTGTTTTCGTAGTAAATTGCCCAGTATATTCCGTTCCGTCTACGGTCAGTTTGTAATCGTATGTGTTGTTTGCGAAAACACCGGTTCCTTCTGTAATGCGCCAAAACGGTTGTACAGAGTTGGGAGTAGTCCAATCCGCCGCCGTAAATTGCGTGCCCCAGTCGGGTTTTATTTCCGCTTTTGTATTGTTTTCGGTAATTTCGGCGGTCTGCCATGCAGTCTCTGTCGATTTTTTATATTGTACGCTGACAGATGTCGCCTCGGCGGGAATATTCTTGAGTGTGAATGACGCAGTGTTCAGCCAAAGATCTGCATCCTCGTTATAGGTAATTAGGGACGGCATATAAAATGTCAATCTTTGAGTCGTTTGCTGTCCGGCCAAATCGGTTACGACTACCTCGAAAATATGTTCGCTGCCAGGGGCGGCTAGTCCGGCGATCAAAGGTATGAGTTCAGTAATATTGAAGATTGTAGATTTCTGATACTGAATAGCAACGCCGCTGGTCATCCCAGGAAGCCCTAAATCAGTACTGAAAAGATCGAGTTCTTTAAGTTCCATTTCGTTCAATACTTCCGACGTGATATTTACCATAAGCCCTGCGATACCTCCCGGGACGGTAATCTGGATATTGGCCTCATAATCGGTGCCGCATTTAGTAATGTCGTGCGGTTCGTTCATATCCTGATTCGGCCATACGAGCGACGGAGCGGCGATGGGGGCGAACTGCGGGGCGTCGACCGCTTTCTTATAGAGCGTTCCGGCTTCGAAGGCTTCGGTGCGGTTGACCGTGACCGTGGCCATCTGGTTGTCGGAGTCGATTACGTCGAGCGTCAGCGTGGGGTAGAGGTCAGCCGGGACGTTGAAGAAGGCTTCGACGTGGTCGCCGCTCGCCGCATCGGGCGTATATTGCAGTGCGATGACGTTCGACTGGTCGGTTGTGCTGAGGCTGGCAACTGTCTCGGCACCCCCGTTTTCGAGGCCGAAATCGAGGCTCGAAGCCGAAAGCTTCTGGGTTTCCCCGCCGGCGGTCAGCAGCAGGTATTTCACCTTGTCGGCCGGCGTGGCGATGGAGAAATTGAGGATCGACGTAAGGCGGTGCAGCGTGAAGGTGACGTCTTTGCCGTCGGCCTTGCCCGCCTCGTCGTCAGCGGTGTAGGCCCTGGGGGTGGCGACCAGCGCGTCGTAGGCGCTGTTGAAATCGTTGCCCGTCTGCGTACGCAGGTTCCCGAACGGGAGGTTGGCCGTGGTGCCGGTGACCTTCGCGTGGGGGAAGAAGGCATAGTAATTGCCGCCGCCCGCTGCGAAATCGTTGAGCGAACCTTCGAATGCGGCCGAGGTGGCGTTGTAGTCGAATTTGGCAGCCGTGGCCGGTGCCGTGCCGCCGGTTTTGACAGGCAGGATGCCCAGGGCGTCGCCGGCTTCCCATTCGGCCGTGAAGGCACTTTCGCCGACATGGAGGTTGGCGCGGGTGCCGTCGTTCTCGGCGACCTTGGCATAGACTTTAATAAGCGAACCGTTGCCGGAGTCCGGGGCGGTGTCCGCTTCGTCGAACTTGTTGCAGCCGGCCAGCGATGCGAGGGCCGTTGCACAGAAGAGGAGTTTGAGGGATTTTTTCATGGCGCTGAGGTGTTAGGCTTCGTCGGATTCGTCCATGTAACTGTCGTCATAGGACATCGGAAGAACACTCCCGCCTACCGGTGATGTGGCAAATCCCTTTTCAGTCGTGATCTCGATTACTTCGATGGTAGGGACGGAGTATTTCCCCCCCCCTCGTTTGGCTAATTCAATTCCCATGATATGCAAAAGTTTAAAGTGACATAACAAAAGTAGGTTTGCGCAGCCGCAAATGAAAATAAATTCAACGAACCCGGGCAATTTCATCATAAACGCCCGCTGTTTCACTATTTCCCGTCCTCGCGTATGTGTGCCGATCCGCCGGGAAGGGCGCAGGAGCCCCATAACTTGTTGTCATATCGCCCGATACGACAAAAAACCTCCCCGCAGGTGCAGGGAGGTTTCGAAAGGGAGGCCGTGGTGCCGCCGGGGTTTGTTATTGCCGGGGTTTTAGTATATCCACTCGAAGTCGTCGACGTACAGTTCGTTGCTTTGGCTGCCGCAGAAGAATGCCCCGTAGCAGTCCGAGGAGCACGAAATCATGATGTTGTAAGCCTTCGACGGGATGGGCGTCGCGTCGCGGTCGTTGTAGACGATCGGGATGGTTATGGTCTGCCAACCGTCGGTCGAGGCCGTGAATTTGTGGTCGCCGTACGCCAGGATGCCGATGCCGGTGTCCGAGGGTTCGAACGTCCCGCTGATGTTGTATTCCCCGCTAAGCGCCTTGGTCTGGGATACGTTGTCGATTCGGGTGTCCCGGTCGCAGATACATACGAAGATGCGTGCGGGGGAGATGTCCGAGGTGGACAGCTCGTTCTTCTTCGCCCCCAGGGTCTGAATGTTGCCGACCGTCGCCTTGGCTTTGACCCGTAGCGCCGTGGGACGTGCAGTCCATGCGTAGGGCGAACCGAAGCTGGCCGTTCCGCCGCTCCATCCGAATATGGAAACCGTGTAGTCGAAGGAGCCGGTGAACAGGTTGCCGGCAGCGAAGATCTTGATCGACCCGATCGAGGTCAGGTTCGGCTTCAGGTATGCACAGTAGGAACCGCTGGTATTCCCGATCCAGATGTTTTCGTTCTTGGTGCATAGGCCCGTGGTCTGTCCGTTGTTGCCCGATGTCCAGAAGCTGTTGCCGCTCGCATTCGGATATACGATGTTTTTGTTGCTGCCCAGGGTCGTCGTACTCCAGTCCTCCATGCCGCCGTTTTGGATGGGGTCGCCTTTCTCGGCGGTGAGGTCGATCGTGCCGGAAGCCTTCGTCGTGCCGTCGATGACGAGCCGGTATTCGTATCGGTGGCCGGGGCGGATGCCGGTTTCGCTTATCATCGTGTTGTCGGCGTTGTAGGCGCTGCTGATCGTGGCTGTGAAAGTCCCGTCTTCGGCATTCTGCGTCCCCTTGACGGCTGCCTGCCAGGTGCCGTCGGTACGTTTGTATTCGACCGTCGTGTGCTGGAAGTCTTCCGGGGCGACCACACATGCGAGCGTCGCGGTGTTCGTCCAGAAGTTCGCGTCGTCGTTGTAGGCCGCGCCCGGGGTGATCGCCGAGGCGATGGTCTTGGCGTATTGCAGGGTGACCGTGGTCTGCTGCCCTGCGTTGTCCGTGACGGTGAACCTGAAGTCGGAGTGTGCGGTTTCCGTCACCTCGGCGCAGACCATGGCCAGCAGGTCGATCAGCCCTCCGATCTGGAAGAATGCGTACTGCTGGTCGAGCAGCTGCGAAGGGGTCGGGAATCCGAGTTGGGTGAGCATCTCGGCCATATTCTCGGTCGCCGGGGCGGTCAGCTCCATCGTGGGGGCAAGTCCGGCCAGCTCCAGCAATCCGCTTTCGGTCAGCACCGGGGCGATGATTTCCACCTCCATTTTACGGATGCCGCCCGGGACACTGACCTCGATATCGGCCTCGTTGCCCGTGTCTGCCAGCTCGTAACGCTGCGAGAGGTCGTGTCCGAGCCACTCGATGGTCGGGGGCGTGGCTTTGGCGAAGGTTCCCGTCGCTATTTTGGTGTAGACCCAGTTGGCGACCATCGGCGTGGTACGGTTTACCGTCACGCTCGCGGTGTTGCCCTTGTCGGTGCAGACGGTGAAGACCAGTTCCCCGTAGTTCTCGTCGGGCAGCACGTTGAAGAACGTCTCGCTCAGATCGGCCGAGGGTGCCGTGCCGTCCTTGTAGGTGACGGTGATGCGCTCCGAGTCGATCGACACGGTGCCGCCGGCGGGCGACGGGCCCTCGGCGACCAGCGTGGGGTTGACCGCGGCGATGTCGTATGCGCTCGTCGGGAGTTCGAAGGTCAGCTGCTCGGAAGCGATCGGTTTTTCGGCC
>OKSP01001046.1_pt1 | contig 12162 bp, 7 predicted proteins | sample 2434041 | NCBI WGS metagenome assembly OKSP01 (sample SAMEA3879593, study PRJEB24766) | human gut metagenome | biome: human-associated habitat; feature: feces | place: USA | collected 1985/1987
GCGGCGGGCAGAAACAGCGCGTGTTGGTGGCCCGTGCCCTGGCAGGTTCCCCGGAGATCCTCATCCTGGACGACAGCGCCAGTGCCCTGGACTTTGCCACTGATGCAGCACTGCGTAAGTCTCTCAACAGACTTGACTGGAAAGTAACTACATTTCTGGTATCCCAGCGTTCCTCCAGCATTCAGCAGGCAGACCTGATCCTTGTCCTTGATAACGGTACTCTGGCAGGTAAGGGTACTCATGCTGAACTGCTGCGTACCTGTGATACTTACCGGGAAATCTACTTCTCTCAGTTTCCGGAAGAAAGAGCCAGATACTCCTCTGTATCTGCAGGTAATATAATGAAGGAGGTGACTGTATGAGCAGATCAACAATAAAAGATCCTGCTAAAAGCAAAAGCAGCGAAACTTTTTTTAAAGTACTGCGTTTCATCGGAAGATACCGTTTTCTGCTGATCCTCAGTATCATACTGGCAGCAGTTTCCGTTATCCTTCAGCTGTATGTCCCAATCCTATTCGGAAATGCCATTGATCAGGTCATTGCCCAACATCAGGTAAACTTCGAAATGATGTGGTATTACCTGTCACGTATCCTTGTAATGGTCATCCTCTCTTCTGCTGCCACGTGGCTTATGAATGTGATCAATAACCGCATGACCTACCAGACAGTAAAGGATATCCGTGCCAAAGCCATCCGACACATTCAGGTACTTCCCCTCTCTTACCTTGACGGACACAGTACCGGAGATATCATCAGCCGTATTATCGCAGATACAGATATTCTATCCGATGGTATGCTGCTTGGATTTACCCAGCTTTTTTCCGGAATCGTAACGATCATCGGAACACTGATCTTCATGTTCTCCAAAAACTTCTGGATTACATTGATGGTCATTGTCCTGACCCCCGTAAGCTTTTTGGTGGCCAAATTTATTTCTTCCCATACCTTCCAGATGTTCCGGAAGCAAAGCGATGCCAGAGGACGTCAGACTGCTCTCATCGAAGAAATGATTGGAAACCAGAAGGTTGTTCAGGCTTTTGGATATGAGGAAAAATCTTCTGAACGCTTTGCAAAGGTTAACGAAGAATTACAGGAATGCAGTCTGAAAGCTGTTTTTTACAGCAGCCTGACAAACCCTTCCACCCGTTTTGTCAATAATATTATTTATGCCTGTGTTGCACTGGTGGGTGCATTCATTATCCCTGGAGGCAGATTGACAGTCGGAGGACTTTCCGTACTTCTCTCCTATGCCAACCAGTATATGAAACCATTCAATGATATCAGTTCCGTTGTTACAGAACTTCAGAATGCTCTTGCCTGTGCAGGCAGAATCTTCGATCTGCTGGAGGAGGAACCGGAAGTTGCAGAGGCTTCTGAGACACTGAAAGATGTAAAGGGTGAAGTAGATATTAAGAATGTGTGCTTCCATTATGATGAGTCAAAGAAACTGATTGAGGACTTTAATCTCCATGTAAAACCAGGTATGCGCGTTGCCATTGTAGGACCTACCGGATGCGGTAAGTCAACCTTTATCAACCTTCTGATGAGATTCTATGATGTAAATTCCGGATCTATTTCCGTTGACGGCAAACAGATCAGAGACATTACCCGCCATTCTCTCAGAAGCAGCTATGGTATGGTGCTTCAGGAAACATGGATCAAAAACGGAACTGTCCGCGACAATATCTCCATTGGAAAACCGGAAGCTACAGATACTGAAATCATCGAAGCAGCCAAGCTTACCCACAGCTGGGAATTTATCCGGAGGCTTCCTAAAGGACTGGACACCATGCTCAACGAAGACAGCTTAAGCCAGGGACAGAAACAGCTGCTGTGTATCACACGAGTTATGCTCTGTCTGCCTCCGATGCTGATCCTGGATGAAGCCACTTCCAGTATTGATACACGAACAGAATTACAGATTCAGGAAGCGTTTGAACGAATGATGGAAGGAAGAACAAGCTTTATCGTAGCTCACAGGCTTTCAACCATCCGAAATGCAGATCTGATTCTTGTTATGAAAGACGGAAGTATCATTGAGCAGGGTACTCATGATGAGCTGATTGCAAAAGGTGGATTTTACCATACTTTATATAACAGCCAGTTTGCAAAAGTTTCTGAATAAAACAAACCAGATAATAAATCAAAAAGGAACAGCTGTCCATCACGGCTGTTCCTCTTTTTGATTTTGTAAAATGTTTTTTCATTTTTATCAGATTGCTCGGGTAGCATCTTTCAGCCATTCTTTTTCTTCTTCGTTCAAATACGGAGAAATCTTCTCATATACCTGTGCATGGTAATCATTGAGAAGGTTACGTTCCCGGACACTCATCAGTTCCGGCACCACTCCATCCAGATCAAAAGGTACCATAGTCAGAAATTCAAAGCACATAAACTGACCATACTCTGTTTTTTCAGCTTTTTTGCAGACCATCAGATTTTCATGACGGATTCCAAATCCATCCTCTCTGTAATATCCCGGCTCATCAGAGGTGATCATTCCCTCCTCCAGCACTGCATTTCCACCCGGAACAATTTTCCATCGGAAGCTATTGGGTCCTTCATGGACATTCAGAAGATATCCTACTCCATGACCGGTTCCATGTTTAAAATCCTCTCCCATTTCCCACAGCGGCTGTCTCGCCAGAATATCCAGATTTACACCGGTACAGCCATGAGGAAATCTGGCAGCTCCCAGATTCAGAGTTCCCCGCAAAACTGCTGTGAAGTACTTTTTCTCTTCCTCAGTAGTCGGTCCCATGACAACAGTACGGGTAATATCAGTGGTTCCCTCTTTATAATGTCCTCCTGTATCTGCCAGAAGAAAGCCGGATGGTTCCAGAGGAATATCCGTTTCGGGTGTTGCAAAATAATGTACAATAGCAGCATGCTTTCCATAGGCAATAATCGGATCAAAACTGTTATCTATGAAATCCTCCTGTTCCGAACGGAATTCATACAGCTTTTCTGCTGCACTTAATTCTGTGATCGGAATCCTTCCAACATTCTTCTTTAACCAGTATATGAACTTTGTAACTGCAACTCCGTCTCTGATATGCGCAATGCGTTCATTTTCCACCTCAACAGGATTCTTCGTTGCCTTGGGAAGAAGTGTAAGATTTTCTTCATCCAGAATCCGGGTGTCTGCCGGAATATTGCTAACCAGACGACTGTTGACTTTCTTTTTGCAGAGAAGAACTTTTTTGTCCTTTTTAAATGTTTTCACATACTCATAGATACTGTCATAGGGAAAAAGGGTCACACCATCTTTTTCCAGCGCTTCCAGTACGTCTGTCTGAAAGGCTTTCTCATTTGCAAAAAGTCTGATCTCTGTTTTTGTCATTACAAGATAAGAAAGAACCACCGGACAACAGTGGATATCTCCCCCACGTATATTTAACAGCCAGGCAATATCATCCAGAGAAGTCAGTACAAATAAATCTGCACCCTTCTTCTCCATTGCTTTGCGGATTCTTGCACATTTATCAGCTCTGGATTCTCCTGCCCATTTTATATCCAGCTCTGTAACCGGTTCACAGGAAAGTACCGGACGGTTTTCCCATATATCGCCTGCCAGATCGTGATCAACACTGAGAGACACACCGTTTTCATCCAGCATTTTCTCCAATTCTGATGCCTCTTCTGCACTGACAGTACGTCCGTCAAATCCCAGACACATTCCCTGTGTCAGATTTTTTTTCAGAAATTCATGAACTGTGGGAACTTCCGGTTCACCCATTTTAAATAAAGTAATTCCTGTTCCCTCCAGCTGATCTGCAGCCTGGATAAAATAACGTCCATCCGTCCATAATCCTGCCATATCCTGCATGATCACCGCAGTACCTGCAGAACCGCTAAATCCTGTGATATATTTTCTGCATTTGAAATATTCACCTACATATTCCGAACTATGGAAATCATCTGTAGGAATCAGATATGCATCAATTCCTGTCTCTTTCATGCGTGCACGAAGTGCTTCTATTCTCTCTTTTACTGTCATTCGTTTTTACCCTTAAGGCTGCTATCTGCAGTCGTTTTATCATTTTCGCCAAGTGTTTCGTTCATACTTCCCATACGATATCCCAGAATATCCATGGTCACATAAGTGAATCCATACTCCTTAAATTTCTTTGCAATATCCTCTCGGACATTTTTTTCCAGAAGTTTCGGAAATTCCTCCGGCATGATCTCAATCCTTGCAAGTGAACCATGAATACGGACACGTACCTGATGGAATCCATAGTCAAGTAAAAGCTGCTCTGCTTTCTCAACCATTCCAAGCTTTTCCTCACTGATGGTCTCTCCATAGACAAACCTGGAGGACAGACAGGCAAATGACTGTTTGTCCCAAGTCGGAAGCCCCAGTTCCTTTGAGTATTCTCTGATCTCCGCTTTCGTCAGCTTCGCCTCACGTAGCGGGCTCTTAACTCCAAGTTCTTTTACGGCGATCAGACCTGGTCTGTAATCGCCGTTATCATCCATATTTGATCCCTCTGCAATATATTCAATCCCATTCTTTTTTGCAATATCGCCAATCTTCTCAAACAGTTCTTTTTTACATAAATAACATCTGTTCGGAGGATTCTTTGAAAATCCTTCAATCTCCAATTCCTCAGACTGGCAGATCACATGCTGAATCCCCTCTTTCTCGCAGAATGCCTTCGCTTCATTCAGCTCTCTTTTCGGGAAAGAACAGGATTGAGCCGTAATCGCAATCGCCTTATCACCCAGCACATCATGAGCTACTTTTAATAAGAATGTAGAATCCACTCCACTTGAGAAAGCAACTGCTACACTGCCAAGTCCTTTCAGATATTCTTTTAAATGTTCCAGTTTATTTTCCATATCAGTCTGCCTCTTGTCCGTTTTTTATTTACCTGCAGCACTCCTCGTAAATAATGTATATTGATCCGGCTCAACAGAGCGTGAAAGTTGAACTGTCTCAAATATATTATTTAAAAAGGTGTTATAGCTTCATTATAATATAGGCAACGACTGTTCAGCAACTTATTTTTCGCATTGCGAAATGTGTTACTGAAAATAGAACGAACAATATTGATTTATGTTTCTTGTATCTTTTCTAACGCTTCCCCGACTTCTGTTACTTCTTTAAATAGTTTCTAAAGTAACAGCCTCTCTTAACTTCTTTATTTACAGTTTGTCTACTTCTTTTTCTGAAGCAGTTCTCCGTTTGTTTCTTCCCCATTCATACATGACATAATAATTAACCACTACCCCATATTATAAATAACACCCAGAGATACTTATTTCAGACTGATAATCAGATTTTTATTGAATTTATTAATCTATATGTTATGACAACATATCTTTCAGACATGTACTCCGGTAGTCACTCGGTGATATTTTATATCTTTCTTTAAATACTCGGTTAAATGTTCTCTGACTTTCAAATCCACTATCCAGACAAATATTTGTAATAGAATCACTCGTATTTTCCAAACGATGGCATGCATAGTTCAGCCTTGCATCGTTAAGATATTGATTAAAGTTTCTATGGAATGTTTTGGAAAAGAGTCTGGATAAAACATATTTGCTCACCCCCAGATCTTTTGCCATCTCTTCCAGAGAAAACTTCTTCTTAAAATTTGCTGATATATAGGAAACTGTCTGGTAAATAAGATCGTTGCTCCCCACATTACTCTTTTCTACCAAATTTAATTTTCCTATGCAGCGTGCCAACACAATTTGAAGATATGCCTGTGCAACAGTAATATCCGACTGTTCTGTCTCTAAAATTGCATTTATAACCCTATATACCTCCGGTTCAACCTTTTCCGCTTTGATGATTGGGTATTCAGGAGCCATGGATTGCATGATATCTGCAAATTTGGCTATCGTAAATGGCGATGCAATCAGATAAGTCGCTTTATTTACACCGGGTGTCAGTACCTGATAGTGATGAATAACATCTGGAAATACAAAGCCTATATCTCCTTTTTCCATATGGTATAGTTCCTGTCCGACACCAAGTTCTAATGATCCACTTGTTACACAAACGATCTCCAGTGCATTATGAAGATGTGGTTCAATATGTTTTGACTTCCTATTTATTGCTATGATCTCCTCTTTTGTGTCAACATATTTTAACTGCATGAAATACTCCCCTTTGCAACATTTGTCTATATCTTCTTTCGATTTGGCAAGCAATCCTTTTACACCTATCTTATAATCAACTTGTAAATAAGGAAAGGAGGAATTGCAAATGAGCAACCTAAAAAAATATCTGAATGACCTTTTAGTATTCTACACTGAATATTTTGAGCATCCTTACCATGTATAAATACTAAAAGGACTATTTTGTGAAAACTGAATATTTTCTTAAGGCCATTTCACAAAAATGAAGTGGTCCTTTTTTATTTTCAAAATACAGTTCAATCACTTTATATATAGAAAAAAGCACTGTCTCATCGAGCAATGACCAGACAACGCTTTCTCCTGTCAATTCTAATTTATGTCTGATGCATCTGTTACTTCATCTGCAGCAATTCCTTTTTCTGCTTTCAGTTTTTTATTTGCATCTTCTACATTCATTCTTGAAAGTACAAACATAATCAATACATCAAAGATTAACGGAAGCCAAAGATACATGAACTGCATCATATCAAGTGCAGACTGTGGCTGAGTTGCATTTGTTCCGACATATCCACTGAACTCAAGCATCCATCCAACAACAGCGGTTCCAATACCTCCACCGATTTTTACACCAAGAGAAGTACAAGAGTACATCGTTCCGTCAATTCTCTTTCCCTGCGTAAGATAAGTGTATTCAGAGCAAGATGCGATAACTGCATTCATATCTCCCTGCCATGGTCCCTGACCTAAGGCTGCAAGAGCTGTAAATGCCATCATCAGCGGAACACTGCCCATATATCCGGCAACAACAACAAGTGCTCTACCGATGACTGCTAAGACGTAACCTCTTAAGTTCAGTTTATACATACCTTTCCACTTACCAACTAATGTCGGTGTGAAAATCAGGGCAATGATCAGTGGAATATTTACTGCCCATGCAAATTGTCCAAACAAATTCTTATTTTTCAGTACCCATGTCATGTAATAAATGCCAGCTCCAATCATGGCACCATATAACTGCTGTAAAATATATGTTCCACAAATCATCATGTAATATTTGTTTTTAACAAGAAGCTTGAATGCCTGTACCATTCCGTACTTTTCATTATCATCCTTTACTTCTCCTTCGTTAAGTTCTTCCTCAGGAAGTTCCTTAACAGAAAGTGCTGAAATCGTATTTATGACAAGACCAATGATTGCATAGATAATAGCAACCGTTCTCCATGCCGCAGCATCTCCACCACATTTATCTACAAATCCAACTGTAATCGCCTGAATCAGAAGACTTGTTGAAAATGCAAAAATAAAACGGTAAGATCCCATCTGCACACGCTCTTTGCTGTTCTTTGTAATCAGTGACGTAAGTGCTGAATAAGCAATATTGTTTGCTGTATAAAACACACCATTTAACAGTGTATAAGAGATAAAGAACCATGCATATTTAGCCGTTGTTCCCAAACTCACCGGTACTGCAAAGCAGCCGACCAGCGTAATGGCACAACCAATATATCCGTATAGCATCCAGGGTTTCGCTTTTCCCATTTTACTGTGTGTTTTGTCAATCATTGATCCAAAAAATATATCCGTAAAACCATCAAATAGTTTTGATACGGCAATCAGGGTACCTACGACACCTGCAGCAAGTCCTACTGAGTCCGTCAGATAGACCATCATAAAAGATGTCAGGAACGCATAGACTACATTACCTGCAATATCACCTGATCCATATCCAATTTTGTTATACCATTTCAAATACTTTTTTTCTTCCATCGAATTTCTTTGCTCCTCATCTTCATCGCACTTAGAATCTCAATATGTCTAACCGTATGATGTCTAATTATATTTTTTTCTCTGTTTTTGTCTGATTGCTCTGTATATCCGGACTTTACATAACAATCAGACTCTCTTTCCTTGTTTACGGGTTACATGAAACTTTATTATCCCTTTACATACGGTATCAGCGTAAACTGGAACCGGAATAATACATCATCAAATCGGTACTGATCCAATACAACTGGACCACAACTATTAGAACCAATGCCATTTAATGCGTAGTCAACGCAAAATACTACACTATCTGATTCTGTCAGTTCATAATTATGCGTTTTCTTCTCAAGTTCTTCCTGTGTATAATAAGAAGCATTGAATGAAAATGCCTTTTCTGCGGATGCCACAATTCCATATCGGCTGTTGTTAAGCTCTACATATTCACAATCATAATGGCTTCCATTTTCCTGTGGGCGAATATAATCCTCATGCAAATCATCTACATTTGCATGATACAAACCGTGGCTCGCAGCCTGATGTTTGTCACAATAGCTTTCCTGTGGTCCCATTCCAAAGTATCGTGCAGCTGAAAGTTTTTTATCCAGGAACATCCTCACACCAAATCTTGGCAGGTCCGGAAATTCATCATCTTTTGTTACTGCAATATCTGCATCAATCTTTCCAGCAGCTTCTATTTTCCATGTGATCGTCACATCAAGAATCTTCTGTACTGTCTCTGCCACAACGGATGCATGGCTTGTAATTTTCACACCATGCTTTCCCTGCACGACCTCTGTCGTGTAAGCTCTTGTATAAGCTTTATCATAATGGGCTTTCTTCCATTCAGACTTGATGTACATATCATTATCTGTTGGTGCCCTCCAGATATTTAATTCCATCGGGTGGTTCAGATATTCCCGACCTGCAAATTTCATCTCTGTAAAAAGTGCAGTCCGTCGGTCGATTGTATATGCGAATTCACGACCTTTGATATGAATCTGTGTATCATCTTCACTCACCTGTAATTCAGAATCCGTCACTGTTTTTTCAAACCATTTTTCTGCTAACTGGCATTTGGCATCCTTCTGGCTTACTTCGATCTCATCAAATCCAAGAATATGGTCTTCATCCAACAGTGGCAATTCCTTTTTCAGATGGTAAATAAATTTTAAATAACATTTTCCACTCTCTGGCACATTGATTTTAAGGTTTATTTTTCCTTCACTGTGTGGTGCTGCTGAAACTTCTGGAAGTTTACCTTTGCTGATTACAAGCCCGTCCTGCGTCAGTTCATAACTGATCTTCACATAATCTTTCAAGTCATCAAAATCCATGTAGTTATGAAGCACCAGTTCTCCGCTTTCTTTGTCATAGGAAATAACCCTTGCCGGGCGATAAACATTCTTGTATTCCAAAAGTCCTGTATGTACCGTTCTGTCCGGATATACTAATCCATCCATACAGAAGTTGCCATCATGAATTTCTTCGCCATGGTCGCCCCCATAAGCATATATAGTCTTTCCATTCTCAGCAGTTCCATGAGCAATCGCATGGTCACACCATTCCCAGACAAAGCCGCCGCACATTTTATCATTATCCTGAATCATCTGGAAGTAATCTTCAAAATCTCCAGGTCCGTTTCCCATACTGTGACAGTACTCTACCAAAAGGAAGGGTTTGCTTCCATCTTTATCCAGATATTCCTGAATTTCGGAAAGCGCCGGGTACATCCGGCTGTACACATCCAGATTGCTGTAATCATATGTTTCATCATAATTACGGTATCTTGCACTCTCATATTGTGTGATACGGTCTGGATCAAAATTCTTTGTCCATTCCAGTGCTTTTTCAAAGTTGCAGCCATAAGCACTCTCATTTCCCATTGACCACATAACAATACAGAAACGGTTTTTGTCACGTTCCACCATGAGTTTTACGCGATCAACGATTGCCTCTTCCCATACCGGATCATCTGCAATCTTCTCATTCCATCGTTTGAACCGATTGTAATCAGTGTCTTCTTTTCTGTAGATCATAAATGGACCATGAGCTTCAATATCTGCTTCATCTATTACCATGAATCCATACTTGTCACACATTTCATAGAAAAATGGTGCGTTCGGATAGTGGCTGGAACGGATCGCATTAAAATTATGCTGCTTCATTAACGTAAGATCGGTTGTAATCTGTTCCGGATTGATTGTAAATCCAGTAACCGGATCAGAATCATGTCGATTGACACCACGGAATTTAATCTTCTGTCCATTTAAATAAATAACCTGGTCTTTAATCTCTATCTTTCTTAATGCAATGTGATCTACAATTACTTCATTCTCTGTTTCAAGAATCAGTTTATATAGATATGGATTTTCTGTATTCCAAAGTTCCGGACTTGCAATTTCTAATACAGCTGTTCCTTCTTCAGCAATACTTCCTAGTGCTACAACTGCTCCGTTTCTATCTTCAATCGAAATTTTTACATTTAAGGGAGAGTAGAATTTCATTTCAATTTCTACTTTCGCAAGCATATCCTCAATTCTTGTTTTAATATGATAATCACTGATTGCCTGTTTTGGGCGTTTCAAAATGTACACATCCCGGAAAATACCACTCATACGGAATTTGTCCTGATCTTCCAAATAGGAACCATCACACCACTTCATGACCAGAACCGCTATGCTGTTCTCTCCGTCCCGAAGGAGGTCGGTGATATCAAACTCACTGGTCATATGAGAAACCTGGCTATACCCTACATAAGAGCCATTGATCCATACATAAAAGCAACTGTCTACTCCTTCAAAATTCAAGAACGCTTTTGGTGCATTTTCATCTTTGTGATAAACAAAGGTATGTGCATATGTTCCACATGGAATATCCTGTGGTACATACGGTGGATCAAATGGGAACGGATACCTGATGTTTGTATACTGATGTGTGTCATATCCTGCCATCTGCCATACACTCGGAACCTGAATCTCATCAAAATTTTCTGTATCATAATCTTTCTCAAAGAAGGGTTCCTGAACATCATAGATACTGTTAAAATACTGGAACTTCCAAGTTCCGTTCAATAACTGCATTCGGTCTGACTCTTCCCTGTGCCCCACCAGGTTATCCATTCTTTTGGATGCCGGAATAAAATAGGCTCTGGCTGGCATTGTATTTTCATGTAGTACGCTTAAATCCTCATAATAACGTGGTACAATCATAAATAACTCTCCTTTAATACATATACATTTTTTTGCACTTTGTTTTTCCACAGCAAACCTTGTCTTTTACTTTTATGTTTACGCTTCTCTGTTTTGCTATATATATATCTTATCCTAATCTGCAAAACATGTCTATGAATTGGATTAGACAAAATATGCACTAAATGATACAATAATAAAAAAGGAAAAGAGGTGTTACCATATGTATATGAATACCGGTTATTTAAACCACTCCCATATGGATTTCAAAGACAAAAGTCGCCCACTGGTTGTAGGAAGTTGCGGTACTTACCGCCTTTCCAGCCATCCAAAGTTACCAACCCACCGTCCAAGGGGACGCCTGGATTATCAGATTATCTATATCACTGCTGGTTGTGGGCATTTTCATTTTGACAATGTGGATAACGAAACGATTGTCCCCGCCGGTAATATTGTACTGTACAGACCGAAGGAACTTCAGAAATATGAATATTATGGAAAAGATAAGACAGAAGTATACTGGATTCATTTTACCGGCAACAATGTAAAAAATATCCTACGGCAATATGGATTCCCGGATAAAGAGCGTGTATTTCAGGTCGGAACCTCTATGGAATACGAACAGATTTTCAAGCGTATTATCATCGAGCTTCAGCGTTGCCAAGATAATTATGAGGAAATGCTTGTCCTTCTGCTCCGTCATCTTCTTATCATCTTTCATCGGGAACTGACCAGGGAACATATCTCGAAAAATGAATACCTGGATCACGAGATGGATAACGCAGTTACCTTTTTCAGTGAAAATTATAACCAGAATATTAGCATAGATGATTATGCTGCCTCACGTGGAATGAGTGTCAGCTGGTTTATCCGAAACTTCAAAAAATACACAGGTTCTACACCAATGCAGTTTATTGTGGGAATCCGAATTAACAATGCCCAGATGTTACTTGAAACAACAACCTATTCCATCAATGAAATTTCTAAAATCGTCGGGTATGATAATCAGCTTTATTTCAGCCGGCTTTTCCACAAACTGAAAGGATATTCCCCAAGAGAGTACCGAAAGATAAGAAACAAGTTGATCGAGTAGGAGACGGCTTTTGCCGCCGAC
>OKSP01001058.1_pt1 | contig 12014 bp, 10 predicted proteins | sample 2434041 | NCBI WGS metagenome assembly OKSP01 (sample SAMEA3879593, study PRJEB24766) | human gut metagenome | biome: human-associated habitat; feature: feces | place: USA | collected 1985/1987
TTGCTACAGACAGATGCTTTCTTCCTATATAATAATTTTTAACATTTATTTAAACATGCCGTTGCGGCATGCCCTCCTTGCGTCGTTCCTGCCTTCGGCACAAACAATGCATGAATCTTTGTTTACGGGTTACTTTTTATTTCAATTCGTGTTAAAATCCAGTTAGAGATATCAGTACACTACAGAGCACAACGGTGGGAGTGGCGAAGGACCATCTTATCCCGCATTTATATATGTGCCGTCACCCTTTTTCAAGCACAAACAATTGGGACTTTGAGCCCGTACACTTATCATTTTAGACTTTGGCACATGATGCCCCTGGAAACCCTGTTTCCATGATAAGTCTTTCCGCTTGGATGACAGTCAATGCTGATGTCTCTTTTTGCTCTCTGTGAAAGGAGGTATCACATGGATTTTGAAGTAAAACACCTTATCTGTGCTGGTCTGGATGTTCACAAGAAAACCATTGTTGCTGCTGTCTGCATGACGGATCCTGTCACTTTGGAAGCAGCTTATAAAGTGAAATCCTTCTCCACCAATAATTCGCAGATTGCAGCTATGCGTGACTGGCTTCTCTCGTATAACTGCCATGATGTCTGCATGGAATCCACTGGTAAATACTGGATTCCAGTTTTTAACATCCTTGAAACGCATATGCACGTGGTTCTTACACACCCCAAATATGTCAAAGCCATAAAAGGCAAAAAAACGGATAAACGTGACGCAAAATGGATTGCGAATCTTTTCCGTTTTGATATTGTTAAGGCATCTTTTATTCCACCGGCTGATATCAGGGCACTCCGTGAGCTTTCCAGATACCGTCTCAGGCTTTCCTATATGCGTTCCGCTGAAAAAAACCGCTTCCAGAACAGTATGACGATTTCCCGTATCCGTATTGACTGTGTCCTCACAGACCCATTTGGGAAAACTGCCTCGTCCATTATGGATTATCTTCTTTCAGATGTTCCATTTGATGAAACGGAATGCGCAAAACTGATTCATGGACGCGTCAAAGCCTCTAATGAAGAGATTTTTGACAGCATTCGCGGGTTTGAAATCTTATCGGAACAGCGCTTTAAGATGTCCCATGCAAAACAGCATATGGAACTTCTCAGTTCCTATATGGATGATATTGAAACAGAATTATTCCGGCTTAGCCGTTCGTACGATAAAGTAATCAAACGTATTTCTGGAATCGTCGGTTTTACGGAACGCTCTGCTTTGTTTGTCATTTCAGAAACCGGTGCGGATATGGGTGTTTTTGAATCGGCTAAACACCTGTGTTCCTGGGCCGGACTTACCCCTGCGAATAACGAGAGTGCCAACAAAAAGAAATCCACGCGTTGTTCAAAAGCCGGTCAGTATTTAAAAACTTTACTTATTCAATGTGCACTTGCTGCCGTAAAAAGCAAAAAAAATCCTTATTATGCCATCAAATATAAACGGCTGGCGAAAAGGCGTGGCAGGAAAAAAGCAGTCATTGCCATAGCCCGAATGATGCTTACAGGCATCTATCACATGATCCTTAATAACGAAGAATGGAAACCAGATGATTATGAAGCCATCATCCATCCATCAAAACCGGTCAAAGTTGCACTTACACTTGATAATGTAATACAGTTCCTCGGAGAGCAGGGAGCTGATCCTGAAACATTAAAACTCCTCCAACAGCAATGTGCTGTTACCCCCGGATAAATCTTAAAACACGAATTTTCCACGCAAGGGACGTTTATGGTCAAATTTCAGCTTATTGATTCACACTTATCGGATTTGGAATTCTAATGGAAAATATATTTTCTCCTGTCTCCCTGATGTAGAAAAGTTCTCCCTGATGTTTTTCCATGATCTCCTGCGCGATGGCAAGTCCAAGTCCTGTTCCCCCAGTGCTTCTCCTTGCACTCTCTCCCCTCACAAATGCACAAAACATTGTATCTCGTATTTCTGGTGGAATCGCCTGTCCATCATCTTTGACACACAAAACAGCAGTTTTCCCATTCTCCTGTGTAATAGAAAGGGCAATTTTATTTCCTGTGCAATTGTATTTCTTTGCGTTTGTGAGCAGATTGGTAATCACGCGGATCAAAAGACGCCCATCACCCTGTATCCACACCGCCTCCTCTGGTATTTCAACCGAAAAAGAAAAACCGGCATTGGTGATCTCCTCATAATATTCGGCACAGATCTGCCGTGTCAATTCTGACAGATCCAGTGTCTGAAGACTGAGCTGATACTCCGCACTCTCCATCTTTAACAACATAAACAGATCCTCCGACAATGTATTGACGCGGTCTGCTTTTCGCGCAATCGTTTCATAATATTTTGGAACGTCCACATCCGGAACCATCTGTTCCTGAAGTGCATAAATATAACTTTTTATCGTTGCGACCGGAGTTTTGATATCGTGGGAAAGTTCTAAGAGCATCTTCTGCCTGCTCTGTGCCATTTTTTCGTTTTCCGCACGCTGCGCAGCAAGCTGCTTTGTCATATTATTAAACGCATTCCCAATCTCTGTAAACTCTTTTTCCTTCTGTGGCGGGATCACTACCTGTTCCTCGCCCTGTTCCCGCTTCATTCCGGCAATGATCGTATCCAGCGGTCGTTTGATTTTTCTTAAAATATACAAACTAACGCCCACCACATCAAGTACCAGCAGAAGAAACACCACATACAGCATTCGCGATCCGGTATTGGTATACAAAACTTTCTGCGGATCAAAATTGTAGACTGTGGAAAACTGTGCCTCGGGATAAAAAATCAGATAATAAAACTCTCCTGCTTTCTGCCCGAACATCCAGTATTTCTTCTTTCCATTTTGTATTCCCTGCTGCACATCGTCTTTTAACGAAAAGGCATCCAGAAGCTGTTCCTTCGTATATGCCATCTGCGTGGTCTGCTTCCTGCCATAAACTGTCTCCACATGGTACTGTGCATCCAGCTTTTCCACCCAGCCATTCATATTCCGGATGCCATCGAGATTCTGGATTGTTCCATCCGCCCCTACCGTAATGCCCGGGAAATTCTCCTGCAACACGTTTCCATAGGAAAAAACGAAGGATATGAGAACCGCTACAATCAGCAGCAAAATCGCAGCCATCGAAAAAATCACATAACTTCCGATCAGTTTTCCAAACAGGCTTCCTCTTCGTGTGCTTTTTTTCATACACTCTCCTTTTCGAGTTTATATCCCAACCCTTTGACTGTTTTGATCCGCTTCGGATTCTTGGGATCTTCTTCTATTTTGTTTCTCAGATTGCTGATATGCACCATCACAGTACTGTCATCCCCCAGATAGGCATCGTCCCACGCATAAGAAAAAATCTGCTGTTTGGTGTAGATCTGCCCCGGTGTGCGCATAAAAAGCCCGAGTATCTTAAACTCCGTGGCAGTCAGAGTAATTGCTTCCCCGTTCCGGAATAAGGTTCCTTCCGCCAGATGCATGACAAGATCAAGTGCTTTTAATACTTCTGTTTCCTCACTTTTCTGTTCCTGATAGGCATAGCAGCGGCGAAGCTGTGCTTTCACGCGCGCAACTACTTCCAGTGGATTGTAAGGCTTTGTGATATAGTCATCTGCGCCCAGCTCCAGCCCCAGTATTTTATCATAATCCTCCGTCCGTGCCGTCATCATCAATGCTGGAATACGGCTTTTTTCGCGAATACGGCGCAACACCGCAAAACCGTCCATTCCCGGCATCATCACATCCAAAAGTACCAGATCCGGCTGCTCCTTTTCAAACAGCCGTAAGGCAGTCGGTCCGTCCGCTGCCTTAATCAATTTCATATGTTCTCTCTCTAAAAATAACTGCAATGCCTCAAGCAGTTCCTCTTCATCATCCGCTGCAAGGATCACAAATGTACGATTTTCCATGACCAGTCCTCCCTTTAAAAACCAGCCCGTTTAAAGCTTCTCTGGCAAGGGCTGGCATATCTCTTTTTATCCTACACATTTCAGGAGCAGTCCGTCAAGATCCGGTGTCGTTTTAAACTGTGTCTGCCAGCCCGGCAGACACTGATCTAAAAGCATACATTTGTACATGCCCATGTCATAATATTTTCCGCTCCCATCCGCATAGGAAAACGCCTGCAAAAACTGCTTTTTCCAGACCTCATCTCCTGCCAGTTTCCGGTATGCCGCGCATTCCACATAACGTGCACTGCCCTCAAGATTCTGCAGAAATCCTTCCGCAGCAGATACCTTATCGGAAAGTGCTACCTCTCTTTTCTTTTGAAGTTCAAGTGCTTTTTTGATCTGTTTCTTTTTTATTTCCATATCTGTACTTTCATAGGCATTTTGCAGATATTTCATTTCCTCTGTGAATGCTTTTTTCTGAACGGAATTCTTATCAACATATTTTTTAATGATTGCTTCTCTGTTTTCCTGTCCCAATGCATATGCCTGATCCAGCCCGTTTTCCTGCTGCCATGCATGAAATGCCTCATGCCAGATGACTGTTGCCTGCGTTTCTTTACTGTAGGAATCAAGTGCAAACACTGTCTCCCCTGCTTCTTTCTGCTGTTGCAGACTTCCCACGGTATCCAGTGCTGCAAAAAAGTTTTTAAATTTTTCATAGGTTGGCAGAACAATCTGATACTCCTTCCCCACTTTCACAATCGTTCCGGCAAACGTGTCAAGCTTTGGCTTTTCGCGTGTGACTGTATAGGTATCCGCAGATGGCGCAATCACATAGTCACAGTCCCCGTCATAATAGCGAACTCTGTAGTCCCGGACAGAAAAACCAGAAAACCCAAGCATTTCCATCTCCTGTTCCAAAGAACATGCCTTCTCATAAATCTGCCGGTCCGTCTGGGATAACTTTTTTTCTCCTGTGCATATGCATGCAGCCGCAAGCAAAATCCCGACCGCCCCGTAAAGCACTTTTGCCATCATATATTTCATATCTTTATGCCTCCTTCCGTCGGATTGCAAAAATTCCAAGTACAAGCACCCATGCCGCAAACAGTGCTACAAGTACCGGATGCCAAACCGGCACCTTTCCCGCGGCAATATGGTATGCGCATTTCTGCACGCCATTCAGATTCGGAATCACATGGATAAGTGCGGAAATTCCCACTGCCGTGACACCGCCCAAAGAACTGCGAAGCAGATCAAGTGCCGACCACAATACCCCGGTGCCTGCGCCCAAAACACCGAATGCCGCAGTAATTCCCGCTGGAAGCCGAATGCTTACCACACTCGTCCACAGGCTCACCAGCGCGACACTGACTGCCATGACAAAAAATCCCGGAATCAGCCGCAGGACACATGCACTTTGCCCCTGCAACAGCGCATATACTGCCATGGCAAAGTACAAAAGTCCCAGCCCGCCGATGGATGCCAGAATGTTGGCAATGGTTAACCCACCGTGGTAAACTGGCTGTGAAATACCGCGTACCCAGACCAGATGACTTGTTTTCCTTGCATATTCATTTGGAATCGTCCGGTAACTGAGCAACACTGCTAAGATGCAGCCTGCCGCATGAACAAGTACATGCATCACCATAAACATATTGTGAAATCCGGTCAGGGATTCACCATCGATCATAATGGTTGAATTCTCACCACTACAGAAAAACAAAAGAAACAGTGCGATTGCCAGAACAACATATGCCTCTTTGCGTCGTATGCGCTCCCGTATTGCATTTTTTATGATGGTTCCCATTTAATCCACACTCCCTTCTCTGACCACATCCAAAAACAGTTTTTCGAGTGTACCCGGCTCCTTTAACTCATCTTTCGTAAATGTGCGCATAATTTCTCCGTCTTTTAATATGATGCCCTCATCACACACACGCTCCATATCACTTAAAATATGGGAATTCATCAGAATCGTTTTTCCGTCCTCTTTCAGGCGGCGGATTAGTTCCAGCATTTCCACCCGCCCCATGGCATCGAGTCCCGCACACGGTTCATCAAGAATCAGGATCTGTGGATTTCCCAGCAGTGCCTGCGCCAGTGCCAGCCGCTGCAACATGCCTTTGGAGTAATGACGGATCTTTGTGTGGCTGTTTTCCAGCCCCACACATGCCAGCAGTTTTTGTGCTTCTTCATGGATTGTTTTATGTGGCAGTTTCTGCAGTTTTGCATAATAAACCAACACTTCCATTGCCGTCAGAAATGGCGGAAAATAAGGTGTTTCCGGAGAATAGCCGATGGTTGTGTGCGTGGGCACTGTAACTGTTCCCGCTTCTTTTTTAACTAATCCGAGTATCATTTTGATGGTTGTGCTTTTTCCGGCGCCATTGCTGCCCAGAAGTGCAAAAACATTTCCTTCCGGAACTGCAAATGACAGATCCTGCACAACTGTTTTCCTATGGTATGATTTTGACAGGTGTTCCACTATGATCATGTTTACATCTCCTTCGCATTTACTTTTCTATTGTCAGTTTACAAATGCGAACCAAACACAACCTAAATGGAAGCTAAAGATAACCTAAAGATGTGTGTAAAAAGATCCCCGGAGCGGCTCTCGCCCCGGGGATCTTTCCGATTATCCTTCAATTGCAATATATTTGTTTTCTTCGACTGCTTTCTTTGCCTCTTTCTTCGGCACGAACAACTTTAAGATACCATGCTTAAATTCTGCTTTGACATCCTCCTGCCTGATGTCTTCCCCGACATAAAAGCTTCTCTGGCAGGCACCGGCATAACGTTCCTTGCGGATGTAGTGACCGCTGTCCTTTTCTTTTTCGTCCTTGTCGAGACCTTTCGCAGCACTGATGGTCAGGTATCCATCGGAAACAGAAGCCTTAATCTCATCCTTGGTAAATCCCGGAAGATCAATCATCAGCTCATATCCATCCTTCTGCTCTTTGATATCGGTCTTCATAATCCTTCCGGCTTTCTTACCGTAAAGCTTCTTTTCGGTATTATTCATTTCTTTATCCATATCATAAAATGGAAACTCATCAAACCAGTCATCAAATAAATTCTCTCCAAAAATACTAGGCATTAACATAAGTCATCTCTCCTTTTCTTTCTGCGTCCACGGTCTGTGAACCTCTCATGCTTGTTGACCTTGTTTCTTTGGAACCGGGATGTTTCAGGAACCTTTCGTTCTCTTTTGGTTCCCTTCCTTTGTTCTTGCCTATGTTATAGCACTGTTTGTTAGCACTGTCAAGAGGTGAGTGCTAATTTTTTGAGATTTTTTTGCAAACCTTGATTTTTTACGGGGTTTGCAACACTTTTTCTTCCTTATAATCATCACTTTTTCTTGATTTGACACCATTTTGACACCAATTTTTTATTTTTGGTGTCAGCTAATTGCTACGTTTTCCAGTCTTGTGATTTCACTCTCAATTCTGGACATCTCACTTACATGGTTGTATACGTCCATCGTTACGTCTATGTGGGCGTGTCCCATAATATATTGAAGAACTTTTACGTCCATTCTCTTTTCTGCCATTCTGGTACAAGCCGTATGTCGCATAATGTGAGCAGATACCTTTGGTAACAATTCAGCATTTCTATGTTCAGTCTTTGCAATTTGAACTTCTTTTTTGTTATATGCGTCTACAATATTATATAAGATATTGTTTATCGCATTAGGCATGAGCGGTCTGCCGGACTTCGCCATAAAAATGAATCCTTTATAACCATCTATCTCAACATCTTTTCCTTTTTGAAGCATGAAGTTTAATTTCTTTTGTTCTTCAAATGCTCTTTGTACATCTGATGTCATAGGGATAGTTCGGATTCCAGAATTCGTCTTTGGCGTGGAAATATGGAATTTATAGCCATCTCCTAAATCTTTATAAATCAACTGATGGTCAATACTTACCACTTTTGTTCTGCCATCTACATCTTCCCAAGTCAATCCAATCAGTTCTCCGCACCTTACACCTGTTCCTAACATGATTCTAAGCATTGGATAATAGGTGTTGTATACTTGATTATTTTTCACAAATTCCAGCATTTTTTCCTGTTGTAAAACTGTTAAGGCAATACGTTCTTCTGCCTGTCTACCATAATCACTGATAGAAAACTTTGCCGGATTCTTGCGGATAATATCATCATCAACAGCCATTTCCAGTGCCGGACAAATCATATTGTCAATAAATTTTATTGTAGAATATGCATATCCTGCTTTAGAAAGTTTTGAGTAAAATGATTTGATGTGTGATGGTAAAATCTGAACAACCCTGATGTTTCCAATTTCATCTTTGACACGATTCTCCCATGTTTTCAGATAATTTGCTCTAGTAGATTCTTTCAGCTCCCTAGTAGACATATATCTTTCAAACAATTTATTAAGAGTAAGTTTTTTGATTGCTCCATCAGTTAAAATGTTATCTTCCAAGTCTTTTGCAATCTGCTTTTCCTTTTCCCTTAATTCCGGTAAATTCTTTGCATATACTGTCAGACGTTTTACCATGTTCAACATATCTGTTGACGAGTATTTCTATCCATCAAAAAAAGCTGAGAAAAGTACAGTTCGCCGTCAGATAGATTCGTCACTTGATTTATTGACTGATAACGAATTAAAAATTATTCAAGCTACGATTGATGGTGTCTTGAACAGTAGAGAGAATAAGCAGTAATTTATCTCTTATTCTCTCTGTTTTTCTGTTTAGATTTCTCACTGCTTATTTGTTGATCAGCTTCGCAGTAGCAAATAAATCTTCATTTATAAATAACAAGTTACTGTGCCTTTTCAAATTTTATTCACAATTTCTTAACCGTTCCACAAAAGAGTGATTTCCTACGAGTTTTTTATAGGATAAAAGTGGTGCTAGCGTACATATCAGCACAACTAAAATAATCGAACTGATTAACGGAATTACTGGCACTTTAAACGGAATCCTCATATAATTCATGGATTGGAAGCAAACATAAGTGATAGCAGAACCAATCGTTAAAGTTACAAATATAGAGAAAATAGCATATAAAATACCCTCTCGAATCAAAAGTTGATTTATCTGTTTTCTGGACATTCCAATGCTTTCCATAACAGAAAAAATCAATCTACGATTTTGTATACCACTTGCGATTGTATTTGCATAATTTAAAACTCCAACAAATAAAAGCAATAAAGCGATTATTGTACCTATCTCCATCATATTTCCCTGTGCTTCTTGAATTGTTTTCATATTCTCATATTGAGATTCAACATATAAGTCATTACTATATGGACTATTATTTATCAGTGAGGTAATCTTTTTTTCTAAAACTTCATCATATTTCTGATTATAGTAAATATACACGTCTAATATTGTCGGCTTAGAAGTCAAACTTTTTAAATAATTTTGACTTACAATCAACGAAGCTCCAATATCTCTTCCGCTGTACTGTGTTTCATAGGACACAGCTTCAACAGTAATTTCATATTGCTTTCCATCAAAACTGAAAGGAACTTTTTGATTCAAATATTCTTTGGGTATTTCAGAGCCTTCATACTGTACAATACAACTTTTCCCATTGAGAAAATCTTGTTTATCAACAGGACTACTCAACGATTGATTTACATAATCAAATTGGTCTTCATCAATGCCTATTAACATGCCATAATAATTTGACGGATTTGTTTTATAATTGGTTATCACGTCTTTTGAAGATACATATGGTGTCCTTTCTATATAATTAGTTATCCACATATCAGAAAACCCCTTTGACACATATGGGAAACTAATTGGTACTCCCTCTACAAGATGAATGTCTTTCATACCGTCCATTTTTTCTATTTTTTCAACAAAAGAATCCTCTATGGCTGGCTTTAGAGAATTGATATTCTCTGTAGTTTGTGTCTGGTTTTGAACAACAAAATCAGCATTCCAATAATTAGGAAGTACTGTTCTTTCTCCCTGACTACTTATAATCGTTGTAAGACAATAAAATACAGATAAACTTATTGCCAGCGATAGCAACACAACAACTGTTTTCTTTTTGTCTTTTTTAAACTGTTCAAATGCCATTCTCCAAAAGAAAGCTCCCTTTTTCTTTTTATATCCTTTTCCATTAGAGACACACTCTATATATTTTGTAGCTTCTACGGGGGTAACTTTTGTTGCAATTTGAATAGGCTTTCTCATTCCAAGAAGAATAGAGAAAACTGTCACAGCGACACTCACAATTAAAATGAATGGATTGAATTGCAACGCCATATTTCCAGTGGAAATTCCCAATACGCTAAGAATATACGGAACCAGTTTTATGCATAAAAGAATACCTAACAGGTTTCCAATAAATATTCCTGCTATTGCAATAAATAGCATTTGTTTTGTTATGAAACGAACAAGCTGTTTCTTTGTCATACCCAGAGATTGAAGCAATCCATAATATCGTATCTTCCCCGAAATGGACAAATACAAAATATTATAAATTAAAAGATATGCACTTAGGCATATAACAAGAGCCAGACCGCATATGCCCAATAGCAGTTTAAAAGAATTTTCGATGTAGTCTGTTGGAGCAAAAATTTGTCTGTCTGAAAAATTCAATGATTTTTCTAAGGACTGTATTGTAGTTGGTAAAACGTAATTACGGTTCAATTTTATACAAAGGATTCCATCATTTTTTAAGACGGTGTGAAATTTTTTCTGTAAATTTAGATCTTCTATGATAATTGATGCGGCTTGACAGCGGTTTCTGCTGTTAAGCCGTTGTTTATTTAATAGCAAAAATAAGCTGGTATGTCAAGAGCGCCCAGAAAATCTGGGCGTATATTTACTCTTGATATTCCAGCTTTTGTTGCTATATCAGCATCCGGTCAGGGTACATGATTTCCAGCTCGCCACGAACTTTTCCCCAGTTCCTGATTGGCATTGTCCACTTTTTTGCGATCTCGAAAGTTCCCAGATATAGGGCTTTCATAAGTGCCTGAGAGCTTGGAAATACACTGCGTTGCTTATTCAATCTACGATAGCAGGAATTCAGCGATTCTATGGCATTTGTAGTGTAAAATGCGGTACGAACCTCCTTGGAAAACTTGAAGATTGGGGATATTGCATCCCAGTTTTCGTGCCAGCGATTCATCGCACTTGGATACTGGGCAGACCATTTTTCTGTTACAGACTCTAACTGCTTTCTTGCGGCTTCTTCATCTGCAGCGGTATAGATTGTCTTTAAATCTTTTGCAAATGCTTTCATATCCTTGTTTGCAACGTATTTAAGCGTGTTTCTCACCATATGTACAATACAACGTTGCTGCTCCGTTTTTGGAAATGCCGTAGAGATTGCATCCTTGATACCGGTCAAACCATCAGAGCAGAGAATGAGAATGTCCTGAACTCCACGATTCTTTAAGCTGTTCAGGACAGACAGCCAGTATTTACTGCTTTCATTTTCGCCCACAACAATGCTTAGGACTTCTTTCATGCCATCTTCATTCATACCAAGCACGACATATGCTGCAAGTTTCCTGATCACACCATCATCACGTACAGAAAAGTGTACCGCATCAATAAAAACGATAGGATACACAGGGGACAAAGGACGATTCTGCCATTCCTCGATTCGTGGAAGGAGTTTATCTGTGATATCCGATACCATTCCTTCACTTACTTCAAAGCCGTAAATATCCTCTATGGTTTCTGAAATCTGTCGAGTAGTCATTCCCTTTGCATACATTGAGATAATCTTGTCATCAATCGAAGAAATATCTTTTTGACGCTTTGGAAGTATTTGTGGCTCAAAAGAACTCTGGCGATCCTGAGGGACATCTACCTGAAATTCACCATATTTACTACGGACAGTTTTGGATTTCATACCATTACGGTAGTTAGGCTCACCGGATCTTTCATAACGGTCATAGCCTAGATGATCATCCATTTCCGTTTCAAGCATATCTTGAATTGTTCCGGAAAGCAGATCTTTTAAAGCATCCTGAATATCCTCAGCAGATTGGATATCGTACTCCTGAAGCAGACCCTGGATAAGATTTCTTTTTCCTTCGGTCATTGGTTTTGGTTTGTAAACTTCTTTTTTTCTGTTTGCCATAATAAAAGGCCTCCTATGATTTTAATATTTTATCATAGAAGACCTTTATAGTGTTGAATTTACAGAGATTATTTCACGGGCTC
>OKSP01001069.1_pt1 | contig 11889 bp, 7 predicted proteins | sample 2434041 | NCBI WGS metagenome assembly OKSP01 (sample SAMEA3879593, study PRJEB24766) | human gut metagenome | biome: human-associated habitat; feature: feces | place: USA | collected 1985/1987
GGGGGGGGGGGGGTAACGCGGAAGCGTTTCACCGTCTGTTCCAGTGCTGCAATGTCCACGGGTTTGGAGAGATGTTCGTCCATGCCGGCTTCCTTGCTCTTTTGCATATCCTCAAGGAAGGCGTTGGCGGTCATGGCAAGGATGGGGATGATCCTGCCCAGCGGATTTTCGCCATTGCGGATGCGGCGGGTGGCCTCCAGGCCGTCTATCACCGGCATCTGCACGTCCATCAAAATCATGTCGTACTCGCCGGGCTTGACGCTGGCAAAGGCATCCACGATCTCCTGACCGTTGGAGCAGACGGTGCAGCTTGCGCCCTTGGATTCCAGCAGCATTTCCAGGATCTCGGCGTTGATGGCGTTATCCTCGGCGCAGAGGAACTTCATGCCGGACAGGGGAGAAGTTTTTTCTGCTTCCTCCGGCAGAGCCTGCACCTTCTGCGCATGATCCGACTCCGTATCAATGGGAAATTCCAGCACGACCTCAAAGCGGGTACCCCTGCCGGGGGCGCTCTCCACGCTGATGGAACCGCCCATCAGGTCTACGATGCTCTTGGTGATGGCCATGCCAAGGCCGGTGCCCTGCACCTTATTGGTGCCGGATTTTTCCTCGCGGGTAAAGGGGTCAAAAAGGGTCTTTTGGAACGCCTCGCTCATGCCGATGCCGTCATCCTGCACCACAAAGCGGTACCGGGCGAAGTGCTCGTTCCGGGGCAGCTCTTCCATCTCCAACCGGATATGCCCGCCCTTGGGCGTATATTTGACCGCGTTGGAGAGGATGTTCATCAGCACCTGATTCAGGCGGTTGGGGTCTGCCAGTACGTTTTCGTGCTGCAGATGGGTGTTTACCGTAAAGGTCTGGCGGCGCTGGCCTGCCTGCTGACGGATGATGCTGTCCAGCTGGCTGACCTGCTGGGGCAGGTTCATTTTTTCCACATTCAGGGTGGTCTTGCCGCTCTCGATGCGGCTCATATCCAGAATATCATTGATGATGCCCAGCAGCAGCTGACCGGAAGTTTCCAGCTTGCCCAGATGCTCGGCCAGCTTTTCCGGCTGGTGCAGCTCGTTTTTCATCAGGGTGGTAATGCCGATGATGGCGTTCATGGGGGTACGGATGTCGTGGCTCATGTTGGAGAGGAAGTCCGTCTTGGCCTTGCTGGCGCGCTCTGCGGACTGTAACGCCTCTGCGGCAGCATCCTGCGCCTGCCGCAGCTCATCGTTTACCTGCGTCAGATGGATGTTGTATTGTTCCAGACGGAGATTCGCTTCTTTTTCAGCCCGCAGCTCCTGCTGCTGCTTTTGCCGCAGGAGAAACCAGCCGACGAAAACGGTTATGACCGAGAACACCATCGCAATGACGATGATGATGACCATGACGATGTTGACCAGCTTCTGCGTATTCACGGCCACATATTCTGCCGGAACAAGGAACGCCAGTGTCCACTGGGCGTTTTCCATCTGCTTCAGGGCGTAGAAATACTCAGTCCCATCCAGCACGGCGTTGGAATAGCAGGCGCCTGTGCGGGCAAGCCGCTCCTTTGCCCCCGCAAAGGAAGAGCCGTGCAGATAGGACATCCGGGAGAGGACGGTGTATACGTTGTGTCCCTTCAGCAGCTCGGTGTCATTGGCGTTGAACAGCTTGAAGCCATCGTTATCCAGCACATAGACGCTGTTGTTGTTTTCGTAGGCGTCACAGCGGAAATAATCGTTCAGCTGGGTCATGCTCTGGGAGATGCCAAAGTAGCGCAGGGTGATCTCTTTCTCTCCGCTTTGCAGTGTGATGGGGGTGGAGAGCTGTTCCAGAAAAACCATCCGGGAGTCGTCCTTGGTCAGCGAGTTGGAAACATAGTTGACCCGCTCCGGTGCGCTTTCCAGATAGTTCATTCCCCGCAGCAGCCCCATGCGGCCATACTCGGTATAATAATGTCCGGCAGTATCCACGGCTACCAGCTCGATCTGTTTTTCATGGTAATTGGAAAGCTCCGACAGCTTTTTCAGATAGCGGTAGAGGTCGGTATCGGTCTCCAGCGGGCTGTTGTACAAATAATTACACTGCACATCCACCTCGTCCCAGTGGGTGTCGATGACATCCTCCAGACTGCGGAACATCTGGTGGGTAACTTCCTCCATCTGGCTCAGCCGCTCATGGTAGACAAGGTTCTGGATGTAGGTCTGGCTCATGACAAAAAGGGTCAGGAGCGACACGATGATGACAAAGCCGAAGCCGCCAAACAGCCTTTTATAGATTTTGTTGTTCACATCCAGTATCTCCTGTCCGTTTTGTTTCAGGTGCACCCTAGCTCCATGCGGTATCTGCCCGGCTGATGGTGGTGTATGCGCCAAAGAAGGCTTTTGCGGCGTCCATGCCCACCACACCGCTGTCTGTCACCGTGGTCTCCGCAGCCAGCTGGTCGCTCACACCGCAGATGGCCACCTGATAGGTCTTGTCCGCCTCCGGCTGCACCGGGCTTACCAGCACATAGGGGTAACCCTTGCCGTTGCCGTAGGCATCGTAACCAGAAGCAAGCAGGCTGCTGATCTGCTGCCCGGTCAGGGAAACGGTCTGGATGGTGCGGTTCCAGCCGGTGGGCAGAATGACCGAAAGGTCGTAATCCGTAATATCCTTGGCGTACAGCTTGGCCGCTACGCCGTGGTGGTTCTGCTCGGTGGGGTTGCCGGGGATCCATGTGCTCAGCGAGACCAGCGCAAGGTCGCTGCCGGTGGCCTGTGCAAAGCAGCGACCCACCAGCATGGCGCAGTCCTCCTGCGAAAGCTCCTCCGTAACGGTAGTGATGACATCCGGGGTGTCGTTCACCACACTGTCCTGATCCTCGTCCAGCTGACGGATGACATCCTCCATGGTGGCATTGCCCTTGATGAAATCCAGCATTTTAAGGCCGGTGGTCACGATGGTGTTTTCCCAGCCGGAGTAGATAAAGGGCGCGGTGTTGCCCACGTTCAGGGCATCGGCGATGTCGGCATAGTAGGTGCCGTCCGCTTTTGCGTCCTTGAAGGGCAGCAGACTGCTTTTCAGCGCCGTTGCGGGCTGCAGAGCGCTGGTGCCTGCAACGGTGGAAAGCACACGCATCACCTTGAGCGCATCCTCCAGCTTCTGGGGATCCTGCTCCAGCTTTTTATTCAGACCGTAGAAGCGGTTCACATTCAGAACAAAAACGTTCTGGGTGCCGTCCTCCGAGAGAAACGGCATCAGCCCGTATTTATCGGCGTTGCCGTCTGCCTCCACGATGCCGTTGGTGTTTCCGATCAAAAACAGGGTGTTCCCCTCGGTCATCCTCTGCCGGGTCACATTGTCGTCAAGAGCATCGCCGGAGTCGTTCAGCATCCCGATGTCCTTCCACTTCTGGACATAGGCCATCGCCTGCATCATGCCGGGGGTATTGCTGACATTTGCCTTACCGGACAGATAATCCCGCTGCCACAGCCTGCCGTCCAGTGTGCCGAGGAAATCGGCTTCCGCAATGTTGCACAGGTACTGGAAACCGTAGCCCGGATACTGGATCTGCGGCAGACAGAGATCGACCCCGGCTTCCTTTGCCTTTGCAGCCAGTTCTTCCAGCTCAGCGAAGGAATTGGGCAGCTCCCAGCCGTATTTCTTCAGCAGGGTCTTGTTGTAGGTGATGCCGTAGCAGTTGTAGGTCGAGGGCAGCAGGTAGATGGCACCGTTGTCGAACACGTCCTGCAGGCGGGACTCCACATAGTTATCCGTAAAATCGTAGCCGGAAAGGTCCAGCAGCTTGTCGGAGACCAGATCGGTCCGGGGGTCGTAGTAGGTCAAGGTGCAGACGTCCGGCAGGTCGCCCGCCGCAAACATATTCTGCAGACAGGTGGTGGTGTTATCGCCGCTGTAGGGCACGACCTCGATGTTCACTTCCGGGTAAACGCTGTGTACCTGCTCAATAAAGGCTTCTATCTCCTTATAAGGTGCCATAAAGGTGATGGCTTCGTGAGCATCGTCTTTTTTAGCCGCTTCGGTCTTAGTGCCGCCGCAGGCGGTCAGTGCTGCCGCTGCCGCAGTAATGCCGCAGACCTGCAAAAACGAGCGGCGGGAGATCTTTTTCATCATATAAATATACTTTCTCACATTTTCGGAAAGCAATACTGCGCAGGTGCAGTAGCGCAGTGCTGCCTTAGCTATTCTTACACATCCCACAGGAACTCCGGCGCTTGCGGCCTGTCCGCACGGGGCTTTGCGCCGAGTTTCCATAAAATGACAGTATAATTGTACCATTGCGGCAAAGGCGTTTCAAGTTGATTTTGAACGTCTTGCAATATTTTGCATGAAAAATATGGAAAGTTCTGAATTTCGCTGGCTGGAAATAGACTGAAGTGACCCATATCACGACCAGATGGACCGAAAAGGGGGATTCGATGAAAAAAACTCCTTTTATTCTGCACGAAAAATTTCGCTCGGACAACAACGAACAGCGCAAAGAACGGTTTCAAAAGGAATTTGAGCGATATATCATCGATGGATTGCTCAATGCGGTTCCTCCAAGATCCTGTGCCTGATGCGGCATCCCTGAATTGGAAGGAGAGACGCGTTATGCTGCGCATGGATGCTCGTGTACAAAAAGAGGGGGGCAGATCATGAAAGCAGCAATTTATTGCCGCCTGAGCAAAGAAGATGAAGATAAAATTGGTGAATCGGAGAGCATTCAGAATCAAAAGTCGATGCTGCTCCAGTACGCCCTGGAGAAAGGATTTGATATTTACCAGATCTATTCGGATGAGGACTATTCCGGCATCGACCGGAACCGCCCGGCATTCAATTCGATGCTGCAAGCCGCAAGCGAACATCAGTTTGATGTGGTACTGGCCAAAACGCAATCCCGTTTCACCCGCGACATGGAACTCGTGGAAAAATATCTGCACGGAAAGTTCATGGAGTGGGGCGTCCGCTTCATTGCGGTGGTAGACCATGTGGATACCAACGATACCGCGAGCAAAAAATCCCGCCAGATTAACGGCCTGATCAACGAGTGGTATCTGGAAGATCTGTCCACCAATGTCCGCTCGGTGCTTGACCACAAGCGGAAAGAGGGGCTGTTCATTGGCTCTTTTGCACGGTATGGATACTGCAAAGACCCAAATGCAAAAGGAAAACTCATCATCGACCCGGAAGCAGCCGACGTGGTAAGGCGGATCTTCTCCATGGCTCTTAACGGGATCGGCGCACACAAGATCGCACGCATCCTGAATGATGAAAAAATTCCAAGCCCAACGGCCTATAAGCAGCTGCATGGCATCCATTACCGCAGTGCATTGAAGAATACAAATGCGGCTCTTTGGAGCAGTCCCACCGTATATCAAATATTGCATGATCAGGTTTATATCGGAAATATGGTGCAGGGAAAGCATAAAAAGATAAGTTACAAGTCTGAAAAGACGATCTGGCTTCCAAAATCGCAGTGGATCGTTGTAGAAAATACGCATGAAGCGATCATTGAGCGGGAAATGTTTGAAATGGTCCAGAGGATGATGCAGGAGCGCACCCGGAGCGGCGAGAAGGGAACGATCCATCCGCTGGCAAAAAAAGTGGTTTGTGGATGCTGCGGCAGCTGCATGGAGCAGACTGGCCGTCAGCCGAGAGCGGATGGAACACAAAGACGCTATATTCGCTGCCGGATGCACCAGCGCGCACCGGAAGTGTGCGGCAACAAGACCTGTACCGATATGAGCGCCTTGGAGAATGCGGTACTGGAACGTATCCGGGCGTATGCGGTGGACTATTTTGACCCTGAAAAAGTTACCCTTCCAGAACAGGATGACCCCATCCGGCAGCGAGAGCAGGCCAGGCGTGACGAGCTGAAACGGTTGAAGAGCGAAGCAGCCCGGCGGCGCAAGGCCATGCAGGAGCTGTATCTGGATAAGGTGTCAGGCTTGATTGATGCCGTTCAGTTTTCTGAGATGAACCAGACCTTTCTGGAAGAAGTGAAAAAGGCAGAGACCCGGATCGATACATTGGAAACGGAACTGGAACAGCAGCAGGAAGAGACCGGTGGAGTCCAGACGCAGAGGCAGCGTGTCCGTGAACTGGCAAAGGTTTCGCAGCTGACCCGCGAACTTGTTGTGCTGCTGGTCCATCGGGTCATCGTCAGCCCAAAGGATACGCTTACCGGAGAACAAAAAATCACGATCGAATGGAATTTCTGAGTCGGCAGGCAGTTCGATTGCCCCGCTGGGCTGTTTTCGTCAGCCCAGGTCGGATACACCTCACTGGACGCCACGTTGGCGATATACCTGCGGAACGAGACGGTGACGTTCCGGGCCGAGGCGGCGGGCCTGCCGAGGTGGACGGTGATATTCTTCGGGATGATGACCCGGTCCAGCACCCGCGGCACACAGGAGAGGAACGGGTTCGGGCCGCTGCCGCCGTCGCCGGTGAAGAGGCTGTGGGGTGGGATGACGATGGGAACGTTGGGCGTGTCCCGTATCTCCTCGGTGTCGGGTATCATCTCGGGCTGGGCCAGCGTCACCTGCCCGGGAAAGACCTGCACGCCCTGGATGCGGACGGTGCGGTAGCCGGTCTTGGAGGCCACGAGGTCACAGACCGCGTAGGGGGGCTGCGTGGTGTTGTTCTCGTCCAGCGAGAGAGCACAGGCGGGGGTGGTAAGGGTGACGTCGTCGGCGTTGCCTTCGGCGTCGGTCAGGCGGGTGGCGGTGAAGCCGTTGCCGCTGACGGTGACGGTCACACCCTCGACAGGGCTGGACTGACGGGCCGCAAAGGCCTGAATGCGCAGAATTCCGGTAGCCATACAAAAACTCTCCTTTGCTTGAAATCAAGATAAGGCTCGGTACAGCCTATTCCGCCGTGAGAGAATGGGTGAATCCCCTTGGCTTTTCGGGGCGGGGAGAGTATACTGGAATCAGCAAAACACATACGAAAAGGAGTGCAGACAAATGCAGGCGACCATTCAAAACAAATTTCTGAGCCTTACGGTGGACACCCACGGTGCCGAGGCCGTCAGCCTGAAGAACGCGGCGGGGGAGGAGCTGCTCTGGCAGGCCGACCCGGCGGTCTGGGAGCGCCACGCGCCCATCCTCTTCCCGTGGACGGGCAAGCTCAAGGACGGCAGCTTCACCCATGGCGGCAAGACCTACAAGGGCGGCCAGCACGGTTTTGCCCGGGACGTGGAGCACACCCTGCTGAAAGCGGAGGGCGACACCATCCAGCTCGAGCTGCGCCCGGATGAGGCCATGAAGGCGGAGAAGTTCCCCTTCGACTTCCTGCTCACCAGCACCTTCCGGCTGGACGGAAAGACCCTTCACCACACCCTCACCGTCTCGAACCCCGGTGCCGAAGAGCTGCGGTTCGGCATCGGCTACCACCCGGCCTTTCAGGTGCCGTTCGATGACAGCCACACCGTCGAGGACTACGAGTTCCGCTTCGACCAGCCCGAGAGCCCGGTCATCCTCGACGCCAGCGGGGGCGGTCTGCTGACGGGCAAATGCTACTACCAGTGGAAGAACCAGCAGGCCATCCAGCTGACCAACGACCTCTTCGACAACGACAGCTTCTGCATGGCGGGCCTGCGCACCAGGACGCTGGGCATCTACGAGAAGGACACGGGCCGCAGCATCGTCTGCGATGTGGCCGGCTTCCCCTACACCCTCATCTGGTCGGCCCTGTCGAAGCCCCTGCGCTTTGTCTGCATCGAGCCGTGGAACTCGCTGCCCGCCTCGGTGGACGATCCGCAGGAGTGGGAGCAGCGTGCTGCTGCGGCCTGCCTCGCCCCCGGTGAGGAGTGGAGCACCACCCTCAGCACGACCTTCAACCGCTGAACTGCAAGCAAAAAGGGAGGCGCCCCAGCGGGGTGCCTCCCTCTTTTTGTGCGATAAAATTTACAGAGCCTTGATGGCGGTCTTGATGCGCTCAGCAGCCACCTTGGTCTTCTCGGCGTCACCGAAAGCGGTCAGGCGGAAGTAGCCCTCGCCGCACTCGCCGAAGCCCACGCCCGGGGTGCCGACGACGCCGCAGTTCTCCAGCAGCCAGTCGAAGAACTCCCAGCTCTTCATGCTGCCGGGGCAGCGCAGCCAGATGTAGGGGCTGTTCTTGCCGCCGCAGTACCACACGCCGCACTCATCCAGTGCGTCGGCAATGACCTTGGCGTTCTGGCGGTAGTAATCCAGGTTGGCCTGGATCTCTGCCATGCCGCTCTCGCTGAACACAGCGGCTGCTGCCCGCTGCACCACATAGGGCACACCGTTGAACTTGGTGGTCTGGCGGCGCAGCCAGAGCTTGTTCAGGTTCATGCCCTCCCGCTCCAGCTCCTTGGGCACGATGGTGTAGCCGCAGCGGGTGCCGGTAAAGCCTGCGATCTTGGAGAAGGAGCAGATCTCAATGGCACACTCCCGGGCGCCCTCCACCTCAAAGATGCTGCGGGCCAGGGCCGGGTCAGTGATGAAGCACTCGTAAGCAGCGTCGTACAGGATCACGGCGTCATTCTTCTTTGCGTAATCCACCCAAGCCTTGAGCTGCTCCCGGGTATAGGCAGCGCCGGTGGGGTTGTTGGGGCTGCAAATGTAGATGATGTCTGCCTTTACGCTGTCATCCGGCATCCCCAGGAAGCCGCCCTCCTGGCTGGTGCGGCCGTAAATGATCTTGCGGCCGTCGGTGACGTTATCGTCCACATAAGTGGGGTAGACCGGGTCCGGAACCAGAACAGTGTTATCGGTGTCAAACAGGCCCAGCACATTGGCCAGGTCGCTCTTGGCGCCGTCCGAAACAAAGATCTCGTCCTCAGCCAGCTGGGTGCCCCGGGCAGCGTAGTAGCCCTGGATCGCCGTTTTAAGGAAGCCGTAGCCCTGCTCCGGGCCATAGCCGTGGAAGCCCTCTTTGGTGCCCATCTCAGCGGCAGCCTCCTGCATGGCAGACACCACGCACTTAGCCAGAGGCTGGGTCACATCTCCGATGCCCAGGCGGATGATCTCCTTGTCCGGGTGAGCCTGCTGGTATGCCGCCACCTTATGGGCGATATCCACAAACAGATAGCTGGCTTTCAGCTCACCATAGTGCTTATTCATTTTCATAATGCTTTCCCTCGCTTTTTATCTCAATTTGCATTGCAGCAGCTTTATACCTCGGCCACACCCTCGCAGACCGTAACGGCCGGGCCGGTCATCCGCAGCTGACGGTCCGGCAGCACCTGGATGCACAGTTCCCCGCCCCGCAGAGCGATGTGCAGCGGCTGGCCCGCCGGGCACAGCCCCCGTTCCGTAAGGGCAGCCGCCACAGCGCAGGCCCCGGTGCCGCAGGCCCAGGTCTCGCCGCTGCCCCGCTCCCACACCCGCATCTTGATATGGGTGGGGTCCACCAGCTGGACAAACTCTGTGTTGATCTGCTGGGGGAAGTTCGGGTGCTTTTCAAACGCAGGACCCAGCTTTTCCAGATCCAAGGCGTCCACATCCGGCACGATGGCAACACAATGGGGGTTGCCCACGCTGACACAGCTGACCTGCCAGGTCCTGCCCGCTGCGGACAAGGGCACATCCACCAGCTCCGCTTCCCCCATCTGCACCGCAGGCAGGTCAGCGGGCAGCAGGCTGTACTGGCCCATCTCTACCTGCCACATCCCCTCCCCCTGCCAGCGCAGGGTCTTGAGTCCGCTGCGGGTATCGATGCGCAGTTCATCCAGCACCGCACATTCCGGCGCATGGGTGCGCAGCCACTGGGCCACACAGCGGATGCCGTTGCCGCACATCTTCCCCTCGCTGCCGTCGGCGTTGAACATCCGCATCTGGCCATGGGCACCAGGCGTCTCCGGGGCGCAGATGCAGATGATGCCGTCCGCACCAATGGAAAAATGCCGCTGGGACAGCCGGCAGGACAGCTCTGCGATCTGCTCCGGCACACCGCTCTCGCGGCAGTCCAGATAGATATAGTCGTTGGCGCAGCCCTGCATTTTGGTAAACGGAAGCTTCATAGCACAAACCCCTTTCCTGCTGATGCGGAAAACTTACGCTCCTATCATAACAGACCGGGCACATCTGTCAAGCCCCATTTGCTGCAGAAGCTTTTCCGCCCCTTACAGAAAAGCGGCCGGGCAAAATGGTCCTTATCAAAAATGGGGCTTTCCGCCGCCTCTTTGCTGCAGGTTTTCCCCCAAAGGCCGGTACAGTGTGTACAAAATCAAAAACAGGGCTTGACAAGGGGCAGGGGTTGGGATATAAAAAATAGAGAACACCTGCGCAGGGTGCAGCCCAAACGCTGGCTGCGCAGGAAAATACCAAACCCAAAAAGGAGACCGTGACAATGGATGTATTTGAAAAGATCCGCGCACTGCTGGCGGAGCAGCTGGACATCGACCCGTCTAAGATCACGATGGACAGCGATATCATGAGCGATTTTGAGGCCGACAGCCTGGATATCGTGGACATGGTGATGACGCTGGAGGATGAGTTCGGCGTTGAGGTGCCGGACGATGCCATCGAGACCCTGCACACGGTGGGCGATGTGGTGAACTTTGTGGAGAGCCACCAGAAGGGCTGAGCAGCCCCGTTTTCTTTGACAAAGAGCCCCGCATACCGGCGACGCGATCCGGCGGCGCTGCGGCGGGGCTTTTAATATGGGTTCGTGCGGGACGGAAACGCCGTCTGGCGCACGGCCTTTGGAGGATAGAACAAAATGGCAAAAGACAACAAAAAGCTTGTACAGGCGATCACCAGCCAGGAGGAGAACTTCGCACAGTGGTACACCGACATCTGCGTCAAGGCAGAGCTGGTGGAGTATTCCAGCGTGAAGGGCTTTATCATCCTGCGGCCTTACGGCCAGGCGATCTGGGAGAATATCCAGAAAGACCTGGACGCCCGTTTCAAGGCCAGCGGCCATGAGAATGTGGCCATGCCGGTGCTGATCCCGGAAAGCCTGCTGAAAAAGGAAGGCGAGCTGGTCAATGGCTTCGCGCCGGAGGTGGCGTGGGTCACGATGGGCGGCTCCGACAAGCTGGAAGAGCGTCTGGCTGTCCGCCCCACCAGCGAGACCATGTTCTGCGACCACTGGTCCCGTGTGCTGCACAGCTACCGCGAGCTGCCCATGAAGTACAACCAGTGGTGCAGCGTCGTGCGCTGGGAGAAGACCACCCGTCCCTTCCTGCGCAGCCGCGAGTTCTGGTGGCAGGAGGGCCACACCATCCACGAGACTGCCGCCGAGGCTGAGGCTGAGACCCAGCAGCAGCTGAACTGCTACGCAGACGTCTGCGAGCAGGACCTGGCCATCCCTGTTGTCAAGGGCCGCAAGACCGATAAGGAGAAGTTCGCCGGTGCGGAGGCTACCTACACCATCGAGGCCATGATGAAGGACGGCAAGGCCCTGCAGAGCGGCACCAGCCACTACTTCGGCGATAAGTTCAGCAAGGCTTACGACGTGACCTTTACCGGCCGCGACAACCAGCTTCATCACCCGTTCCAGACCAGCTGGGGCGTTTCCACCCGTCTGGTGGGCGCTATCATCATGACCCACGGCGACGACGACGGCCTCATCCTGCCCCCGGCTGTCGCCCCCATCCAGGTCGTGGTGGTGCCTATCGCCGCCCACAAGCCCGGCGTCTCCGAGAAGGCTGCTGAGCTGGCCGAGAAGATCTCCAAGTACGCCCGCGTCAAGCTGGACGACAGCGACAACGCTCCCGGCTGGAAGTTCTCTCAGTGGGAGATGAAGGGCGTGCCTCTGCGCCTCGAGATCGGCCCCAAGGACCTGGAGAAGAACCAGTGCGTCCTCGTCCGCCGCGACACCCGCGAGAAGGTGTTCGTCTCTCTGGACGAGCTGGAGACCGCCATCCCGGCCCAGCTGGAGGCTCTGCGCAAGGACCTGTACGAGCGCGCTCTTGCCAACCGTGAGAAGCGCACCTGGGCTGCCACCACCATGGAGGAGGTC
>OKSP01001079.1_pt1 | contig 11768 bp, 7 predicted proteins | sample 2434041 | NCBI WGS metagenome assembly OKSP01 (sample SAMEA3879593, study PRJEB24766) | human gut metagenome | biome: human-associated habitat; feature: feces | place: USA | collected 1985/1987
GGGCGGTCGGCGTGGCGGATCGCCGTTTGGCGCTGGTCAGCGACGATCCCCGGCGGATCGAAGCGTTCCGGCGGGAGCATCCCGGGGTGCGGGAGATCGACGGCACGGGCAAGGTGCTCATGCCGGGACTGATCAATACCCACTGCCACGTGGCGATGACCCTCCAGCGGGGCTATGCCGACGACATCGCCCTGATGAAGTGGCTCCACGAATATATCTGGCCTTTCGAGGCGCAGCAAACCCCGGACGAAATCGTGCTGGGAGCCGAAATGGGCATTGTCGAAATGTTGCTGGGCGGCGTCACGACGTTCGTCGATATGTATTGGCACGAAAACCGTATCGCCGAGGCCGTGCGGCGGCTCGGCATCCGGGCCATGCTCGGAGCGAGCTACCTGGATACGAGTTGGGAGGCTTTTGCCGACGATGTGGAGCGGATGATCGCCACCACGGGCGACTGCGACCGCATCCGGTTGGCCGTGGCGCCCCATTCGCCCTATACCTGTTCGCCGGAGTCGTTGCAGCGGGGCAAGGAGCTGGCACGCCGCCACGGACTCTGGTTCATGACCCATATTTCCGAAACCGAAGACGAGGTGCGTATCGTGCGGGAGCGTTACGGTACTACTTCTGTCCGGCATCTCGATACCCTCGGTATTCTCGACGACCGGACGATCGGTGCGCATTGCGTTCACGTCGATGACGGGGATATCCGCATCCTGCGGGAGCGCGGAGTGGCCGTGTCGCACAACCCCCAGAGCAACATGAAAATTTCGAGCGGTATCGCCCCGATCGCCCGGATGCATAGCGAAGGGGTGCTTTGCACGATTGGCACGGACGGTACCTGTTCGAACAACGACCTGGATATGTGGGACGAGATGCGTACCGCATCGTTCCTGCAGAAGGTCGCGACGATGGATCCCTGCGTGCTGCCTGCCTATGAAATTCTGAAAATGGCCACTGTCGATGCCGCCCGTGCGGTCGGTCATGCCGACGAGTTGGGTGTTATTAAGGAGGGGGCTTTGGCGGATTTCATTCTGATCGATGCGGTGAAGCCGCACCTTACGCCGGTATATAATATGGCCGCCAATCTGATCTACTGTGGCAAAGCAGCCGACGTGGATACCGTCGTGGTGAACGGCGAGATCGTCGTCGAGGGCCGCCGGATCGAGGGCGTCGATCTGTCGAACCTCTGCTCCCGGGTGCAGCATACGGCCGAGGACATTGCCCGCCGTACGGCCGCAGCGAAAAAGTAGGCTTTCAAGGTTACCCGCAACTGAATGAAAGGGTTGTTCGATAACTTCCCGAAATTGAAAATCACCCCTGCCGGAGTTTATTCCGACGGGGGTGAAAACGTTAAAATCGGACTTGTCGGATAATCCCTCTGTTTTCCGGCGTTTCGTTCGGTTATCCGAGCAGCAACTCTTTCAGGTCGGGAATCGCGGGGAGGATGTAATCGGCTCCGGCCGCTTCCAGTTCCGCCCGGTCGCCGTAGCCGTAGAGAACTCCGGCGGAGTCGATGCCGGCGGTTTTCGCGCCGAGAATGTCGTATTTGCGGTCGCCGATCATTAAGACCGTTCCGCCATCGGTGACGTCGCTCCCGGCCAGCACGTGAGCGATCACATCGGCCTTCGTCGGCAGCGAGCCGTCCAGTCCGGTGCCGCCGACGAAAGAGAAATAGCGGGCGATGCCGAAGTGGTCGAGGATTCGCTCGGCGAATACCCGGGGCTTCGACGTGGCGACGCAGAGCGTATATCCGCTGCTTGCGATCGTGTCGAGCAGCTCGTCCATTCCGTCGTAGAGCCGGTTCTCGAAGATGCCTTTTTCGGTGAAATACTCCCGTGATACGGCTACGGCTTCGCTGATCTGGCGGTCGTCGAAGCCGTAGAATGCCCGGAAGGACTCCGCGAACGGCGGTCCGATGAAGGGGCAGAGTTCGCGCAGGTCGCTCACTTCGATACCGAAATGCCGCAGGGCGTATTGTACCGAACGGGTGATGCCCTCCATCGGGTCTGTGAGCGTGCCGTCGAGGTCGAACAGGAGATGTCGGTATTTTTTCGTCATTGTATTGAATTTGTTGTCCGAAATCCCGCTCGGCAGCGGTGTATTGTCTGTCTTTTTGCGATTTTTTCTGTTTTCCGGGCATTATCCGGTATTTTTGGCGCCGTGCACGGCGCAGGGAGTGTGTCCGGATCACTCTTCGCGAAGGAAGACCGTCGCCGTGCGCGAGGTGTTGTAGATGCGGATGCGGGGCAGCTCGTCCCCCTGCACGGGGTAGGAGAAATGCTGCCCCCGCATGTCGGCCCGCTCCGTGCCGCCGAAACGCCGCTCGTCGGTCGATAGGATCGGGCGGTAGCGGCCCGGAACCCGCACCCGTACTTCGTAATTGGGTATCGAGGCCGACGGATGCCAGTTGAATACGAACAGCAGGTCGCCGTGCGAAAAGGCCATCGTCTGATTCTGGGCGTCCATCTGTAAATTGTAAGGGTAGCCGTCGCGGAGTATGCCGTATTTTTTCACCAGGGCGATCATCGCCCGGTCGAACTCCCCGAGCTGGGCGTAGCGCAGCAGTCCGTTGTCCGCGAGCGACCATTGTCGCCGGGCGTAGGCGTAGCTCCAGCCGTTGCCCTCGCGCGGAAAGTCGATCCATTCGGGATGTCCGAATTCGTTGCCCATGAAGTTGAGGTAGGCGTCCCCGCCTGCCGAGATCGTGACGAGCCGGATCATCTTGTGCAGGGCCATTCCCCGGTCGATGACCGGACTTTGCGAGGCGCGGTCCATGTGTTCGTACATCTCCTTTCCCATCAGCCGGAACGCGAGGGTCTGGTCGCCCACTAACGCCTGGTCGTGCGATTCGGCGTAAGCGACCGTCTTGATGCCCGGCAGACGGTCGGTCAGGACGTGCCAAATGGCGTGTATGTCCCACTGTTCGTCGGGTATCTCCTTGAGTTGTCGGATCCAGAAATCCGGAATGGCCATGCCCAGGCGGTAGTCGAAACCGACGCCTCCGTCTGCAGTCGGAACCGCGATGCCCGGCATGCCGCTCACCTCCTCGGCGATCGTAACGGCTCGGGGACGGAAGTCGTGTACCAGCGTATTGGCCAACGTAAGGTAGGTGAGGGCGGCTTCGTCCACCTCCTCATCGAAATATTGCTCCCTCCGGACGAAGTCGGTGTGCCCGTGATGGCGGTAGAGCATCGAGGTCACTCCGTCGAACCGATAGCCGTCGAAGTGAAATTCGTCGAGCCAGTATTTGACGTTCGAGAGCAGAAAGTGCCGCACCTGTTCCTTGCCGTAATCGAAAGTTTTGGAGTCCCAGTAGGGCTGTTCGCCCGCCGTACCCGGTAGGGAGTAGAGATGATCCGTACCGTCGAGCTCGTTGATCCCCTCGTTGAGGTTCTTCACGTAGTGGGCGTGCACTAGATCCATTACCACCGCAAGTCCCAGTTCGTGAGCCGTGCGCACGAGTGTCTTGAGCGCTTCGGGCGTGCCGAAGCGCGAGGAAGGGGCGAAGAAGTTCGACACGTGGTAGCCGAACGACCCGTAATAGGGATGTTCGGCGATGCCCATCAACTGTACCGTATCGTAACCCTCTTCCCGGATCCGGGGAAGAATCTTTTCGGTGAATTCCGCATAGCTGCCCACGCCTTCGCGCTCCTGAGCCATACCTACGTGGGCTTCGTAGATGAATAATTCCTCGCTGCGGGCCGCAATGGGCCGGTCACCCTGCCAGTCGAACGGGGACGGATTCCAGAACTGGGCGGTGAAATCCTTGGTTTTCTCGTCCTGTACCACGCGGGTCGCATAGGCGGGGATGCGGTTGTGCCAGCCGTTGTCGCCATGTACGTGGATTTTGTAGAGCGAGCCGTGCGTGAGCCGTTCGGCATACATCGCATCGGGCAGGAAAATACTCCACACCCCTTCCGGGTTTCTGTCGAGCCGCAGCGAAGTGCGCTGCCAACCGTTGAAGTCGCCCAGCAGATAAACGTCCTGCGCCCCGGGAAGCCATTCGCGGAACCACCAGCCTTCGAGCGCCTCGTCCCGCTGCCATCCGAAATAGCGATAGCCGTTGGCGTAATCGACGATCGATCCGGCCGATTTTTCTATTTCCCGAAGTGCCCGCAGGTAGCTCTCGTGCCGGGCGGTCAGCTCTTTCTCGACCGGAAGCAGCCAGCCGTCCCGCTCGATCATCGGGAGCTTTTTCGTCGGATTTCCCATAAACTGGTTCATTATTATAACAAAAATACGAAAAATAATTCTATCTTTGTCCGCGAAACAAAAAACAGAAAAAATTCTAATTCAATCGCGTATGTTTAAAAATCAACCCAAAGGATTGATCCCGGCAGCATTGAGCAACATGGGCGAGCGTTTCGGATATTATATCATGAACGCGGTGCTTGTGCTGTTTCTATGTTCCAAATTCGGCCTGTCTGAAGAGACCAGTGCTTTAGTCTATTCTTTCTTCTACGCCGGTATCTATGTGCTTAGCCTCGTAGGCGGTATCATTGCCGACAGAACGCAGAACTACAAAGGAACCATCATTTCCGGTCTTATTGTCATGACTATCGGTTATGTCGTATTGGCATTCCCCATTTTCGCGACTCCTGAGAATCAGACATGGCTTCTTACGCTTACTTGCGGTGCGCTGTTCCTCATCGCATTCGGCAACGGCCTTTTCAAGGGCAACCTTCAGGCCATTGTCGGACAGTTGTACGACAATCCTCGCTATGCTTCGCAGCGTGATGCCGGTTTCCAGATTTTCTATGTCTTTATCAATCTTGGTGGCGTTGTGGCTCCCTTCGTAGCTCCTTTGCTCCGCAGCTGGTGGCTCAGTGAGAACGGTTTGATGTATAATGCCGAGCTTCCGGCTCTTTGCCACGGATTTTTGGCGGGTGCGGAAGTAAACCTTGCCAATCTTCAGGAGCTGATTACAAAGGTGGGTGGCTCTGTGGTTGCAGGTGATGCCGGCTCCGTATCGGCATTCTGTTCGAATTATCTTAATGTCTTCAACACCGGCATCCACTATTCGTTTATCGCCTCCGTTGCCGCAATGCTTATTTCTCTCTCGATATTCCTTTTCACCAAAAGGCAGCTTCCTTCTCCCGCAAAGAAAGCAAAAGAGGAAACCGTTACATATTCTGCAGAGGAAAAAGCTGCAATGGCTACGGAAATCAAGCAGCGTATGGCAGCCCTCTTCGCTGTGCTCGGTATTGCTATCTTCTTTTGGTTTTCATTCCATCAGAACGGAACTTCACTCTCGCTCTTTGCCCGCGATTTCGTAAAGACCGACTCCGTACAGCCGGAAATATGGCAGGCTCTCAACCCGTTCTATGTCATCATCCTCACTCCTGTTGTGATGTGGGTATTTGCCGCTCTTGCACGCCGTGGAAAAGCGATTTCCACACCTCGCAAGATCGCTATCGGTATGGGTTTGGCCGGATTGGCATTCCTTTTCATGACCGTATTCTCGATCATCAATGGTTATCCTTCGGCCGAGGCGTTCAAGGATCTCCCGGCTGCCGAGGCGGCCGCTCTCAAGACAGGACCGTGGGTTCTCTTCGTACTCTACTTCTTCCTGACTGTGGCAGAGCTGTTCATTTCTCCTCTCGGTCTGTCGTTCGTTTCTAAAGTTGCTCCCAAGCATCTCCAGGGCCTTTGCCAAGGTCTGTGGCTCTGTGCAACGGCCGTAGGCAATCTGCTGCTCTGGATTGGTCCGCTCATCTACAATGCTTATCCTATTTGGGTGGCTTGGACTGTATTCTTCTCGGTCTGCATCATCTCGATGGGCGTTATGCTCGGTATGGTGAAATGGCTCGAGCGGGTTACCGAATAAGACCTGTATTTCGATTGATACGGCGGCGCTTCCGAAAAGGGGGCGCCGCTTTCATTTGACTGCCGGGAAGTACCGTATTTTTGTGATTATATACTTCGGTGTCCCTTTGGGGTGTGTCGTAGCCCAAGTTTCCTCCGAGCGAAGGGATTTAGGGCGACAAGTATTACAACACGGTCACGGGTCGTGAATAAACGACCGTCGAATAAGGTATATTGGCGGTATATGACTGCCGATGTTTTACGGCGAGGCGTGTCCGTTTCCGGCGGGATCGAAGCGGTGCTCTTCTTTTGCGTCCGAGCCCGTGCCGGCCGCAGAATTCACCGCTGGGGTGTATGGAGCGTAGGCTTTTGTCCGGGGGCCGGGTGCTTTCCGGATTGCGGATTCGTTACCCCGGCACATAGGAATTGCGACCTTGTCCGGGGCTTTTTACTTCTGGCGACCGTAAGAGATAACTGGCCGGCGGCTTCTTGACGGGTGTTCGGGCATTCGGGGCGTGCGGCGCAGGATCCGGCTCATGGGGCGGTTTATTCGGCGATGAACTTTATCCGGGGCTGGCTCTTCGATGCCGGCTATCGTTGAAGAAGATCGGATGGCATCCCTGACGGGTGTTTCCGGATTACGGGTTCGACGCTCGGAGAGCGGAGAGCAGGCTTTTGTCCTAAAAGGAAATAGGACCGTATCCTTGAGCCGTCCATTGTAAATGAATCGGAGCGGCAAATTGATTTGCGACTTCGGTACGCTTGTTCAATGTTGCGAACGATGCCTTACGGACACTCTTCCTGAAGTCCGGTTATTTCCCGTAAACCGTTGTCTTCCCCCCCCCTTGTCCGGGATTTTCTAATGGACTCCTGCCATTGTTGCGGGGCCATGCCTTTTTCTTTGGCGAAGGCGCGGTAGAAAGTCGCCGTGCTCCCGAATCCGGATAATAGGGCCACTTCTTCGATTTTATGGCCGGCCTCCTCGTCTTCGAGCAGCGGCAAGGCGGCATATTGAATGCGGCAGTGGTTGATGTAGTCGCGGAACGACAAGCCCAATTCCTTGTTGAGCAGCAGGGAGAGTTGCGTGCGGTTAGTGCCGCATTCGCAGGCCAAGTCGATGATCGTAAGTCCGGGGTTGAGGTATAGTTTGCGCTGTACGATGGCTTCCTGCAACTGTTCCCGCAGCGATGCGGCGCGTCCTTTTCCTTCGGCGAGGTTTATTTCCGGATTTTCTTCGATGGGTTCTTCTTCCGGGAGCGGTTGCCAGTAATCCCGGATAATGTCCGGGATGCGGTATTGCAGGATGCAGCCGTAGAGGATACCCCAGACGGTAAGTGTCAGGATATAGATGAGAATGGTGAACCAGATATTGCTGAAAAATAGAATGATGATGATGTATGAAAGCAGGTAGAAGGCCAGCAGTGCCGACATCCACCGCAGCCATTGCAGGTGGATGCGCTCCGTGAACGAGTAGGCCTGGGCGATCTCCCGGGAGTAACGGATGGAGTAGAGGACGATGCGAGTCAGGGCGAAGAGGCAGTAACCGACGGTGTATAGGGTGTAGAGCAGAATTACCGTCGGCAGGAAGGACGGCAGGTCCTTTAGCAACTCCGGCAGGGAAGCATATACCGTGCGGGGTTCGAAAGCCGTTCCGAGCCAGTAGGCGCCGCCGAGCAGAACGAAGGGGCTCAGCAGTTTGAGGCTGTATCGTGCCGTGATGCGGCCGGGCATCACCAGTTCGAAAAAGAAGAGCGACAGCAGAGCCAGGGTAAACAGGTCCGGAAAGGTGAAGCCCGGGCCGAGAATTTCGTAGTTGTAGGCGGCATCGTGGCTCAGGAAAAACTCTTTGAGTTCGATCAATGCCATCCATATCAGGCAGATCGTGAAGAGATAATGGGGCCGGGATTTGCTCTGTCGGGCATAAATCGCCATGTGGAAGGCGCCCATAGCGAAAAATGACAGGGAAGCTCCGTTAAGGAAATATGTGAGGTTTTCCAACATTCTGAATACTAAGATAGTAAAAATAAGTACTAAAAATGTCTTTTTGCGCTATTATTTCGGCTTTCGCCGGGAAATCGCCCCGTGCGACTCTTCCGTCCTGCATTTTTTCGATGGATGGAGGTCGGTGAAATTTATGGACGGTAGAGTCGGGTGGGATATACGGGGCTTGAAATTCCTTGTTTTTCGGGGTAAAAAATCCGGGTGTCCGGGAATGGTTTTTCCGGTTTGACCCGAATCTGAAAAATAATTATACAAAATTATCCGGATTGAAGGATGTTTCGTTCTCAAATTATACAAATCGAATCGCAAAACGTACATCGGATTTTCTGGACGCCTCCGAGCGGAATGTGATGAATGTCGTATGTGCGCCGGGAACGGCGGCGATCGTTAGCAGTTGCCGGCCCGCCTTCTGTTTGCGGTGGAGGAAACTGTTTCGCAGGGCGTGTTCCGGTTGTCTTGCGGTAGCGTTTTCGGGAGGGGCGAGAGGGCGGCCGGTTCCGGGAGATTATCGGATCTGTAGGAAGAGAGGTATAGGATTGTGGCGGTATGGTTTTAGAATTTTTCCGACAGATACCGAATTGTTCGGGTGTGCACCGCCGGAGTTACCCGGGGTATCGTGGATCGTTTTCGCCGCCCTTCGAATGATACCGACAGTCGCTCCAGCCTATTCGAGCGTACGGTAAAACGCGCTGCTCCCCGTATCTGGAGTGTGCGAGAAAAAGCGGCGATTTCTCTTTTCTGCGGTGTTTTTTTTGTATTTTTGTTCCCGTCGCCGGGAAAAACAGAAACTCCGACGTTTTTTTGCGATGGGTATGAAACTTATAATTCTTGGCTCGGGAACTTCTCAGGGAGTGCCGGTGATCGGCTGCCGGTGTGCCGTCTGCACCTCGAAAGATCCCCGCGATAACCGTCTGCGGACTTCGGCCATGCTCGAGTGGGACGACATACGGCTGGTGATCGACGCCGGGCCCGATTTCCGTTACCAGATGCTCCGGACCGGGGTCCGGCATATCGACGCGATTCTGCTGACGCACGAACACAAAGACCATATCGGAGGATTGGACGACGTGCGGGCCTTCAATTTCGTCGATTATCCCACGATCTATCGGATCGACGTATTCGGAACACGGCAGACGCTCAAATGCGTCCGCAAGGACTTCGACTATGCCTTCAGTGTGGACAAGTATCGGGGGGTGCCCGAAATCGAGCTGCGCGAAATAGATCCTGCCGTTCCTTTTTGCGTCAAGGATAAGGAGGTGATTCCCGTGTCGGGACACCATTCGCCCCGATTCGAGGTGACGGGGTTCCGGTTCGGCGAACTGGCCTACCTTACGGATTTCAAGACCATTGCCCCGGCCGAAGAGCGGAAGCTGTACGGTGTCGAAGTGCTGGTGGTCAATGCGCTCCGGCCCCAGCCCCATGATTCGCATTTTTCACTGGACGAAGCATTGGCGCTGATTCGCCGTGTGGCGCCCCGCCGGGCGTATCTGACGCATATGTCGCATGAAATGGGTCTTTACGCCGAGCGTTCCGCGTTGTTGCCCGAAGGGGTATATTTGGCTTACGACGGATTGGAAATAAATGTAAACGATTGATAGGATGAAAGGTTTGAAAGGAAAGACCGTCGTGGTCACCGGAGCTTCGTCGGGGATCGGCGAGGCATTGGCCCGCGAATGTGCGGTGCAGGGTGCCAACGTGGTGCTCGGCGCCCGGAGCCTGCAAAAATTGCAGCTCATCGTCGGAGATATCCGATCCAAAGGCGGCGAAGCGACCTACTGCGCGGTGGATGTGACCAAGCCGGAGGAGTGCCGCAATCTGATCGACACGGCCGTCGGGGAGTACGGCGGGGTGGATGTGCTCATCTGCAATGCGGGCCTTTCGATGCGGGCACTGTTCGATGACGTGGATCTGGAGGTGCTGCACCGTCTGATGGACGTTAATTTCTGGGGCACGGTCTATTGTACCAAATACGCGTTGCCGTACTTGCAGGCTTCGCACGGGTCGCTGGTCGGCATCTCGTCGGTGGCCGGTTTGCACGGCCTGCCGGGGCGTACGGGCTATTCGGCTTCGAAATATGCGATGACGGGATTTCTGGAAACCGTGCGGATCGAAAACCTGAAGAAGGGGTTGCACGTGATGGTCGCCTGCCCGGGGTTCACGGCTTCGAATGTCCGCTTTTCGGCGCTCACGGCCGACGGTTCGAGCCAGGGCGAGACACCGCGCGACGAGGCGAAGATGATGACGCCCGAACAGGTCGCCCGTATCGTTATTCGGGGAATCGAAAAGCGCAAACGCCTTTGCCTGATGGAGGCTGAGGGGCGTGCTACACACTTTATCAAGAAATTCGCCCCTGGCTTCCTCGACCGTATGTTCTATATGGTTATGGCCCGGGAACCGGATTCGCCGCTGAAATGACGGAGCAAAATGAAAAAAACAGAATTGCAGAAATAACAACCCTTGTACTGACCGGGTTGCTACTGCTCGACATAATCGTATTTTTTGTTGGTATGATATGCGATGGGGCAGGCGGAAACGGGCTGGTTTACGTGGTGTATTGCGGGATTGTTTCTTTGGTTTTACTGGGGTTATATCTTTTATGTTGCGCTGGGTTTTATTTCTTGTGGAAGGTGTCTTTCTGCAATAATCGCATTATACGCTTTTGTTTCTGTATTTTTGCGGCGTTGGCGGTCGGACTGTTGTTGCTTTTGTGAGATGCACCGGATAGCGAAACATTAAATACGACAAAGGGGATGCTTTTTCGAGCATCCCCTTTGTCGTATTGTAAACTCCTCCTACTTGAAGAAAATCGACGAAATCTCCTTGTAGTTGTGTACGCGCTCGATGACGTTGGCGAAGATGTCCGCTACGGTCATCACCTTGAATTTGCTCAGGTCCTTTTCCGGGTTGAGCGGTATGGTGTCCGTGACGATCACCTCCTGCAAGGCACTGGCATTGATTTTTTCGTAAGCCTGCCCCGAAAGGATCGGGTGGGTGATGGCTGCCCGGACGCTCTTGGCACCTTTTTCCATTAGCATATCGGCTGCCATGCAGATCGTGCCGGCCGTATCGATCATATCGTCCACGATGATTACGTTGCGACCCTTCACGTCGCCGATGGCCGTCATTTTACCCACGACATTGGCTTTCGCACGCTCCTTGTGCGAGATGATGATCGGGGCGCTCAGGTGCTTGGCATAGGTGTTGGCCCGTTTGGCGCCGCCCATGTCGGGTGCCGCGATCGAGAGGTCCTCGATGTTCAGGCTCTTGATGTACGGTACGAAGATGCCGCTGGCATAGAGTGCATCCACCGGTACGTCGAAGAAGCCCTGGATCTGGCCCTGGTGCAGGTCGAGCGTGATGATACGGTCGACGCCGGCGCACTCGAGCAGGTTGGCGACGAGGCGGGCGGTGATAGGCTCGCGCGGGCCGGCCTTGCGGTCCTGACGGGCGTAGCCGTAGTGGGTGATGACGGCGGTGATGGAGCGGGCGGAAGCGCGCTTGGCGGCATCCGTGGCGATGAGGAGCTCCATGAGCATGTCGTTGACGTTCTCGCCGGCAACGGACTGGATCAGGAAGACGTCGGCACCGCGGACGGTCTCGTCATAGCGAGCGTAGATCTCGCCGTTGGCGAACTGCTTGAGCGTAAGGCCGGAGAGCTCCACGCCGAGCTGGTTGGCGATCTTCTGGGCGAGCGGACGGTTGGAGGAACCGGAGTACACTCGCAGGATCTTGCTCATATCCACGGTCTTTTTGGGATCGGTTGTCGGCATGACTTCTCCTTTATACGCCACAACTACCTTACACGTTCTATATATTAGCCACTTTGCCAGCTAATTGACCACCGATAATGTGTAATTGGGGACGGGTGCAAATTACACATTCGCACGTGGAGGAGAAGGGGAAATGACATGGGCAAAGTGACCAAGAAGGGTCGCCTCAAGGCCACGGCCGGCCTGGGCGAA
>OKSP01001107.1_pt1 | contig 11418 bp, 7 predicted proteins | sample 2434041 | NCBI WGS metagenome assembly OKSP01 (sample SAMEA3879593, study PRJEB24766) | human gut metagenome | biome: human-associated habitat; feature: feces | place: USA | collected 1985/1987
ACGACTAAAAGTTGCTCTTGGGCTTGTTCTTTAACGGATAAAACCTTGGTAAGTTCGTTCAAATTACCTATTTTTGCATCTATAACAGTATTCTTATTCTCCATTGTAAATCAGTTGATTCAGCACCTCTAATTTACGAAGAAAATTTGAATTACTGTTACTTCCCACCCTCTTTATTGGGGGTGGGAAACTTTAGTAAACTGTTTGAAGAAGAAAAGAAGCGGCTAAAATAGATTGCGGAGAAGTTGGACTTGCCGAAAAATCCAAACCCACAGCGGGGACGGAAAAAGAAATAGAGAACAGCAAATCGAAATAGGAGGAGTGAAAATGAACCAAGGAAGAATTATTGTGATTACAGGTTCGCCGGGAACAGGAAAGACAACAATTGCGTCGATTGTCGCAAAAGAATCGAACATGGATAAATCTGTGCATATGCACACAGACGACTTTTTCCATTATTTAAGCAAAGGAGCAATACCGCCGCATTTACCAGAGTCCAACGAACAAAATTTAGTTGTTATTGAAGCCTTTTTAGAAGCTGCAAAGCGCTATGCCCGCGGTGGATATGATGTAATTGTAGATGGAATTGTAGGGCCGTGGTTTTTAGAACCATGGAGAGCCCTTGTTCGAGAAGATTATGAAGTACACTATATTGTTTTAAGGGCCAGTAAAGAAGAAACTATGAAGCGAGCTGTGGAGCGCTCAAAATTAGACAGAAAAACAAATGTTGAATTAGTAGAAACCATGTGGGAGCAATTTTGCAATCTGGGAATATATGAATCGAATGTTATAGATACGACCACTTATTCCATTCAAGAAACTGTTTCCGCAGTACAAGAAAAAATCGCAAGTAGGGCAGCGTTGTTGTCTTAGATTGTTTTGGTGCAATTCCCATTTATCGAGCAGATGAAGTTGGGGAGCCGCCTGGAGGCGGCGGTGCCGAAGGATAAAATAGGAGATGTTAAGGTTATGAATAATGAATACGATAATGAGAAGTTTTTTGAAGAATATGCAAAGATGTCCCGCAGTAAAGAGGGGTTAAAAGCTGCTGGTGAATGGCATCAATTAAAACCTTTGTTTCCTTCGTTAGAAGGAAAATCTGTTCTTGACTTGGGGTGCGGATATGGCTGGCACTGCAAGTTCGCAGAAGAACAAGGAGCTACAAAAATATTAGGGATCGATTTAAGTAAGAAAATGATTGAGGAAGCCCAAAAGCGCAATTCAGGAAATCAAATTGAATATCGTATTAGCGGATTAGAGGAATATGACTATCCAGAAAATGAATGGGATTGTGTTATATCTAATTTAGCTCTGCACTATATAGAGGACATCTAAGTACATGACAAAAATTTGAATACATCAAATTTCGGGACATAAATTGGTCGAAAAAGCACGTTGGAGATTTCCTCCAAGCCGTACTTTACTAAAGATTTGGCTTTACGTCCATGTTTCAATGTCTTTATAGGCTTTACGTTTTCATCTTTATGTTCCCCAACGAGATACGCCCATACAAGAGCAATACAAACCATTGCCAGAAGTCTTGCAATCCGCTCTGTGTCGCGCAAATGCGTGTCTTCGATATTGAATCCGGAAGATTTCATAGCCCGGAATGCGGTCTCGATCTCCCATCGCCTTTTATAAGTGTCGACACCCTTTTCCGGGCGGTTGAAGCAGATGAGGATCTGAAGTTCAGGCACACCGTCGGAGTTCTTGATTCGGCTTCCGGCAAGATAAACGTACTCACCTTTGTGCAGGAAAAGCTTGTAATAAAATCTTTCCTGCCCCACTTTCAGGGAATTGAAGAGCCACCATGCACGGATTCTTTCCCCTGTGGAAGGCTTGACAAGCCAGAAATTCTGCCGGATCCGGATATAATATCGTATATGATTGCGGTTGAGCCAACCGATCCAATCCTTGCCGACAAACTCCCGGTCGGCAACAAGAGAGTCGATGCATTCGGAGCCGAACAGCCGGACAAATCGTTCAACGATTGCCTTGCGTTCCTTCCAATTGGAGTTCCCTTTCTTAGGCAGAAGGCTGAACATCAATGGGAATGCAATCCCTTTGTATGCCACGCCGAGCATGAGGATGTTGATGTTGAAATCACCGAACTTCCAGTTTGTACGGTCCATGCTCAGCACCAGCCCTGTCTTGACGGGAAGCAGAGAGTATATCATCTGCGCCACAAGGTCAAAGTTGAGGGCGTACTTGGCTATGAATCTTTGAATGCGGCGAAGGTTGGAGTCCCTTTCAACAGAGGTTGGCATTGCCGCCGCGAGTTTATGGAGGCTTACGGTCTGTACTACACACAGGGCATGGAGCATGAAAGCCATAAACTTTATGCGGGCCAGATTCATCGATTTCCCAAAATGTTCTTGCATAATCGGAAGGATTTGGTTAACTTTGCCCAAGTCCTTAAAGTCAGTTGTCTTCATACGAAAAAGCGGGCAAACTTTTCTTTAAAGATACTGATTCTTAGGGACTTTTGCAAATATAAACACCTAATAATTAGGCATATAACAACATAATTTATATTTTGTCATCTACTAAAGTCAAATATATACAATGAGACAAAAAGCAGCGATGTACAATAAACGACCTAAAATGTACAATAAACGACAAAAAAAGAAAATACACACATACTCTTTATTTAATAAAAACGATATATTTGTAATCTGTATAATAAGATCTAGAATATGAAAAGCAGGATTATAATCATTTTTTATTTACTAATATACACATTATCAGGAAAAGCACAAAGCATATCATTTCTTCATCTGACAACCGACGATGGCCTACCTAATAATTCCATTTCTTCCATTTATCAGGATGAACGTGAATTCATGTGGTTCGGTACTCGCAATGGAATCGGCGTATATAACGGAAAAAAAATTAAAATCTATCAAAAGGAGAAAGATATTTCCAACAGCATTTTATACAATGATATATATCATATTACCGGTGACCGGAACGGACACGTTTTTATTATGACCAACAGAGGTATCTCCGTTTATGATATAGAAAAAGATTTATTTAGTACGATAACCAGAAATAATATGAAAGCGCAGTTCTTCTCCGGTTATTTATACGCTGCAACATCCAAACAAATATTTAAATACAACGGCAACAAGCTGGAGCCTTTCTATAAATTTCCGGATAACGAAGGATATATCAGAAAATTATATATACATAATGATTCCATACTCATCGGAAGTGACCGGGGAGTATATATACTAACTCCCCAAAAAGAACTAACCCATCCTATTACAGCAGGGAATATTTCTGATATTTTCAGAGATAGTAACGGAGAGTATTGGATAACCGCAAGTTCCGGTCATGGGCTGTACCGCATTCAAGGCGAACAAATTGACAGGTTTCAGTGTAAAGAGGAAGATCCGACGACAATCAGTTCCAATTTTACTCACAGGTGTTGCGAAGATACAGAAGGCAACATATGGATAGGAACTTTTAACGGGTTGAACAAATATGATAAAAATACAGGAGAATTTTACAGATATTTTAAACAGGAACATAACAAAAGTTTAAGCCATTCCTCTATTTGGGGATTATACTGTGACAAACAAGGAACTATCTGGATAGGAACCTATTCCGGCGGCATCAATTATTTCAATCCACAAAAACAGATTTATCGCGAATATCAGGCCTCTTCCAAAGAGGAGGAAGGATTAAGTTCTCCCATTATCGGACGTATGCTAGAAGATTGCGAAGGAAACTTATGGATATGTACTGAACGGGGAGGAATCAATAAATATAATCCTGCTACCCGGACTTACAAACGTTATCTAAGCAAAAGTAGTTCCTGTAATCTACCACATGATAATGTGAGGGCTGTCTACTATGATTCTCTGCAACAAGTATTATGGCTTGGTATACATCTAAAAGGACTGAACAGACTAGATATGAAGACTGGGCATTTCACTCAATATAAAAATAAAAAAGGAGATAGCAGTTCTCTTCCGTCCAATCTTGTGGAGGATATTATTCCTTATCAGAAACAATTGATATTGGCCACAGCAAATGGAGTCACGCTATTTAACCCACAAACAGGCAAATGCAAATTGTTATTTCAGGATAAGAATGCGCTTTATAATACGATATCCACTATAGGGCTGACTTTAGACCACGAAGGTACATTATGGATAGCCAACAATAACAGCGGAGCGTGTGCTTATCATTTTGACAGTCAAAAATTCTCCATTTACAAACATAAGAACAGTAATAAACACAGTCTCAGTAGCAATAGCATTAATTCCATTTACGAGGACAGTCAAAAAAGGCTCTGGTTTTGTACAAACGAAAATGGACTAGATTTATATAGAAAAGAGACTGATGATTTTATCAATTTCGATAAACGTAAAAACGGGCTTGCCAGCAATGTAATATATAATATTTGCGAACTATCACCTGAAAAATTGTTAGTGACAACGGATAAAGGATTCTCAATATTAGATTATCAACATAAAGAATTCAGGAACTATGATGAATTGCCCTTAAGCTGTATAAGTGAAAATGCGCTCTATAAAAGCCGGAAAGGAGAAATATTTATTGGTGGAACCACCGGAATGATTTCTTTCCAGGAAAAAGATTTGGAACAGGCGCCACGATCTTATCGCATACTTCCATATCGTCTAACAGTGAACGGAGAAAATATTCAGACTGGAGACCAAAGTGGAATATTACACCGGAATATTACATATACCCCAAAAATAACCCTAAAATCTATTCAGAACATTTTCAATATCGAATACACAACTACAGATTACATACCTTTCAATAAGAATAAAATTGTTTATCGATTGGAAGGTTTCTCAGACACATGGAATGTATTGGAGCAAAACACTATTACTTATACTAATCTTGCTCCCGGCAATTATACATTAATTGTAAAAGCAGAAAACGTAAACGAAAAGCTAGTTCCCCCTAGTCGATTACAAATAGAAATATTACCTCCCTTTTATCGTACAATATGGGCCTATTTAGCATACATTATAAGTATCATCATACTTACATATTATATCATACATACATATCATCATCGCCTAAAATTACAGGAATCTCTTAAATACGAAAAAAGACATATCGAAGATATCGAAAAACTAAATCAGGCAAAACTACGTTTTTTCACCAACATATCCCACGAGTTCCGAACACCGTTGACACTTATTATCGGCCAAATGGAAATGCTACTGCAAGTACGTTCTTTCAACCCCAATGTGTACAATAAGATTTTGGGAGTTTACAAAAGTTGCCTGCAGTTAAGAGAACTTATAACCGAATTACTGGATTTCCGGAAACAAGAACAAGGACATATGACCATCAAAGTCTGCGAACACAATATGGTTCATTTTATATATGAACACTACCTGCTGTTTCTGGAATACGCGGCACAACGCCAAATCACTTTTAATTTTGAAAAAAGCAGTAATAATATCAGTGTATGGTTTGATGCCAAACAAATGCAAAAAGCTATTAATAATCTTATTTCTAATGCATTCAAATATACCAAAGCAGGGGGAACAATATCTATCGCAGTCAGGAAGAGAAATCAGGAAGTGTTAATTGAAATAACAGATAATGGTTCAGGCATTGCTGAAAAAGATATTGATAAGATCTTCAATCGTTTTTATCAAGCAGACATAGATTCCCCATCACATACAGGTACTGGTATTGGTCTGGCTCTCACTAAGGGTATCATCGAATTGCATCATGGAAATATTGATGTGTCCAGCGAGCTTGGAGAGGGAACAACTTTCCGCATCCACCTAATGACAGGAAAAGAGCATTTCACAAACGACCAAATTTGTACAAATTCCAATACTTCTTGTTCAAATGAAGTCACTAATTTGAATTTAGTCTATCAACAGCCTCTAGAGCAGGAAAAGGAAAATATAGATAACGAAAGTATACCAAAAGAAGGAAAATACAAAATACTAATTGTAGAAGACAATGACTCGCTTAGAGAAATGTTAGTCAACATTTTCAAATCACTTTATACAGTAATTACTGCTGTTAATGGTAAAGAAGGGTTGGAAAAAACGTGTTCGGAAATGCCTCATATTGTTATCAGTGACATCATTATGCCTGAAATGTCAGGTACAGAACTTTGCCTGGCTATCAAACAGAATTTCGATACTTGCCATATTCCCGTCGTTCTGTTAACTGCCAAAACTACAATTGAACACAATCTGGAAGGTTTGAAAATGGGAGCAGACGATTATATCGCCAAACCATTTAATATCAATATTTTATTATCAAGATGCAATAATCTCGTTAATAATCGAATTATGTTACAGGAGAAATTCAGTAAACAACCGCAAATAAATACTCTAATTCTGACCAATAATATCCTGGATAAAAAGTTTATGGATAAAGTCACAGAAATTATTGAAAATGAAATTGATAATGTGAATTTTAGTGTAGACCAACTTGTTGCCCAAATGGGAATTGCCAGAACTAAATTATTCACCAAACTAAAAGCAATAACAGGACAGACTCCAAGTGACCTCATTATGACTATCCGTTTGAAACGAGCTGCATATTTGCTAAAGAATAATCCTGAATTAAATATATCCGAAATATCTGACCGAACAGGATTCAGCTTTCCAAAATATTTTAGTAAATGTTTCAAAAAAAAATATCATGTAACTCCACAAGCTTATAGAAAAGAAGAGATTCAGATATAGAACTTCAGAACACTAGCAGAAAATTATTCGAATTATATTCTTATTTCACATTAGGGATATTCTCAAAATAAATCGGAATATTCCTAAAATAATAAAATGTAAGACAACTAATTCATCGCGAGTTAATAACTTTTTTGCATCTTTAAGTATTTCTTGTGACAAAAAGTCGCACAAGTAATTGTTCAACATTGCGTCTGAACTCATTGTTCCGTCAATAGTAGCCTAAAAAAGCGTGCATTACCAATAATGGTTTAGTGCGAAGCTCTCTTGACAATATGGTTCTATACAAAAAGATCCAATGTATAGACTGTTAAACTGACCGATATGAGTAACATAAGGAACCGCCATACCACCCGTAATAAAGAAATAACTTACGGATATTGAGAAGCTATAACCAAAAGTCAAACAGGCAGGATAGTGTTATAAAATATTCTTCAAAAAACACTTTTCTTTATACATTTTACCTCAATCTGCACAACTTTTTATAACACTTTGTCTCCTCCCAGGAGTTATGTATATTACCACTCACTTCGTTTACTGACTATTTGCCTCCAGCTAACTCGATGATAAAATCTAGGCTGTTTACTTTGAATGCTGTCTTCTTAAAGCATAATGAATTCAAAAAAAGAGTGCCCATAAATGAATTTCTCAAATAAAACGTTTCTTTCATAGAGAAATTCATCCTTTGAATAAAAACTGTGGCTATTTTATTTAGCGCATCATAAAAACAATATTATATCTTGCCGTTTTTCTCATAGGACCATATCAACCTCTAAATTATTAGATAACCTGAAACATCATTGGCATTACCTAAAACACGAAAAGAGCCCCATAACCCTCCGCTGAAGTAGAAGCCCTTTCTTAATACAAAAACTTAACTTTGACTTTACTAACTATTCCATTTATTGAGTTTCACAACCCACATGTTTACGCCCTGCAAAATTATAATGGAAATTTATATATCGCAAATTATTAACACAAAAAACATCATATACATCTCAAATTCTGAAGTATACCGCTCAATAAAACATCATTAATATTTTATGGAGTATTTATTGAACCAAAGAAAAAATAAAGCGACAAGAATCCGCTGACTCTCATCGCACAATAAAACACGACAAATACTGGAACGCTTTTCACAAAGGGTACAATATTTAGAGATTCTAAAAACAATAGACAAATCTCTTATTTCTAAAATAAACAAAAAACAAAGTCCGTTGGTTTACTTAAAAAATCATTATTTACAGAAAGCCTTAATTTTAAGCAATAGATAACCACAAAGACATTATCAAACAAATCAATCTGCAAATTTCTCCACTATATTATTCCTCTTCATATAGACAACCTCTCCTCTTGAAAATAATTACTATTCAAATAAGAAAAAATAAATAAAGCGATGATAATCCAACGACTAACACCGCTTGTAAACAATTTAATGCATGAGACCCTTTTCACAAAGAGCATGCTACAGAAAGAAAATGAATCACTTTCCATTTTATTTTTAGGACAAGCAAAAATACAACTTCTTCCTGAATTTAAGAAACAACATAAACTTTATCCTACTCAAAAATCCAATGGAATAAATCTATTTATGTATGAATCATTTGCAAATAATTAAAATATTGAATACTTTTGTTACAGAATATCTTAAATCACAAGACTCTCATGGAAACCTTTTTACTTATCGGCATTACCATTGTAGCTGCCATATGGATTATACGAAAAGAAAACAAGAAACTCAAGAACACCAGCAGACTGCACAGATCCAATAAAACTTTCAGCGAAGAATGTGTCAAGCTACTTAAGTATGAAAAATACGGATGCTACAAACTTACCGGGATGCAATACAAATGCCTAAAGCAGGCTGATTATGGAGTACATCACGGATATGCAATAGCAGAAGGAAACAATCAATATGACAATGCCGTTATAATAAAGAGGAAAGACAATGGGAAGATTATAGCTTGTGTGGAAAATGATGTAAACAGGCAACTACATGATTTTATCATTCAAAACGAAGGAAAGGTACATGCACTATATTACATCTGGAAATATGGTAAAAATAGAATCTACGGATGTGCTTACATTAGGAATAGGGACGAACATCGATAATTGATATTCTTTATGGTTGAGTATTATTTCGTGCTACTAAGCCGTGAAACTTGTGAAAGGCAATACGACTTTTCAAAAGAATCCAATATAATAACAAAGCGATGAAAGTTCTTTAGGGGAGCTCACATCGCTTTAACATAAAAAATACTAGTGTGCAATGATCACCTTCTCACAAAGATGTATTATTGCAATATACAACAATTAAAATTGCACAATTAATAAACAAAGCATTTGTATTGGATAACAGTGATATGATATACAGAAAAACTGTCGTAGACATAATTCTTCTTTAATTACTCATCAGGCACAATACCAAGTGGAACGGGACGATTGTTATATCATTAAAACATAATACCACCGTAAACAACAAACAAAGCGATGAAAGTATTAACTCACACCGCTTAAAAAAACTATAACAAGCCGTAACTCTTTTCACAAAGAGTAGCTACGACGGAAGATTCACACTGATACTAAACTGAGAACAAAAATAATTATTCCCCAGGTATCTACAAAGAAATAACGCCCTAAAAATGCGACTTATAACAAGCTGCTATCAAAAACAGAATCAGAAGAATATCTCATCACTAACTATCAAATATAAAATATCCCCACCACAGATAAAATAATGCACCTCCGGAAGAACAATATTAGAAATAAATTGCTATTTTTGTCACGATCAATAGTACGAAAAACACACCCTAATGCCATTCATGACATCCTCGGAATAAGTACTAATCTGATATATGATACTGCACTGTATGAAATCTAAAGAATCAGCCCCGGTATCATCCACCAAAAACAAACAATCTGTGAATTGGAATACAAAGAAGAGAATCAACCCCAATACGAAAGCATGATTGTCCTCAGATCTATTTCAGTAGCAGAACTTATTAGAAATACTTTAATCATTTAGATAAATAGACAATTCTAGTTTATAAGTACTTGCTTTAAATTCTACATTCCTCTAATGAAAAAACATAATACCCCCTGTCAGTCACGATAGGGGTTTTGTATTTTATAACATTGAAGACACAATGCTTAAAAAATGACATTTATTAAGATCAAATAAGAAGAAAAGAATCAACTATTAACAATCAAGAGCATGTAAACAATTCAGATTATCAAATTAGCAAGGGCAAGATTTTCTCCAATTCTCGTTTATTTTGATGAAAGGATGACAGGTAGCGCTTTACATGTCATACTTTCTTCAGGGATATCTACTGTTATCCGTCACTTCCGATTTTAAACATAGAAACTTTTTATTCAATATAACCCAAAAAGAGAGTTTGTAATAACCGGTAATAAGAAAGGTATGCCTGTTAACCGAATTACCAAGCCTCAAACAATCAACAATATGCCAAAAGAAAAAAATTAAAAAAACGGAATAGAAAAGACCAAAGCACTCATAACAAGATTAGAAAAATTCAGAACAGACTCTGAAGCAGGAATGAAAAACGAGACTAACAGTTATTTCAGTTGGAGCAATAATAACAGAGAACGTACAAAACATTCGATCATCAGCAAGTGACTAAGAAGAACTAATTAAAGAATTGCAGAATCACGCGAATATATAAAAAATATCTACAAATATCTATATGTGATTAAATTTGTAAAAGAACTTCCAAAAAGTATCAGTGACAAGATTTGCCGTATAGAGACTCGCCACAATGATAAGAAAGCAAAGACATCTTCAATCTTTCACCATCCATCACTCTTATATACTAAAAAATCAAATATAGTATACAAGATCTTTTTTTATGTAAACTACTCATCCTAAAAAAATCACGAGAAATCACAAAAAACACACTTTAAAATGCATAAAATTTCAAATTATAATATAATTTTGCTAATACAAAATACATTTAGTGTTTAATAAAGAATACAAAATGAAAAAGAATTTGGATAATAGAGAATTAAATATTATAAACCGCTTTCTTCATGGAGATCATGAAGCATATTCTCTATTATATAAAGAGCATGTCCAAGAACTTTTCTCTTATGGGAAAGCCTTAACAAGTAACGATGAACGACTAAAAGACGCAATTCAAGATGTATTTTATAAAATATTATCCAATCCTTCCTCATTAAAAAATGTACAAAACTTAAAATATTTTCTTTTTAAATCATTAAAAAACAGGCTTATTGATATACTTAAATCAGAAATCAACAAAGAAGCAGTATATGAACGGATTGACTTCACTGTAAATGACGTCACAATATTGGACTCCTTGATTGAAGAAGAAGAACGCTTTGAACTAAGCCAAAAAATCAAATTATTATTGGAACAATTGACATTCCGGCAACGAGAAGCCGTATGCTTGCGATATATATATAATATGGAATACGAAGAAATTGCGGATTTGCTGAATATGAATAACTCCAAATCTGCAAGAAACCTGGTATCTCGGGCACTTGAACATATACGCAATGAAGAATCAGGCATTTTCATTTTACTCTTTCTATACAATCAGCCAAATTTTGCAGCCGACATACTTATATTATAAGTCAATATCCTCCAGCATTTATTATACAATTGCCCTCAAAAATAGTTCTCAAAAAAAAAATGAAAAAAATATCTCTTTTTTAATGGCAAAAAAATCTG
>OKSP01001112.1_pt1 | contig 11335 bp, 8 predicted proteins | sample 2434041 | NCBI WGS metagenome assembly OKSP01 (sample SAMEA3879593, study PRJEB24766) | human gut metagenome | biome: human-associated habitat; feature: feces | place: USA | collected 1985/1987
AAATCCAATATTTCAGAAAGGCAAAAATCGGCATTTCTAAAATATCGGCATATGGGGAATAGAGACTGCGTATGAAACACTAAAGAATCGGTTGCAGTTAGAAAATTTTACAGGTACAAAACCTATTCTGTTATTACAAGATATATACAGCACCATATATCTGAGCAATTTAGTCGAAGATATCATATTAGACGCAGAGCGTGAACTGGATCAGAAGGAAACAAACAGAAAACATAAAATGATGATCAATCAGACAGTTAGTATTGGAATCTTAAAAAACGATCTGATTTATATACTTCTTGAAACGGATGATCAAAAGAAAAATATATTATTTCAGCAAATATATGAAGACATCAGTAAGAATCTGGTTCCTATTCGTCCTGATCGGCATTATACCAGAACGAAAGGGCGGTTAGCAGGGAAATATTCAAATACTCATAAAAGAGCATACTAATCTAGAAAATACGAGTACAAAGAGAAGGGGATAAGTATGCCCATATAAAAAAACAAAAAGCAGGAATCATAGTTTTATAAATACTTACGATTTCTGCTTTTTGCTAAAGTTAATGACATTGAGTAAAATCAAGGCTTCCCGTATTTTGTCTGCATGTGGTATATTCGTCCGATTTAGACATGAGAAAAATTTTTTTAATATTTTAGCAATCTGCGCATCTGCTCTTGGGTACGGTATTTATGGTTTAATTCCAGATTGAAAACATGTCCGATTTCTGTTGGAAGACTTTTAGGTGTTATTAGTGCCAGAAATAGGTAATGGGAAGTTATTTAGAGTAAAATAAAAATTGTAAAAAGTAAAAAAGAAAGGATAAAAAATGAGAAAAAAGATTCTGAAAGTGTTTTTTGTGATATTGACAGGTATCACGGTGACCCTGACAGGATGTGAATTGTCAGGAAGCAACGAATCCGCGCAAACGGAAAGCGAAAGTGGTAAGGATGCTGTAAAGTTTATTCCAAATCTTACTACGGCTGTTACCAGGAAGCCAACGCCCACAGCTGTGGCAGCAAATCCAGGAGACAGTGTGCAGAATCAACAGTCTGGAAATAACGCAGAAGCGGAAATTTACCAAAGCCAGGGAGATCCCGCAGATCAGGAATCTGCACAGGAAGAAACTTATGATATCCAATATATCACTGGTAATATTCTGTATTCCGATGAAAATACGATAACAGTAGAAGTGGGCGAATCAGGAAATTATTATAATATGGTTTTTAATATAGAAAACGCCGTCCTGAATATAGCTAATGGGAGTGCTGTACGATCCGGACTGAATGTTGACCTGGAGTATTATAGTCAGAATAACGTTAATATAGTAATCATGCTTACGAGTGATGGGGAGGAATATTTACCTTCCAGTACATTAGAGGAAGCGCAGAAAATGACCGACGAATATGTACCTGATGTGAGTGAATCGGAAAACGAAGATTTTGAAGATACCTCTCCCAGTGAATATTAGATTTTCTCGCATTTTCTCGGAAAAGGCACTGCATATGCAGCGCCTTTTTCTCAGGTGCGCTCGTCAGGCGCATGTTCAAAAATCGTTAAACACCTGCAAGCTTTGCAAAAGTATCTCTTCCCGCAATTCCATCCGCAGTTAATCTCTTAGAAGTCTGGAATTTTTTCACACCTTGCTTTGTGGCGGCTCCAAAGGCATTATCAATCCCGTTATTCAGGGTAATACCATGAGCATAAAGACCAATCTGCAGAACTCCGACATAAAGGTTATTGGCCCCTTCTGAAAGCACATGAGCAGCACAGGCATTGGATGTGTTTGTTCCCCAGATGCCATCGGTTGTAAGGCCAGTGCCGTATACGGAATTAAGTGCAGTCTGGATTGCTTTAATATATGCTTTCTGACTCGCAGATCCCCAGATACCGTCTACAGTCAATCCGGCTTTGAACTTTGAGTTCAATGCAGTCTGAGCTGTTTTAACTGCGGAGGAACCTGTGGAAGCAGTTCCTTTGCCTACATAATCCTGATGCATATAACCGATTCCGATTCCAGACACTTTCACATGAACCCATACACCAGAGTTGGTTCCATCTAGCTCAAGGCTGGTTCCCTTTGATACCGTACCCATGATGGCTCCGCCTGGCGTCTGACGTACATAAACGCCATCTCCAGTACATACCCCAGTGCTTTTCGTTGTCCAGGTAGAAGGAGTTGTTGTTTCGCCAGAGTTATTAATGGAATTAATAATACTATAATCCGGCCTGGCGAATCTTGTACCGGAGGACGCACTCAATGTACGGTTTCTCTGATATACGCCGATCCCTTCAGCTACCACACCGGAACCGTCATTTGTATTGCCTTCAATGGTAGTATAAGAATTACCACTAACAGCAATAACAAGTCCAGTATGATTAAATACCGACCCATTATGATACATTACGATGTCTCCAGCTTTCGGCGTAGAATAATTGGTAAATTTGGTTGAAATGTTTGGAACACTTATATACGGCCAATGCTTTAATAATTCCGAAGCCTTCGACTTGTTAAAGGCTTTCATAAATACCCAGCTTATAAAGCAGGCACACCATGCCTGACCCTGGTATTCTGGTGCAACATCCCGCCAATACTTTGTATAATTAGCGGTTCCTGCATTTGCGGTCTTGCTGTCAAGATTTGCATTCGATGCTTTCTCACGATAACCGATTTCTGCTTTTGCAATATTTATCGCTGCCTGAATTGCATCGGATGCTGTCACCTTATAATTAGTGATATAGGTCTTTAATGCATTATATACCATTTTCTGTCGGCTCTTATATGCTCCGACCTGATTTCCGGTATCTGTCTGGCAGGCAGTATAAAGATGATCCAGTGTGTAAGGCTTTGTAGTCTTGGCAAGAATCCTTTTCACCGCAGAAAGTCCACCCTGATGGCGAAAATTTGCACACATCATTTTGGCATCCATTGCTGTAACGCCCAGAGAAGCTGCTTCCTTCACATAAGTTTCCATCTGTCCATCCATAAGCTGATCCTGGCAGCGATGACCAACTGTTGAATTGATAATATGTACAATTGCCTTCGCTTTTGCCGAGGTTTTTGAGAGCTGATAGTTTGACCAGTCTGTTTTATTAAGATCCGCCGCGACACCGGCCGTATCATACTTGCTGAAAGTTGCGGCATCAGTAGTTTTAATCTTAAGAAGAAGTGTACGAGCCTCATTGCCATACCACTGTCCGGCACCGATTGTGATCGCATGTTCCGCAGAACTGTTGGTATATGCTTCCGTAAAATCAGCATAGTCCTTTTGTCCATATACTTGTCCGCCAGTTTCCACTGCATAAATAATATTTCGCATTACAAGTTTTTCATGATCTGTCATTGTGTTTTTTCTCCTTTTGAAATTTTGGAATTTGCAAATTCATTTTATAAGGAGAAAAATAGTCTCAAAATGTAAACCGCTAATCAAGATTTTTGACAAAAAAGTGCCGTGAAATCCAATGAGCAGAAGTGCAAAAGCAGGATTCATGTTCGGCAAGTGATGAAAAGCAAATTTGATGGCTGAAAACGAAAAAAGCCCTTGGGCTGTACCGTATGCTACTGCGCAATGACTTTTGAGAATGAAAATGAGACAGTTGTTACTGTTGGAAGACTTTTAGGTGTTGTTAGTGCCAGAAATATATTATGGGGTGTTGTATGAGGTAAAATAAAGAAGTAAAGGTTGACAACAAGGATAAACGATATGAAAATGTAACTATTGACTGTATAGATGGGAATGGGATGAGGGGAATACTTCTTAGATGTCCTTACCTCTATACCATAAAAAGAAATAAGTCTGTAAGTGATTTCTCTTGCTTACAAACTTATTATACGAGATGGAGAAAAGCATGTGCGGAATTTGTGGATTTTTCGGAAAGAAAAAGAACAAAAGAGAGATTGTGGAAAAAATGAAGGAAAAGCTGGTACATCGAGGTCCAGATGCGCAGGGCAGTTTTGTAAATGACAGCGTGGCCCTTGGATTTCGCCGCCTGAGTATCATCGACCTGGAAGGCGGCCTGCAGCCTATGAAAAGCATCAGTCAGAACCTGACAGTGGTGTTTAACGGAGAAATCTATAATTACCAGGAACTGCGGGAGCAGATGGAACGGGAAAAGAAGATTCTTTTTGTCACTCGCTCGGACACGGAGACGCTGGTGAATGGCCTTGAGGCATACGGCCCGGCGTTTGTGGAGCAGCTTCGTGGAATGTTTGCCTTTGCTGTCTGGAATGAGGAAAAAGAAGAACTGATGCTGGCGAGGGATTTTTTCGGAATCAAGCCGTTGTTTTACACAGTGGTGGATGGGAATTTCGTGTTTGCGTCGGAGATTAAGAGCATCCTGCAGTTCCCGGGCGTCCCGAAAAAGTTGAATGAACGGGCGCTGGAGCAGTATCTTTCTTTTCAGTATTCCGTGCTGGAGGAAACTTTTTTTGAGGGAATCTACCGCCTTCCGCCGGGCTGTATGCTGTTTTACCGCCAGGGAAAGTATGAAATCTGCAGATATTTTCAGCCGAAGCTGCAGCCAGAGGCGGGGTGTTCGCTGGCGGATACGGAGAAAAAACTGGAGAGCGTGCTTAAAAAATCCGTCCGCCGCCATATGGTCAGTGATGTGGAAGTGGGAACTTTCTTGTCCGGCGGTGTGGATTCGGGTTTTATTGCCGTGTCATCTGGGGCAAAAATGGCGTTTACGGTGGGATTTCTGGATGGGAACAGCGGCTACAACGAGGAAAACATGGCCAGGGAGGTGGCCCGGTATGCGCATCTTTCTTATCACATGCACACTATCGGGAAAAAGGAGTTCTGGGATGTGCTTCCAAAGGTGATGTACGCCCTCGACGAGCCCAGCGGTGATGCTTCTGCCGTCGCCATGTATTTTCTGGCTGCCGAGGCGTCTCGTTATGTGAAGGTGGTGCTTTCCGGGGAGGGTGCGGACGAACTATTTGGCGGTTATAATATCTACCGGGAGCCTCTGGCTCTTCAGAAAGTGGCCTGGATTCCTGAAAAGATCCGGCGTGCGGTTTCCCGGCAGGCGAAAAAACTGCCGGACCGCCGCGGCAAGAGCTTTCTGATCCGGGCCGGCCAACGGGTGGAGGAACGGTTTATCGGGAACGCCCATATTTTCACCGACGAGGAGCGCCGGGAGCTTTTGAAAAATCCGACTGACACGCCGTCCTGTCAGGAGTTTCTGCGAAAGACTTATGAAGAAGCCGCCGAACTTTCCGACCCGGAGAAAATGCAGACCATCGACCTGAATTACTGGTTGGCCGGAGATATTTTGCAGAAAACCGACCGCATGAGCATGGCCCATTCGCTGGAGGTGCGCGTGCCCTTCCTGGACCGGGATGTGTTCGAGGCTGCCCGGACACTTCCGCCGGAGGCAAAATTCGCCCACGGAAAGACGAAGCATCTGTTTCGGAAGGTGGCCCGGAAATACATCCCGGAAGACACGGCCGCGCGGAAAAAGCTGGGATTTCCGGTGCCTGTTCGTGTCTGGCTGCGGGACGACGACTGGTACGGGAGAGTTAAAAAAATGTTTCAAAGCCCCATATCCCGTCAGTATTTCCACACGGAAAAGCTGACGGCGCTTCTGGAGGAGCATCACGCGGGAAAGAAGGACAACAGCCGGAAAATCTGGACGGTGCTGGCGTTTTTGTTCTGGTATCAGGAATATTTTGATGAGTAAAAATAATAAGAATAAACCAAAAAGGATTGTAAAAATAGATTTTGAAAGTGTTTTTGGTAATGATGTCAGGAAACAGCTGTAAAATATATAGTTTCTGTAGTGAGGATTATATGCAGAATGTAAATTGGGAATGTTGTTTAAATACAATATTCCTTTTTTTATAGATATAAGAAACCCTTGATTCTGAACGAAAAAATAAAAAATAAGTTTACATTTTTATGCCCAGATACTCTTTAAAAAATAAAAGGGTATATGATGCAGGAATATAAAGATTTGGTTATACAGGCAAAAAATGATTCAAAATACATGCAAAGCTTACTTTGCATAATGGAACCTTTAGTAAAATCATATGCAAAAAAAATATTCTTTCTAGATTGGGATGACGCAACTCAAGAATTGAATTTGGCAATTATAGAAGCAGTAAAAACAATCGCCACTTGTGAAGACGATTATCAGTGTTTGAAATTCATTACCAATTCAGTGAAATATAAATTTGCTCATCTTTGCAAGAGAAACTTAAAAAAAGAAAAATACGAATGTGCATATATGGATAATGAAGGTGATTTACAAGAAAGCTATAGAGCGGATTATTCATCTGTGGAATTAGCATTTGATCTAAAAAATATAACCTTAAAAATGACTTCAAACCAAAGGGATATTTTAAAATACTTGATTTTAGGGTGGTCAGATAGTGAAATCGCATCTTTCTTACACTTTAGCCGTCAATATGTAAACAGAGAAAAGAAAAAAATATATCAATTTCTGAAATGATTTTTTACATAAATAGTAAGTACTGAATATTGCTTGAATTTGTGACATAAACATATTTGCAGCAGTCAAAAGAAGAAGCAACATGTTTAAAAGAAAAATTAAGTCAAAAATGCCGCAGCCTTTGAAAATATTGGCTGCGGCATTTAAAATATATGATATGTTTGATGTAAAAAACATCAGGTTCTCAACCAGACATTTGGGTAAGTCAAGATGATGCTTCTGATATAAGATATGCAACATTAAAATCATCATATACTTGAGAATTTAAATGCATATCTTCATATAACTTGATATAGTCGCCGATTGTTTTGACAAAAACAGAACTATTACAATTATTGCATGTGTTATCCTCTGCATATATATGAGTGTTTCCATCGTTGTCCTCAACAAATAAGAGAGTAACATCTATTTTATCTTCTGTTAACCAGAAAGAGATATATTTTGAAAGAGTCCCATCAATTTCTGTGGCACCATCCGGAATTTGTTCATCTGATTCCAGCTCATTAATATGTTCCCAAAAAATTTGAGGAGAGAACACAAGTAATTTTAAGTTTTTTTGAGAGTCTTCTGAGTACCATATATGTGCTTCTGTGTTGAGATAGTCGGTTATATTAATATCCGTATCTGCCGGTAACTCATAAGTTTCACCGACGTCGGAAGTCAGTGAAAAGGTTTTGGTATGATTAGAATAAGAAGTGACAATCCCCTTGACAAAATAGTAAGTTGTATCTGACTCACTGTCATAATAAGAGCCGGAACCATCTATATCATAAGATACATGTTGCCCCTCAGGCTCCTTAGGGGCGGAAAGGGTGATTAGATCTGAGGGGGCTTTGCCAAAAGCTTGTCCGGATAGCAATATACTACCGAGTACGATACTGCCTGCGATACATAGAATTTTTACATTATTCATGGTTAAATGGCCTCCTTGTTTAGTTGTTGAATATTATATCAATTAAAGTGTGAAAATTGTAATTTTGACTTATCGAAATATGTTTTAGAAATGAGTAGGATTTCGGTTATTTTTGAATATGATAAAGAATAAAGACACAAGTATTGTTCGGTTTATTAGTCGTGTTCCAATGGTTACTGGAAAATAATTGATGATTACAAATACAACGTAATATTATCAATAGCAAAGCTATAGGATTTCAAAAATGAAGTCTTATAGCTATTTTTGTGTAGCAGTAAAAATTGTGAAGGGTATGTTTGGGAAAAATATTTTTGATTACTTGATTTGAATCAAGCGGTGAAATTGCTATTTGTCAGACAATAAGATATAATTAGAGAAAATCTTGTTTGCAAAAGAACAGGATAAACAGTAACTTTAAGCAAGATGGTTTTGTCTGGTGATTTTGAGAGTGTAAAAAGGAAAAAGTATGAGTGATGAAAGAAAAAGGGAAAATGAAGAGGAAAAACTGAAAGATTTTTTTCATAATGTGATAGGAATAAAATCGGAAGCTGTGCTGGAGGTGTTGGCGGAGAACTCGGAAATCTGTAAGTTGAAAGCAAAAACTTTGCTGATGAAAGAGAACGAGAAGGTAAAGCTTTGGTAGGGATCATGAATTTGGACAAGCAGATAACCTCTTTCCTGACAGTGGAGTTGATAACGGATTGTGAAATTGTAAGGATATCAGCGGATGTTCTTCGAAAGCTGGCTATGGAGAATATAGAAATTGCTCTGGTCTGTAATCGAATGCAGAGTGTGGCATCTATGAGGGAATATGAATACAGAAAAATGATTCTTACCTGTAATCCGGTACAGAGATATGAATATTTCCTGGAAACCTATCCGGGGCTGGAAAAATATGATGGGGCTTGACAGAGCTGGAAAGTAACCTGGGCCAAGACAAAAGGTGCATCTGGTTATGAAGTATACAAACTGACTGGAAAGACATGGAAAAAAGTCAGTGACACAAGATCCACTTCTTTTACAGATAAGGGATTAAAAAAGAATACTACTTATCAGTATAAAATCCGCGCATATCAGACAGTGAAAGGAAAGAAAGTTTACAGTGCGTTCTCATCTGTGAAAAAAATTAAAAGATAAGGAGCTAAGAGGAAGAAAAAGTTCTCAGCGATTTTGACAGGTGTTTTTTGATACTGTTTTGTATGGTAATGTCAGTAACTGTAAATGCTGCGCAAAAAATACCTGGAAGAGTAAAAATGGTAAGTGCGTATTCTGGATCCGGATTGCGAATATCCGCTTGACTCAGGTTCATGTTACATGGGACAAAACGACAAATTATTCTCAGATGGATTATCCAAGTCAAAATGAATATAGCAGAGGATGACCTGTAATGGATGCAAAAGTGCAAATCCCAAAGAACCGGATGTGGATGATGGAATTTAATGAATATTACGTTTTCAAAGCAGTAGGATGAAAGGAATATGACCTTTCTCCTGCTGTTTTTCTTTCTGAATAAATCCAGGAGATATAGAATTTGATGTGGTAAAGCGATAAAAATATAGTTTTAAACTATAACTGGTGCTAGATATTATGAATTGGCATATTTGGAAGTGTAGTGGTATAGTATGTTCATGCTCAACGGAGCGGGGAATAAGAGAGAGGGAGAATGAGATGTCTGGGATTGTGATTGAGAAGGTCCGGAAGTCTTTTGACACGAAAGATGGCGTGGTCGAGGCTTTGAAGGATGTGAACCTGAATATCGATTCCGGTGATATATATGGGATTATCGGTATGTCGGGGGCAGGTAAGAGTACATTGGTACGATGTATGAATTTTCTGGAGGTTCCCACAGAGGGACAGGTTCTGATAGATGGGAAGGCTCTTGGAGATTTGACAGAGAAGGAATTGAGAAAACAGAGGGAAGAGATTGGTATGATCTTCCAGCATTTCAATCTGCTCCGTTCCAGAACCGTATACGATAACATCGCTTTTCCCCTGAAGAAAAGCAATTTGTCCAAAGAAGAAAAACACAAGAAAATATTATCCCTGCTGGAGCTGGTTGGGCTGTCTGATAAAAAGGATGCTTATCCTTCCCAGCTTTCCGGTGGACAAAAACAGAGGGTTGCGATTGCGAGAGCAATGGTCAATAATCCAAAGATCTTACTTGCGGATGAACCTACCGGAGCACTTGATTCCAAGTCAGGAGAGCAGATCATGGAACTGTTCCAGAAACTCAATGAAGAGGGTGTTACGATCGTTATGATCACACATGATCCGCATATCGCATCCAATGCAAAACGCATGGTGAAAATCATTGACGGGGAGATTTTTGAGGGCGATGAAAAGGAGGATGCATCATGAAATTAAAAAAAGTAATCGCAGTCATTGTCGTACTTGCCGTCACTGTTGGTGCAGTCACCGGAGGAATTTATGGTTATAAGTCGTATCAGAAGAAGAATCTGGTGGCAGAAGTACAGTCTGTTTCCAGTTTAAACTATGGATATTATGGGAACTCTGAAACAAGCTATGGTGTTGTGACGAATGATTCTTCCCAGGAAGTATATTTAGATGATTCCAACAAAGTGCAGGAGGTTTATGTTTCAAAAGGCGATACAGTGAAAGAGGGAGATCCGCTGATCCAGTATGATACATCGGAGGCAGAGATCGATATCCAGAGGAAAAACCTTGAGATCAGTACAACAGAAAACAGTCTTGCGAAGGCACAGCATTCTTTAGAGTCATTAAAAAACACAAAACCGGTGGATAAGACACGGCCTTCTACTGCCAGTACTGCATCCTCGTATATAAATAAAAAGCTGCAGGAATTAGAGCAGAAGAAAGCCTACATAGAGTCACTGCCGGAAAAGGATGCGAAGGATAACCGCATTTATAATTATGTGACGGAAGATTCGGAGCCATATAATAAAGACACGGCAGATGGGACAGCAGAGAATCCTTACATTTATTATTGTAATAAAGATGTTTTTGCATATGGAAGTTTTTACAATTCGCTGCGGCCGCAGAAAAAATCAGATGGCACCTATACGGATGGAAAATATGTAAAGTTTATTATCTGCAAAAAAGACAGCGATGGGAAAATGGTGTTTGAAAGTGTGGAAACAGGAGATGAAGTGGTGGATGACAGTACTGAGTCGAATGGTGACACAAAAGAAGTTACAGTACAGAAATATGAGCCTGTGGCAGATGACAGTATTTCACCGAATGTAAAAGATGTCGATGGAAGTACCATGCCTATGGACTATGATAAAAGCCGGTCCTGGTATGTTTTTTCAGGAGAAGAAGTTGGAAAAAGTCTTCAGGATTATCTGGATGAACTTGAGAATGAAGATAACTGGAACGATGAAGATGACTGGGAAGAGCCGGAAGGATATACCGAAAAAGAACTTGCAGAGGCAATCAATGACAAAGAATCAGAAGTAAAAAAACTGGATATACAGCTTCGCAAGTTAAAACTGGAGCTGGAAACGTTACAGGACAGCATCAATGATGGTGTGGTTTATGCAAAACTTGATGGTGTTGTGAAATCTGTGGGAGATCCGGATCAGAAACAGGATGATGGGAATGCCTTTCTTGTGGTAACCGGGGATGACGGACTGTACGTGAGCGGTACGATCAGCGAACTTTTGTTAGATGAAGTCAAACCGGGAACGGTTGTTACCGCAAATTCATGGGAATCAGGAATGACATTTGAGGCAACCGTAACGAGCGTATCGGATTATCCTGTGAGTGGCAATTCCTGGGGAGAAGGAAATCCGAATGTTTCTTATTATCAGTATACTGCATATATGGAAGACAGTTCTGCACTGAAAAATGGAGAATATGTGGATCTTGCAATTCAGACAAATCAGTCAGAAACAGGCGGAATTTACCTTGATAAGGCATATGTGAGACAGGAAGATGGAAAATCATATGTTATGATGGCAGATGAAAATAACCAGCTGAAAAAACAG
>OKSP01001113.1_pt1 | contig 11316 bp, 7 predicted proteins | sample 2434041 | NCBI WGS metagenome assembly OKSP01 (sample SAMEA3879593, study PRJEB24766) | human gut metagenome | biome: human-associated habitat; feature: feces | place: USA | collected 1985/1987
CCCCTGCCGATTCCGTGGCCGCCGTTTCTGCGGTGGATACGCTTTTTTCCGACAGCCTTGCGCAGGCCGGTCCAAAATCGCTTCCTGCGGATTCTTCCGTGCATATTCTTTCCAAGCGGGAGCGGAAAGCCCAGGCCGACAGCTTGAAAGCTCAATTGCGGGCACAGGCCGACAGCATAGCGTCCGTGAAAAAGGCGCAGGCGGCAGCGGCCCGCAAGGAGAAGCTGGCGCAGATCGCCAAAGCACGTCAGGCTCGGGCTACTGCCAAGCTCGACGCTGCGAAACAGAAGGAGGAGGCATTGCGCAGAAAGAACCTGGAGCGCCGCGCCGAACGTATGGAGAAAATCTGGGCCAAGCGGCGTGCCAAAACCGGGAAGGCGATCCTGAAAGGCAAGCTTCCGGCGTCGGCTCTCGATTCGCTGGTCGCCGACTCCCTGCGGGAGGCCAGGGCTTTTGCCGCGTTGGATTCTTTGTTCCGGGACTCTCTTGCTGCGGATTCGCTGGGACGCGATTCCATGCAGCTCGATTCGCTCAAGGCCGGGGTTGCGGCAGCGGACTCTTTGCGGGGGGATTCGATCGCTGCACCTGCTGGAGATTCCCTCTACCGGTTGGTCAAGGGGTATCGCCGGGTAAAGATCTTCCGCAACGACTTCCAGGCGGTCTGCGATTCCCTGGTGGCCGTTTCCACGGACTCGATGATCCTGCTCTATATCGATCCCGTGCTTTGGAATCAGGACAACCAGATCACTTCGGACGTGATGAAGATCTATACCGAAAACTCCAAACTCCAGAAAGCGGAATTCGTCGGCCGTCCGGTTATGTCGAGCGAGATCGACACGATGACTTACAACCAGGTGACGGGCAAGCTGATTACTGCCTATTTCCGCGATAACAAGATCTATCGCAACGACGTGGACGGTAACGTGCAGACCATCTATTATATGCAGGAGGACGATTCGCCCGAACCGGTGGGGCTGGTTTCTATCCAAAGCGGTGCGGCTACCTACTATATCGACAACAATACGGTCGAAGGCATTACCTACCGCAATCAGCCGGTCTTTTCGATCTTCCCGATGGATAAGATTCCGGAGACGCAGGCTCTTTTTCTCGAAGATTTCAAGTGGGAGGGACACCGGCGCCCGGTGCTTCGGGAGGTTTTCGACCGGACGATTCGCCCTTCGGAGCGTGCGGAGAAGAGTGCGCTGCCGCGACCCGATTTTCCGATCACGCGCCGTATCGAGGAGTATAAAACGTTGCTCATCGAGTCCGGAACCTGGGTGGACCGCGATGACAAGCTGACGCCCGAAGCGCTCGAGTGGCTTCACTGGCTGGGGTATTGATCTCAGTCATACGGCTCTCTTTGGGCTTTCGGATAGGATATAATCGGCCCTCCCGGATTCATCCCGTCAGGTAGAATCCGGGAGGGCCGGTTTGTCGGGTCGGTGAGAAATTCTTTCGTTTTAGGCGGAAGAGGGGAAGATATGCGCTATTTTTGTTCTCCGAATCAAAAGACCGTGCTTCGGACGCGCCGTATTGTCGAGCTGCGGAGCGGTCCGAAGGATGCGAAAGTTGCGAAAAAGGTTCCGTACCTGGAGTGCGGAGCCGTCGGTAAAAAGAGTCGATTTATGAAAAAGAGTTTGATCGCCCTGGCTTTCGGCACGTTGGCTCTCGGCATGGCCGAGTTCGTCATGATGGGGATTCTGCCCGATGTGGCGAGGGATTTGGGCGTTTCCATCCCCCGGGCCGGGGACCTGATTTCGGCCTATGCCATCGGGGTTTGCGTCGGGGCTCCCGCGACGGTGCTCATTGCACGTAAGCGGGCGTTGAAGGGGATTCTGCTCGCTCTTGCCGCTCTTATTGTTCTGGGTAACGTCTGCGCTTCGCTGGCACCCGACTTTTGGGTGCTCTTGGCGATGCGGTTCGTGTCGGGCCTGCCTCACGGGGCTTTCTTCGGGGTAGGTTCGATTGTTGCGGAGCGGGTGGCCGATCCGGGACACAAAACCCAGGCCGTGTCTATCATGATCCTCGGGATGACTGTCGCCAACCTGTTCTGTGTGCCGTTGGGTACCTATTTGGGCAGCTATCTTTCGTGGCGGCTGGCTTTCGGGATGGTCGGGCTGTGGGGAATTATGGCTCTGCTGCTGATCGCCCGCTGGGTGCCTGCCCTGCCGGCGCTGCCCGATACGGGATTGAAGGGGCAATTCCGGTTCCTCGGTTCGCGGGCTCCCTGGCTGATTTTGTTGGCTACGCTGCTGGCCAATGGAGGAGTTTTCTGCTGGTACAGCTACGTGACTCCGACCATGACGCGTGTGGCGGGCATCCCCGGGCAGGCGATGACAGCCGTGATGATGGTCGCGGGGCTGGGAATGCTGGTGGGTAATCTCGCGGGCGGGCATCTGTCGGACCGCTTCTCTCCCGAACGGGTCGCCCGTTTTATTCAGGGGATGATATGTCTGTTGCTCGTAGGGATCTTCTTCGCGGCTCGGATCGACTGGCTCGTGATTCCGCTGATGTTCCTGACGACGGCTTCGCTCTTCGGGGTTTCATCGCCCCAGCAACTGCTTATTCTGGAGAATGCGCCGGGCGGGGAGATGCTCGGCGCCGCGTCGATCCAGATCGCGTTCAACCTCGGTAACGCTTTGGGCGCCTACTTCGGCGGTCTGCCGATCAGTTTCGGTCTGGGGCCTCAATATGCCGCCCTGCCCGGTGCGGCGATGGCCCTGCTGGGCTTCGTCATGTTCTCCGTCTATTGCAGTCTTTACGGTCGGAATAAAACTCATAGAATATTGTCGGAAAATGAAATGCGCGGATAATCGGGAAGAGCTGTTCCCGGTGGTCGATGCTGCCGGACGTGTCGTCGGCCGGGCCACGCGGGGCGAGTGCCACGGCGGGTCGATGCTGTTGCATCCGGTGGTGCACCTCCATCTGTTCAACTCCCGTGGGGAGCTTTACCTGCAAAAACGTCCGGCGTGGAAGGATATCCAGCCCGGACGGTGGGATACGGCCGTAGGCGGCCATGTGGATTGGGGGGAAGAGCCTCTCGTTGCCCTGCGGCGCGAGGTGCGCGAGGAGGTCGGCGTGACGGATTTCGTGCCGCAGCACGTGCTGACCTACCTGTTCGAGTCGGAACGCGAACGGGAGTTGGTCTATGTCTATAAGACGGTGTACGATGGGCCTGTCGTACCGAGCGGCGAGTTGGACGGAGGCCGCTTCTGGACACTGCGCGAGATCGCCGAAGGAGTGGGCGGCGGGATCTTTACCCCCAATTTCGAAGGCGAGATCCGCCGTGTGGCGGAGCTGCCGGATGTCGGGCGTTGAGTCCCCGGTTCCGTTCGCTGCGCCTCTTCGGAACGCAGGGCGGTCTGCCGTCCGGCGACCGCTAAATAAAGCACATGATCAGAATCTGAATGATGATGACCCGCAGGAACATGCATACGGGATAGACCGTCGCGTACGCCACGGCCGGATGATCGCCGGGGATCGAGTCGTTGGCATAGTTCAGCGCCATCGGGTTGGCCATGCTGCCGCACATGATGCCGGCTACCTGTCCGAAATCGAGTTTGAAGAACCGCAGCGACAGGGCGGCTACGATAACGATGGGGACGAACGTGAGGAGGAATCCCAGTCCGATCCAGAGCATTCCTTCGGGGCGCATGATCGTTTCGACGAAATGGGCGCCCGCTTCGAGCCCCAGGCAGGCCAGATAGAGCGACAGTCCCAATGCCCGGAGCATCAGGTTGGCGCTCAACGTGGTGTAGGTGACGATGTGGATGCGGGGGCCGAAGGTCCCGATCAGGATGCCGAGGATGATCGGGCCGCCTGCGAGTCCCAGTTTGACGGGGAGGCTGATACCCGGTACCGCGAAAGGGATGCTTCCCAGCAGCAGGCCCAGGAGCAAACCGATGAAAACCGGAATCAGGTTGGGTTCGTCGAGCTGTTTGACGGCATTGCCGAGGATTTTTTCGACGCCTTCGATCGCCTGCGCTTCACCCACTACCGTCAGGCTGTCGCCCAGTTGCAGCGTGAGATCGGGCGTGGCGAGCAGTTGTACGCCCGAACGATGCACCCGGCTGATGTTGATGCCGTACAGGTTTCGCAGACGCAGCGAGCTGAGTTTGCGGCCGTTGATTTCGGGGCGGGTGACGATGATCGACCGGGAGATGAGCTGGCTGTCCAATGCGTTCCAGTCGATGTCGTGCGTATTCCAGTCTTTCTGTACCCGCTCGCCGAAGAGGAGTTCCAGTGCCTGCACGTCGTCCGGCGAGGTGATTACCAGTACCAGATCACCCGATTCGAGGGTCGAGTCCGAAGTCGGAATCGAAACCTGCCCGGCACGCCAAAGGCGGGAGATGACGAAATGGTGGTGGCTGTATGCCGCGACGTCGCGGATGCTTTTGCCGACGACGCCGGGGTTGGAAATCTTGAATTCGACGATGAAGATATTCTTTTTATGTTCGGCGTCCGGTTGCGGAATGTCCGAGGGCCGGGCGAAGAGTTTGCGTACGGCGATGATGCCCAGAATCACGCCTACGACACCCAGCGGGTAGGTCAATGCACAGCCCAGCGTGGCGTTGTTGCTGTCCAACTGCATCTGCGAGAGCATCTGTTGTGCCGCACCGAGCGCCGGGGTGTTGGTCGTGGCGCCGCAGAGGATACCCGACATGTCGGGCATCGGAATCCCGAAGGCGTAGCTCAGGGCCACGGCCAGCGCCGTTCCAGCGAGTACGACGGCGATGGCCGAACCTGTCAGGACGATGAGCGTGGCGAGCGAAACCAGCCGGATGCCGCCCGAGCGGAGCGAACTGAAGAAACCGGGGCCGACCTGCAATCCCAATGCATAGACGAAGAGTACGAGCCCGAAACTTTCGGCGAAAGCCAGCATCGAAGGATCGACCGAGAGTCCGAAATGGCCCGCTGCGATGCCGATGAAGAAAACGAACGTCACGCCGAGCGAAATTCCGAAAAAACGCACTTTGCCCAGCATCATGCCGAACACCGAGATCAGCGAGAGCACGACGACGGCTTGAATGGCCGAATGTTGGGTAAAAAGATCCGTAAACCAGTCCATTTTGTTTCGTTCCGGGATTGTTCCGGCTGCAAAAATAGCTGTTTTTTCCGAATGGAGATGTGCGGATGCCTCTTTTTGCCGGATCGCAGGAATGAACGGGCCGAATATCCTTATTGCCAGGGACGGGCGTATCCGTCGGATCATTTCCGGGGAGAGGGTGTATGGCGCCTTGTCGGGAAGCGCTCTCTTCGCATTTTCGGAGTAGGCCGGCCGGCGAGTTCGCGGAGCGTGTCGCCGTTGGCGCGGAGGATGGTCAGGATGCGCTCCTCGGAGAGAAAGAATTCCTCTTCGGAGAGGATTTTCAGGGTGTCGTCGAAGCGCAGACGCTGCGTTTCGGTCCAGTAGTGATAGCGGTGGCAGAGCATTTCGTCGCGTCGGGCGATCAGGGCTTTGTTGCGTCCTCGGGGCATGTCGTGTGTTTTTTAGTCGGATGAAACAGTGTCATTGCCGTCCGGAAGAGTCCGGCGGCAGGCGGAAATCGAAAAAATAGAGAAAGGATGGGCGCCCGTTTCGGGAAACGGGAAGGGCGCGTCTGCAAATATACGCTGACGAAAAGGCGAAGTCAAGAGGTCGTCGTGTTTTTTTGAGTTTTCGAATTAAATATTATTCGTATACTTGCACCCGCAAAAGGTATCCGTATGTTTTTTCGAAGCGTGCGGAGTAATAGGGAATCCGGTGCGAATCCGGAACAGTGCTCGCTGCTGTAAGTCCTGTTTCCTTTCGGGGAATAGTTCGATCGCTCTCTTTTGCCACTGGCCATGAAGCCGGGAAGGCGCGACGGACGGGATGAGTCAGAAGACCTGCCTTTGCACGAAGATTTTACACCTGCGGGTCACGGGATGGAATCACGAATGTCGGTTGCTCTGTTTGCTCGATTTCCCCATTCAGTCGATTTTTCCGGACCCGGTGTTGCCATGAGTCCCCGAAGCGTATGCTTTGCGGCGATCTTTCGTACAGGAGGAAACATACAATTTATTAAATAATAAAAGATTATGAAAAAAAGAGTATTTTTGGCTTTGCTGGCTGCGGCTGCGGTAACTTTCGTCGGATGTTCGAAGGACGACGACGGGCCGGACGAAGGACCCCAGACCTATACGATCACTTTCGAGGGCGACGACTGGTCGCCGCTGGTGGTGGCGAACTATAACGGCGGTAAGGCGATGTCCGTAGTTTACGAAGATAAGGCGTACACCTGGACCGATCAGACCACGCAGCTGACTTCGCCCTGTCCCGAAGGTTGGGGATACCCGTTTATGGTATCGTCCTACAACTCCAAGGATATCGAGAAGTTCAACACCTATGAGTTTGACCTCTACCTGTACAATGCACAGAACGAGGATGCTACTACGGGCGGCGGCCACGACGGATCGGATAATTTCCTTATCGGTTACGGCAACTACGACGAAGCGCACCCCGACTATGGCGACAGCCGTCCTATTTTCGCTTTCCCCGACGGTGTAGCGCGTACGATCCAGAGCTGTTACATCAATTCGACTTGCTATTTTTTGAGTGTGGCGGCCAAAGGCAATGCCCTTGCACCTGCGCTTGAGGAGGGTCAGGATGTACTGATTCATGCTACGGGTTACGATGCCGCAGGTAAGGAGACCGGCACCGTGACGATGACTTTCGCATCGAAGGACAAGCTGATTAAGGAGTGGACCAAATGGGACCTCTCTTCGCTGGGCAAGGTGGCGAAGGTTCGTTTCAATATGACGGGCGGCCCCGATAACGGTTATGGCTTCTCGATGCCGGCCTATTATGCTCTGGATGACATTACGATCGAGCTGTAATGTTTTTCCGGAGAGTTTCCGGACCGATTTCGGCGATCGTTTCCGACTTGCGGAAAAGTCCGTGACGGACTGCACCGGGCGGAGGCGACGACTTTTGAAGATAAATCGTTTTTGTGTGCGTCGGCAGGGCGGGTTTCCGCTCTGCCGCGTGCCGTAAACGCGAATATATGCAACGTGCTATGTGGTTTTTTTCGAAAAGATATTTCCCGTTTTGGGCGGTGTTTGCGGCGCTGCTGACGACCGCCTGCAACAAGGACGAAGTGATTTTGGACGACCGGGATCATGCTCCCGTCATTACGCTCGACAGCGAGTCGGGGGTTTATACCGTCAAGATGGGCCGGGAGCTGACCATCGCTCCTACGGTGGAGTATGCCGAGGGAGCTACCTACTCATGGATCGTCGATGGCAAGCTGGCAGGTTCCGAACCGACCTATACGGCCGTCTTTACCGAACTGGGTGAAGTGTATATCACGTTCCGTGTCGAAACGGCTGCCGGAAAAGCTGAAGCGGAGCTGCGGGTGGATGTGCTGGAGCTTACTCCGCCCGTCATTTCGCTCGCACTGCCTGCCGAGGGGCTCAAGGTTCTGCCGGGTGTCGAATATACCTTCACTCCCGATATTCAGCATTCGGACCAGGAGGACTTCCGCTGCCGGTGGCTTTGTGCCGGCGAGGTCGTTTCTACGCAGATGAGCTATACCTTCCGGGAAGAGGCGGTGGGGAGCTACCCGATCCGTATCGAGGCATCGAACGACGACGGAACCTCCTTCAAGGAATTTGTCGTGGAGGTCGTGGAGAAGATGCCTTCGGAGGTCCGCTTCGAAAAGCTCTCTCATTACTGTAAAACGACCGATCGGAGCACGTTCGTCGGCCGTGCGGTCTATCTTGCGCCGTCGCTGGCTTATATCGCCGATCCGCAGTTCGTCTGGTCGGTTGATGGGGAACCGGTCGTAGCCGAAACGGGTGCCGTGTTTAAGTTTACACCCGACGGGCCGGGCGACTATACCGTTCGGGTCGATGTGACCGAAGGCGGCGATGCTTCCGAGCGTCTTACGCGAAACATCGTCCGAGGGGTTGCTACGCTGTCTGCCGAGATCGTCGTTCATGCCTTTGCGGACGAGGAGCAGCGCCGACGCCCGGCGAGTGTGGCGAGCAGTCGTTTCCAGCATGCGGTTTACGAATTTCTGCCCGCTCCCGGGCAGTTGGTCGGCGAAAAGACCGAAGCCGGATATACGGGCAACGAGCGTACCCATGAAGATGCCGTGGCTTATGCAGCCGGGAGGCTGGAGGCGCGGAGTTATGTTTCGCTCGGGGGATTCGGCGGTTATCTGATCGTCGGGTTCGACCACAGTATCGCCCGAATGGAAAGCGGCTATGATTTTTCCATTGAGGGGAATGCATTCGACACCAGCTCGGAGCCGGGCGTGGTGTGGGTCATGCAGGACGTGAACGGCAACGGTGAGCCCGATGACGAGTGGTACGAGTTGCGGGGCAGCGAAACGGGTAAGGAAGGGACTGTTTCCGGTTATGCCGTGACTTATTACCGCCCTGCCGGAAGGGGGATGGACGTGCAGTGGACCGATTCGGAAGGTCGCAGCGGCACGGTCGAATACAGGGGTGAGTTTCACGACCAGGATTTCTATTATCCGGCTTGGGCCGCCGATACTTATACGTTGCGCGGTACGCTGCTCGAATCTCGGAATATGGTCGATGACAGAGGGTTTTGGATCAACCGCCCTTACGAGTGGGGTTATGCCGACAATTACGGAAGCGACTGTCTTGCGGGTGGCGATGCAATGGACGGAAAGGGACAGAGCAACGGATTCCGAATCGCCAATGCCATGCAGCCCGACGGAACGCCTGTCGAACTGAAGTACATCGACTTCGTCAAAGTACAGGTGGGGGTCAATGCCAAGAGCGGTCCGCTGGGCGAGGTTTCGACCGAAGTTTTCTCCTTCGCCGATCTTTCGATCGCGGAGTAAGGCTGCGGAACGAATCCGCCGGATTGCCTCTCTTTTCCGCTTGGGACAGGAGAAGAGTTGCCCGGAAACATCTGCAGAGAGAGAATCTACATCGACAAGAGAAGTTCCCGGAAACGCAAATCGTTTCCGGGAGCTTCTCTCTTGTACTGCTTGCGGTCGGAGTCTTCGGGTTTCGTTTACCGCGCTTAAAGCGTCAGGGGGAAACCCGCGTAGAAATCGAGGATCTTGGTGCGGAATATGAATTCGTATTTGGCCTGGATCTGGTCGGATTCGGCCTTCTGCATGCGGGTCTTGGCGTCGTTGTAGTCGAAGGTCGTCGAGCGGCCCGCAGCGTATTTCTCGGCTTCGTACCTGAAGGCGACCTGTGCGGAATTGAGCGCTTTTTCCGCCGAACGGTATTTCAACAGGGCGGCATCGGCCTGGTAGTAGGCCGTTTCGATCTCTTTTTGCAGGGTCTGCTCGGCTTCGGTCAGGACGAGCTGCTGGCTCCGTACGCCCAGTTTGGCCGTTCGCACGCTGTTGCGGGTCGCCATGCGGTTGAAGATGGGGATGTTGATCGCCACCCCTACGTATTCGGTGCTGTTGTTGCGGAACTGGCGTCCGAAAGCGGGATTTACCGCACCCGTAGCGAACGAGTGATAGACGTTGGTGCCGTATCCTCCTGTCAGCGTGATCTGGGGGTAGTAAGCCGCACGGGACATCCGCACCGCCCGGAGAGCCTGCTCGAGGCGGAAGCGCTCGGCCTGTATGCGGGGACGGTTGTCCAGGGCGTAGGAGAGCACTTCGGCCGGGTTACGCAGGTGACGCATCGACTCCACGGTGAGGCTGTCGAAAGTCGGGGCGACTATGTCGAATCCTTCGGCACTCGTCCGGTTCAGGGCCTGGCTCAGGGCCAGCAGGGAGAGTGAGAGGTCGTTGCGGCTTTGGGTTAGTTTGTATTCGTCGGCCGCCAGCAGGGCTTCGTTTTCGTAAAGCACCGACTCGGCGACTTTGCCCGTTCGTACCTGCTCCCGGCTGCGTTCCACCTGTTGTGTGCTCAAGGCGAGCGCTTGCTCTGCAACATTAACCAACTCCTTTGCGACCAGCACGTCGAGGTAATACGACATAATATTGACCGATACGTCTTCACGGATCCGGTCCAGGTCCTGGACAGCGGCTTTCAGGCTCAGCTTGCCTGCTGCGATTTCGTGGTTGATGCGTCCGCCCATGAAGAGCGGCAGCGAGGCCGAAACGCCGAGCGAACCCGACACCTGGTTGTTGTCGGCGTAGGTGTTGTTGCTGATGAGGCTTCGTCCGAAGCTGAAGTTCGTACCGAGGTTGGCACCGAGGTCGGGCAGGCGGCTGTGGCGCGAGGTGTTGAGTTCGACGGAGCGCTGTTCGACTTGCAGCGCCTGTTGCTGGATCTGTATGTTATGTTCGTGGGCGTATCGGATGCAGTCGTCCAGGCTCCAAGGGCCTGCTTCGGGTGTCGGAGTCGGAATTTGGGCCTGCGCCGTGCTGCCCGCGAGCAGCAGTGCGATGAAAAGAGTTCCGAATTTCATGGTGGCAGGGATTTAGATGGACTGTTGTTGGAGGTTGCGGACTTTGTCCGTTTCGGTGACGCCGGATACGATTTCGATGTTCACGCCGTCCGACAGACCGAGCGTTACGTCCCGTTTCTCGAAGGTTTGTTCGGGGCTCTCCTCAGGACTGGTGAGGATATAGACGCAGGGCTTGCCCTCTTCGAACTGGATGGTGCTTTCGGGCAGTGTGAGAACACCTTCGCGGCTGTCGGTCACGATGCTGGCATTGGCGCTGTAACCTGCACGGACGAAGACCGATTCCGGGATCTTGGCGGCGGCCTTCACCTCGAACATGATGATTCCGTTCACATCGGCGGCTTTGGGCGAAATGTACTCCAGCGTGGCTTGGAGGACGGTACCCTGCATGGCACCGATGGTCAGCACGACGGGCATGCCGGCGTGCAGGCGGCCGATGTCGGTTTCATCGACATTGCCCCGGAAGAGCATGTCGCCCATGTCGGCGACCGTGGCGATCGTGGTGCCGTCGTTGAAGGTATTGGCCTGGATCACCGAGTTGCCGACCTTGATCGGTACGTCGAGGATCATACCCGTGATGGTGGAGCGTATCTGGGTGTTGCTTAAATCTTTGTATCGGTTGGTAATACCGGTTTTGACGATTTCCAGGTTGTCTTCGGCATTCTGGAACTCCTCTTCGGCCTGGCGCAGGGTGGTCTGCCCCTTCTCGAACTCCTCCTGCGATACCACGCCTTTGGCATAGAGGGCTTCGGTGCGTTCGAACTCCTTGCGGGTCTGGTCGAGCGAGAGCCGGGCCACCGTCACGCGGGATTCGGCGGCATTGAGGGTTCCCATTTCGGGAATGACCTTCACCGTAGCGATGACGTCGCCCTGTTTTACACGGTCGCCGGCCTTGCAGAGCACCTCGGAAATGATACCCGAGATCTGGGGCTTGATGAGCA
>OKSP01001118.1_pt1 | contig 11269 bp, 10 predicted proteins | sample 2434041 | NCBI WGS metagenome assembly OKSP01 (sample SAMEA3879593, study PRJEB24766) | human gut metagenome | biome: human-associated habitat; feature: feces | place: USA | collected 1985/1987
CGTCACGGCTGACGCCGTGCCACCTCCCCTAACGAGGGGAGGCTTTGGCATTTCGTAAAGCCTTTCCTCTTCGCCAGAGGCTCCCCTCGATAGGGGAGCTGTCGAGTGAATGCGAGACTGAGAGGTTAAAAACAAAAACCGCCCTAAAAAGGGCGGTTTTTGTTGTCTTCAGCGCATATCGTGCAGGCGCTCTGCCGGGAGGGAGGCTTGCAGCAGGCTCCATGCGGCGTCGAGGCTGTCGTTCAGCAGATAGGCCTGATTCTGCCGGACATAGAGGTAAATGGCGTTGGGGGTGCGGTAGGCCAGATGCATATCGTGCCACGCATACTTGCGGCTCGCCTCAGGTTTGTCCTGCTCGCCGGCCATCCAGACCGACAGTCCTTCGTCGTCCAGCAGCAGCCGGTAGAAGGGGCGGGGCAGGCCCATCTTTTTGATTTGGAGGCTCAGGGAGTGGAAAAACGTCCAGAAGTAGACGGCCGGCACGCCCAGCGCCACCACGGCCAGCAGCACCGTGAGCAGGGCTGCGCCGTCTTTCTGGCCTACCTGCGACAGGCAGACGCCGGCAGACACCAGCAAAATGGCCGTGAACACCAGAGGCCGGTGCCACGCCTTGCGGTGGCGCAGCAGGTCAAAGGCGGCAAAATCGTGGAAGGATGCAGCATCCATCTGGACGGAAACGGAGATCGGCTGAGACATAAAAATACCCTCCTTTTTGGTCATAGTACCATATTATTTTCCAACAATCAAGGATGATATTGCGCAGATGCCCTAAAATGTGCTAAAATAGGACGAAAAAGAAAGTTTATGGAGCTTTCGCTCTGACGGCGGACAGGCCGGATAAGGCGGAAGATGCGCGGCAGAATATCACAGAGAAGGAGGATGGGTGCGTGGGGCGCAGGATGACCCTGAAAGGGCAGATCAGTCTTTGTCTGGCGGCGTTTTTTCTGGCGCTGGCGGGGCAGATATTCTTGAGCTTTTACCAGTCCGGCACCGTGCTGCGGGAACTGGACGACCAGATGGGCAACTTCAACGCCATCAGCCGCTTCCAGAACGGCGTGGAGCGGAGCCTTTCGGCCATGGAAGATTACCGATGGGAGTACGGCGACGCCAAAGCGCTGACAGAGGAGCTCCACAGCGCCTTTTCCGTCACCAACGCATGGCTCTGGCGCATCGAGAGCGACCTTGGCACTGTGAGTGAAGAGCAGTATCTGCTCTACAATGCCGTTTCCACTACCTACGACAGCTACACCGCACTGGTGGACCAGCTGGAAGAAGCGGTGGCCGCCGGTCAGGACGCGAAAGCCGCCCAGCTCTACTATAATAAAATCGTACCCTGCGGCGGCTATCTGCGCCAGTACACCCAGCAGCTGCTGAACACGGCCATCACCGACGCTCAGGGGACTTACACCACCGTGTCGGCCCTCAGCGACCGGGTCAAATGGGCGCAGACCGTCGTGGTGGCGCTCTGCCTTGCGCTGGGCTGCGTTATGGCCTTCTCGGTGCTGACGCTGCTGACCCCGGTGCAGCAGATGATCGGCGCCTCCCGGGAGGTCACCCGGGGCGAGTTCGACTCGCCCGACCTGCCTGCGCCCCGTCAGCCGGAAATGGCCCAGCTGACCGAAGCCTTCAACCACATGAAGCATTCGATGGCCGAGCAGGTGACCACCCTGCGGGAGAAAAACGAGATGGAGCGGGAGCTCCACCGCCAGAAGACGGAAGCTCTGGAATTACAGAACCGGATGGAGCGCAGCCGTTTGCAGCAGCTGCGCAGCCAGATCGACCCCCATTTCCTTTTCAACACCCTGAACGTCATTTTACAGACCGCCGGACAGGAAAGAGCCTACCGCACGCAGGCTCTCATCACGGCTCTGTCGCACCTGCTGCGCTACAGCCTGATGAGCAACGACGAGCAGGTGCCGCTGGCCCGGGAAGTGCGGATCGTGGACGAGTATTACTCGATTTATCACGTCCGCTTCGGCGACCGGGTGAAGATGGTGTGGCGCATCTCCGACTCCCTCGATCTGACGGAGACGATGGTGCCATCCTTCATCTTGCAGCCCATCGTGGAGAATGCCTTCAAGCACGGCATCTCGCCCAAGGAAGAGGGCGGCGTGGTGCGCATCCGCATCAACCCGCTGCGGGATAAGGGGCTGCTCTATATCAGCGTCTGCGACAACGGCGTGGGCATCCGGCCCGAACAGCTGGCCCAGCTGAAAGCCGCGCTGGCCCAGCCCGGGGAGCGCTGGGAGCATATCGGCGTCTATAATGTGGCCGCACGGCTGCGGCTTCTGGATAAACGGGGGCGGCTGGTCATCCGCTCTCACCCGGGCCGGGGTACGGCCATCAGGATATACCTGCCCCTTGTAGAACTTTTGGAGGAGGATTTGGACGATGATACGCCTGTTGATCGCGGATGACGAAAAGCTGGAGCGGGAGGCGCTTGCAGAGCTGGTCCAGCGCCGTTTTGAGCGGGAAGTGGTCCTGGAGGTGGCGGAAAATGGCCGCAAAGCTGCCGACACGGCGGTGCTGTGGGGCGCGGACCTCATCCTGATGGATATTGAGATGCCGGGCATGAGCGGCCTCGACGCTGCCCGCGCCGTGCTGGCCCAGCGGCCTTCCTGCCGGGTCATCTTCGTCACGGCCTACAGCCTGTTCCAGTATGCCCATGAGGCGGTGCATCTGGGGGCCTGCGACTATCTGCTCAAGCCGGTGGACCCCGACGAGCTGGAAGCCTCGGTGCGCCGGGCTATGCGGCAGATCGAGACGGAGCGGAAGCTGGAAGAGCTGGCCGCCGCCCGGCCTCAGCCGGAGCAGACGGAGACCGAAGAAGAGGCGGAAGACGCCCCCGAGGAGAGCGAGAACAGCCAGACGGCCCTTGTCATGGCCCATGTCCGCCGCTACCTCGAGGATAACTATATGTTCGATCTGTCGCTGGACAGCGTGGGCGAGATCCTGCACATCAGCCCGGCCTACCTGTCGGCACAGTTCAAGAAGTACCAGAAGATGAACTTCCTCGACTGCCTCACCGAGCTGCGCATCAACGCGGCGAAGGAATTGCTGGCCGACCCCTTCCGCTCCTCGGCGGAGGTGGCGTCGATGGTGGGCTACGAGGACGCCAGCTACTTCGCCCGGGCGTTCAAGAAACGCACTGGCATGACCCCCACCCAGTACCGCCGTCAGGCCGGCCGGAAGGCAAAGGCCGACCCGGAGGCCGGGCTGTGAGCGGGCGGATGATTTCCCGCCGCAGTGTGCTGGCGCTGGCCGCCTGTACGGCGCTGGGCGCTGTGGGCTGCGGCAAGACGGAAGAGTACAACGGCCCGGAGCTCATCCTGCGCTACGCCGAGAACCAGCCCGAGGATTATCCCACCACTCAGGCCGCTCTGGCCTTCGCCGACCTCGTGGCTGAGCGGACGGAGGGGAGGGTCAAAGTCGTGGTCTACAGCGGCGGGGAGCTGGGGGCCGAACAGAGCGTCATCGAGCAGATGCAGTATGGCGGCATCGACTTTGCCCGCGTCTCTCTGAGCCAGCTGGCCGAGTATCAGCCGGCCCTGAGCGTATTGCAGCTGCCTTTTCTCTATACCGACGCGCCCCAGATGTGGCGGGTGCTGGACGGTGAGATCGGCGATGAATTCCTCTCCGGCCTCGGCGCGATGGACCTCGTGGGCCTGTCATGGTTCGACGCCGGCGTCCGCAGCTTCTACACCCGCGAAAAGGTGGAGACGCTGGCGGACCTCGCGGGGCTGACGCTCCGGGTGCAGGAGTCGGACATGATGAGCGAGATGATACTGGACCTCGGCGCAAAGCCGGCGCAGGTGGTCTACAGCCGGGTCTATGCAGCCCTGCACAACGCCGAGATAGACGGCGCGGAAAACAACTGGCCCAGCTATGAGGCCATGGGCCACTACGAGGTGGCCCCCTATTTCTTAAAGGATGAGCACACCCGTGTGCCGGAGCTGCAGCTGGCCAGCGAGGCCGCGATGGAAAAACTGGCGGAGCTGGACGAACGCTTCCCGGACATCATCCGCGCCTGCGGAAAGGAGAGTGCTCTGACCGAACGCCGCCTCTGGGCGGAGCGGGAGGCCAGCGCCGAGAAGCATATGAGGGAATGGGGCGTGGAGGTGACGACCCTCTCCGCCGCCGAGAAAGCCCGCTTCCGGGCGGCAGTCGAGCCCGTGTACGCGGCTTTTGAGGAGCAGAGCCGCCTCATCCAGCGCATTCGAGAAGCCTGAAAAAGCGCAAGAGATATTACATTGTATTCATCTTGTTGGGCAGTGTGCTGAACAAACTGCACCGTGGCTTGTAAGAAATGCACAAAAGTGTTTCTCACATTTTTTTGAAAAACAGGACATTTTTCATAAGCCCTTGTTCTGACTAAAAATTTTTGCTAAAGTGTGTACAGTAAATGAACGGACGGTGTGCGACCCGTGCAGAGCGCACCGCCCTGAATGAGGAAAATCTAAGGAGGATTTTATCATGAAGAAGATTTCTCGTCGCAGCTTTCTGGCAGCAGCCGGTGTTTCCGCCGCTGCTCTGGCACTGACCGCCTGCGGTGGCTCCGGCAACAGCACTGCTGCCTCTACCGCTACCTCTGCTGCAGCTTCCACCGCTCCCGCCGGTGATGCCGCAGCTGCTGCTTCCGACCCGAAGGTGACTCTGGTCTACGCCGAGGTCAACCCGCTGGATACCATTGTCGGCCAGACCGGTTCTCACTTCAAGGAGAAGGTCGAGGAGCTGACCGGCGGCTCCGTCGTCGTCGATGTGCAGGCTTCCGGCGTTCTGGGCTCTGAGAACGACGTTCTGGACGCTCTGCTGGGCGGCTCTACCTCCATCGACATCAGCCGCATCTCTGCTTTCGCTCTGACCAGCTACGGCTGCACCAAGTCCATGCTGCTGTCCATCCCCTTCACCTTCGAGAACCGCGCGCACTTCTGGAACTTCGCCAACAGCGAGCTGGCACCTGAGTTCCTGAACGAGCCCCAGGAGCTGGGCCTGCCCGTTCGTGGTATCTTCTACGGCGAGGAGGGCTTCCGTCACTTCTTCACGGTCAAGCCCGTTTCCGGCATCGCTGATTTCAAGGGCCTGAAGCTGCGCGTGTCCAACGACCCCGTCATGAACGGCATGGTCGAGGGTCTGGGCGCTAACCCCACCGTCGTCTCCTTCGGCGAGCTGTACAGCGCACTGCAGACCGGCGTTGTCGATGGCGCTGAGCAGCCCATCGCAAACTACAAGTCCAACGCCTTCCCCGAGGTCGCTAACAACCTGATCCTCGACGGCCATACTCTGGGCGCTGTGCAGGCTGTCATCACCGACAACGCCTGGAACAAGCTGACCGAGAACCAGCAGGCTGCCGTCATGGAGGCTGCTGCGGATACGCAGGCCTTCAACGCTGACCTGTCCGAGACCGCTGAGAAGAAGGTCCTCGACGAGCTGAAGTCTTCCGGCTGCAACGTCGTCGATGTTCCCGATAAGGCTCCCTGGCAGGAGGCTTGCGCTAAGGTCATCAGCGAGAACACCTCCGATCAGGCTGAGCTGTATCAGCAGCTGCTGGATATGAAGGCCTGATAAAAGCGCCTTTATCCTGAAGTAGTACATAGCCCGGCGGGGGACTACGGGATACGCCCGCAGACCCGCCGGGCTTTTTATAAGAGTATGGAGGAGCTCCTATGCCGAAAATCTTTACCACTCTGGATAAGATCAAGCCGGCGTACGACGTCACCTACAAAGTGGTCCTGTTTATCTGCAAGCTGCTGCTGATCGCAGATATTCTCATCACCACCATGTCGGTCATTGGTCGTTACGTCCCGTTCATCCCGGACCCCGCATGGACCGAAGAGGTCGTGCTGACCTGCATGAGCTACATGGCCGTGCTGAGTGCCGCTCTGGCCATCCGCCGCGGCGCACACATCCGCATGACCGCATTTGACGTCTACCTGCCCAAGATCGCCGTCAAGGTGCTGGACATCCTCGCCGATCTGGCGGTCTGCATCCTCGGCCTCATCATGCTGGTTGTGGGCTGGAACTACGCCACCACGCTGGGCGGCCGCGGCTTCTATGTCTCGATGCCCTGGCTGAGCCGTTTCTGGATGTACTTCCCCGTGCCTCTGGCCGGTGTCGCCATGATCATCTTCGAGATCGAGGCGCTGTACAACCACATCAAGAGCTTTTTTGTAAAGGAGGAGAACTAATATGACAGTCCAGACACTGGCAATCGTTGTCCTTCTTGTCAGCTTCTTCGTCATGATCTTCCTGCGTTTCCCCATCGCATACGCCGTTGGCCTGTCCAGCGTGCTCTGCCTGATGGTGCAGGGTCATGCACTGTCCGATGTCTGCCGCCTGATGGTCAAGGGCATCTCGTCCTTCAGCCTGATGGCCGTCCCGTTCTTCATCACCATGGGTGTCCTCATGGGCAGCGGCGGCATCTCCGAAAAGCTGATCGCTCTGGCTGACGCCTGCGTCGGCTGGATGCGCGGCGGCATGGCAATGGTCAACATCGTTGCTTCCTACTTCTTCGGCGGCATTTCCGGTTCTGCTTCCGCAGATACCGCTTCCATCGGCTCCATCATGATCCCCATGATGGTCGATCAGGGCTACGACGCCGATTTCTCCACGGCCGTTACCATCACCTCCTCCTGCGAGGGCCTGCTGGTCCCCCCGAGCCATAATATGGTCATCTACGCCACCACCGCCGGCGGCATCTCCGTGGGCAGCCTGTTCCTGGCCGGCTACCTGCCCGGCGCTCTGCTGGCCATCGTCCTGATGATCGGCTCCTACATCATCTCTGTGAAAGAAAATTACCCCAAGGGCTCTCCCTTCACCATCAAAGGCTTCATTAAGCAGCTGGGCACCTCCATCTGGGCTCTGGCCGCAGTCGTCATCGTCGTGTTCGGCGTTGTCGGCGGTGTGTTCACCGCTACCGAGTCCGCTGCTATCGCAGTTATCTACTCTCTGCTGGTCTCCGTCTTTGTCTACAAGGGCCTTGACTGGAAGGGCGTCTGGCACGCTCTGGATGAGTGCGTCAACACTCTGTCCATCGTCCTCATCCTGATCGCCACCTCTGCAGTGTTCGGCAACTGCCTGACCATGCTGCACGTGCCTGATCTGGCCGCAAACGCCATCACCAGCGTCACCAGCAACCCCTACATCATCGCACTGCTCATCGACCTCATCATCCTGGTTCTGGGCTGCATCATGGATATGGCTCCCATCATCCTGATCGCTACCCCCATCCTGCTGCCCATTGCGACCTCCATCGGCATCGACCCCATCCAGTTCGGTATCATCATGGTCCTGAACTGCGGTATCGGCCTGCTGACTCCCCCTGTCGGCGCGGTTCTGTTCATCGGCTCTGCCGTTGCGAAGCGCCCCATGGAGAAGGTCGTCAAGGCTACCCTGCCGTTCTATCTGTGCATGTTCATCGCTCTGCTGCTGCTGACCTATGTGCCTGACATCAGCCTCGCGATCCCGAAGCTGCTGGGCGGCTACGTCAGCCCCATCACCAACCCGCTTGGCCCGGTGTTCATCCACTGATAAGCTGATCGGCTCATCCTCCTCCGGATGACAGAATAAACGGAAAGCCCCCGCCTGCAAAGGCGGGGGCTTTCCGGCGTTATAGAAGTGTCTGGAGTGCCGGAGCACTGCATTTCATGAGCTTTTTCAGGGTCAGCTCCTGCCGAGAGAGCTGATACAGCAGCCGTGCGGTCGGCTCTTCGGGCGGGGCGGAAAGCCCGGGCCGGAATGCGTGTACTGCCCGGGTAAAGGCGTGGACGCCCTCTTCCGTTTGGAGCACCACCAGCTGGGTATGCCCCCGCAGCAGGGCAAACAGTCCGACCTGGTATTCCCGGGTGTCCAGCAGAAGCTCCATCTCGTCGGCGGTGAGGACGAGGATGTCCGCGAAGGGGAGAAACTGCATCACCGTGTCCCGCAGAGTCTTTTCGCCGGGCCAGAGGGCAGGGCGGAGAGAGGGGACAAAGCAGACCGGCACACCGGCGGTGCGGGCGGTGTCCAGCGCGGCAAGATGGGCGTAGCGGCAGGGGCTGTCCACGAGGCAGGCGCTGGAAAAGGCCAGCATTTCAGCATCTGCGGCCCAGTCAGCGCCCAGCTGTTCGGGTGCATAGAGCAGCTCCGAAGAACGGGTGCGGCAGCCGAGCTGTTCGCCGCCGCCGTCGAACAGCAGCGGCGTGGGGGCGCGGGAGGTGAAGGAGACCCGGCTGATGTCCACACCGGCAGTAGATAAAGCGTCTGCGATGCGGTGTCCGAAAGCATCCTCGCCAAGCTGCGTTAAAAGAGAGGCTCTGCCGCCCTGTGCGGCATAAGCCAGTGCCAGCGAGGCGGCGCTTCCGCCCATGCGGGGAGAAAACGTCTCTGCCGACGCCAGCGGCGCGGGGCTGTTCAATTCCAGCCACGCTTCGCCCAGACAGTATAAAGTCTTGCCCGGCATGATGCACCCTCCCTTCTGCCTGTTTTCAAAAACAAACTACAGTATACACCCATCCGGGCGTTTGTGCAAATGGAGAGCTTGACAGCTTCGGTCGGATTATGATAAACTGACGCAATATGGCAGTATATCTGAAATTTGAATGATAAAAGGAGGAGAACATGAGCCTTACCAAACAGTATTTCAAATACGTCAGCCAGAACATCTTCGGCCTGCTGGGTACGTCCTGCTACATCCTGGCCGATACCTATTTCATCTCGCAGGCGGCAGGCACCAGCGGTGTGGCTCTGCTGAACCTCTGCCTGCCCATCTACAACTTCATCTTCGCCATCGGCTCCATGCTGGGCCTCGGCGCGGCCACCCGCTACGCCATCCTCCGGGCGCAGGGCGACGAGCGCTCGGAGCGCTATTTCTCCAACGCCCTGCTCTGGGCGATGGTGTTCGCCCTGCCCTTCATGCTGGCGGGCATCTTCTGCCCCGAGGTGCTGCTGCGGTTCATGGGCGGCGACGCGGAGATCGTTGCCCTGGGCGTGGGGTACGCCCGCATCTTCCTGCTGTTCACGCCCTTCTTCATGTGCAACTACATCGTCGCGGCCTTTGTCCGGAACGACGGCGACCCCTCGCTGGCCATGGTGGCGACCCTCTGCGGAAGCCTCTTCAACGTGGTGTTCGATTACATCTTCATGTTCCCCATGGGCCTCGGCCTGCCCGGCGCGGCGCTGGCGACGGCAGTCTCACCCGTGTTGAGCATTGCGCTCTGCAGCCGCCACTTCTTCAAAAAGAGCAGCACCGTCCGTCTTGTGCGGCAACTGCCCTCGCCGGAGCTGCTGGCCCAGAGCTGCCAGCTGGGCGTCTCGGGCTTTGTGGGAGAGATGTCCTCCGGCGTGACCACCACCGTCTTCAACCTGCTGCTCCTGCGTCTGGCGGGCAATGTGGCCGTGGCGGCTTACGGCGTCGTGGCGAACTACGCGCTGGTGGCGACGGCTGTCTTCAACGGCGTGGCCCAGGGCGCACAGCCGCTGGTCAGCAGGTGCTACGGCAAAAACGATGCCGCCGATGCCCGCAAGCTCCTGCTGCTGGGCAGCGGAACAGCGCTTGCGCTGGCGGCGGCACTGTATGCAGTTCTGTTCGGGTTCACCGGGCCGGTCGTCGCGGTCTTCAACAGTGAGAATTCAGCCCTCATGGCGCAGTATGCCTTCAGAGGGACGCGCATCTACTTCCTCGGCTATTTCTTCGCGGGCTTCAATATCGTGGCCGCCGGCTATCTGGGCGCGGTGGACCGCCCCGCAGAGGCTTCTGCGACGTCGCTTTCCCGCGGCATCGTGGCCATCGTGGCCTGCTCTCTGGTGCTGAGCGCCCTCTTCGGGATGAACGGCGTCTGGGCCGCGTTCCCGGCCTCTGAGGCCATCACGGCCTGTCTGACCCTCTTCCTGCTGAAGCGGAAAAAGCGTACCGATTAAATAAACAATTCCTGCTCCAACCGCTGCTGCTCGGGCGAAAGCTCGGGCAGAGCGCTCCGACCGGCCATCGCCCGCCACTGCGTGGGGGATCGGCCGGTCGTTTTTTTGAAGACGCGGCAGAGGTAGTTGGCTCCCGAGAAGCCGCAGAGGCTGGCGATGACGTCCAGCGTGTACTCCCGGTGGAGCAGCAGACGCATGGCGGCTTCTATGCGGACGCTGGTGAGATACCGCCCCGGCGAGACGCCCAGCGCCGCCGTAAAGGCCCGGACGAGGTGGCTCTTGGAGACGCCCAGCCGCTCGCTCAGCTCTTCCACGCCGTAGAGCCCGGCGTAGTTCCTGCGGATGTCCTCGATGGCGGCGGCCACCAGCGGGGGCAGGGCAGGGGCGGCGCTGTCGGCGTCTGAGAGCTCGCACAGCAGCGCGAAGGCCAGCTGACTGCGCACCCGTGCGGGGGCGTCCCGCTCTTCGGCAAGGCGCCCCATCAGCTCTGCCGCCGCCGGGCAGGTCTCGCCCTGGGCGAGGAAGGGCATCTCGGAAAGCCCTGCGAGGAACTGTTCCGCTGCCTGCCCGGTGAGCTGGACGCAGAGCAGATGGCACTCGTTTTCCGGCGCGAGGGTCAGCGGCCCCCGGCTCAGCACGAGATGGCCCGCTGCGGCATTCTGGGGCGGCAGCAACAGGGCAGAGCCTGCCGGCATCAGTTCGGGATCGGACAGCGAGACGACACATTTTCCGCTGGAAACGAGGCAGACCCAGAGCCCTTCGCCCCGCAGGGTGAGGGGCTCTTCCGGCTGGGCATCCTCCACGATGCCGAGGGCGGCAGTCGTGCTGGGAGAGTAAATCAATATCTGACACCTCAAATCAATAAAATGCTATTTTATAACACAAAATAATCTGCTATTATGATAGCAATGAAACGGCTCATCGTCAAGCTGAGCCTTTGAGTGCAACAACATCAATGGAGGAAAAAGCTTTATGGCTTCTATCAGTTGCCAGCATATCTACAAGATCTACCCCGGTGCTACGGCTCCTTCCGTCACCGATTTCAACCTGGAAATCCAGGACAAGGAATTCATCATCTTCGTCGGCCCCTCTGGCTGTGGTAAGTCCACCACCCTGCGCATGATCGCCGGTCTGGAGGAGATCTCCAAGGGCGAGATGTACATCGGCGGCCGCCTCATCAACGACGTTCCCCCGAAGGACCGCGACATCGCCATGGTCTTCCAGAGCTACGCTCTGTACCCCCACATGACCGTCTACAAGAACATCGCTTTCGGTCTGGAACTGCGCAAGACCCCGAAGGACGAGATCGACCGCCGCGTCCACGAGGCTGCTAAGATCCTGGAGATCGAGCACCTGCTGGACCGCAAGCCCAAGG
>OKSP01001121.1_pt1 | contig 11254 bp, 8 predicted proteins | sample 2434041 | NCBI WGS metagenome assembly OKSP01 (sample SAMEA3879593, study PRJEB24766) | human gut metagenome | biome: human-associated habitat; feature: feces | place: USA | collected 1985/1987
CTTTTTGACTCCTTTCTTACAACTGCTTTTCAATTCACCACAAATGAGCCGCAGTCATATGTATTAGATGGCAGAAACCACCCTTTACAGAGTACATCACAGAAGGGAATACAGGACCATTACTTCGGTAGTGGTCTTTTCTGTACTCTTAAAAGCTGTGAATTTATGAGGAGGAAACATAGTTGAAAGATTTTGAAGGGTTCATTAAGAACTATGCTACCAGAGATTTTATCTATTTTTTTGCAGAAAAATCTATTGAAATATATAAAAATCAAGTAGAAAAATTAGATGAACATTTGGTATGTAATATTACATTTCCTTTAAACATTATTCAGCATGGTTTTATACATAAGCAGGCAAAAGTCATGTTATCGGCATGGGATATTCCAAACATGGCATATCTTTCTATCACGAATTCCAATGATTACAGAAATGATATTATGACAGAACAATTAGCAGGAAGAGTGGTCAACCTGTATCGTGGGTATGAAAATAAGCATTCAGGAAGTGAATATATTGGAAATAATGGACTGCCTAGTATATTCAAATATTTGATGGGAATGTCATATGAACAATTTAAATACGCAAATCCGGCATGGATATATCAGAACTATAACCGCAATTACCATATGCTGATTGGTTCGCCTAATATTAACAGGAAAAAAATAGTTGATATCAATGTGATTACAAATGAATTATTTGGACTTACAGCAGAGGAATTGTTGGAAGTAGAATGTATTATCTGGTGGCTGTGTTCTATTCATCCAGATCCATTAAGCGCACCGGAAGAGTTATATAGAGAAAAAGAAAATAGCATTCTGACAAAGAAAAATCTGGAGCGGGTTATAAGTTATTATTCTGTGACTTATGAGCAAGTGAGAAACTCATCATTGGGAAAACAGATTTTTTACAACAAACCATTTGTGATTACGCAAAAGACAAAAGAAACGATTGCGGTCAGTTTCTATTTGGTACAGATGATGATAGCAGATGGATTGTACTGGCTGATTCGGGATTACTATCACAATAATCATTGGGGACAAAAATTTATAAATGCTTTTGGAGAGATGTTTGAGGATTACTTTGAAGAACTGGCAGGTTTATATCTGCCCAAGAATTCATGGCATAAGATTCCAGAGGAAAGAAAAAAGAGTGCAGATTATTATGTTGAAGTGGATGAAGCGGTATTTTTGTTTGAGTTAAAATCAGGATTACTTGGACTGGGAGCAAAACAGCAGGTGCCGGATGTTGGGCAGATTGATACATTTTATAACAGGAACATAAAAGAGGCATATGAGCAGTTGAAAGTATCAGAGCAGGAATATAGAGGGGAGAAACCAGTAATAAAGGTTTTTCTTTTGTATGAGAGTATGACTAATACGCAGATGATCATGGCTTCATTGCCGGAAATATTTGAGCAGGACCCAGAATGTTATATCATGACAATAGATGATCTGGAGATGCTTCTGGCTGCCTATAAAAAGGATAAGAGCAGATTTGATGCTGTTGTGAAAGCACTTGTTGAAAATAAAAGAGGAGGCAACGACTATAAGAGTGTTCTGGAAATATTGAATATATATCAGGCAGTTGGTGATATGCATTTTATTGAAGAAAGAGATTATTTCAAAAAAATAGTGGAAAAGCTGGAAAAGAAATTAGGGACACACCAATAAGGAGGACACCATGCCCAAACTTATCCTACGCTGCAACTACCTCAAAAACTCCCCGCCCGCACACCTTGCCAATTACATCAATTACATCGGCACCCGTGAGGGCGTGGAGAAGGTAGGCAGCACGACATCTTCACTGCCAGCCACCGACAGGCAGAAAAGTCTGATTGAAGATATTCTGGCGAAGATTCCAGATGCAAACCGGATGCATGAATATCACGATTATATCCAAAGACCGACCAGAGAAAATGCATCGGAGTTTATCACGCAGGCGTTGGAGAATAACCTTGACATCATAGCGAAAAAGAAAAATTACATGGATTATCTGGCAAACAGACCGGGAGTAGAAATCATAGGTACTCACGGTCTGTTTTCAAATGAGGGAGAACCAGTGGTGCTGTCCCGTGTGGCAGAAGAGGTGGCAAATCATCCCGGTGTGATCTGGACGAATGTCATCAGCCTGCGGAGGGAGGATGCCGAGCGGTTAGGCTATGACAGTGCCGCACAGTGGCAGGCATTACTGAGAAGCAGGGTGGAGCTTTTGTGTGAGAATTATAAGATAGACAGCCGGAACCTGAAATGGTATGCGGCGTTCCACAATGAATCCCATCATCCCCATGTGCATCTGGTGGTCTATTCTTCTGACCCGTCCGAGGGATACTTGACGGCAAAGGGAATCGATGCCATGCGTTCTGCATACGCACATGATATCTTCCGGCAGGAGTTTCTAAGCATCTATGAGAAAGCAACCGAACAGAGAAACCAGTTAAAAGAGCAGGCAGAAAAAAGTCTGCTTTTTTTGTTGCAGCAAATGCAGGAGGGAGTCTGCCATGACCCCAAAATTGCAGAACAGATGCAGCTTTTATCCAGACGGCTAAAAAATACCGGAGGGAAAAAGGTGTATGGATACTTGAAGGCAGATGTGAAAGCCATCGTAAATGACATTGTAGATGAACTGGCAAAGGAAGAGCGTGTGGCAGAATGCTATCAGGCATGGCTGAAAAGCAGGGAGGAGATACAGCATTACTATAAAGATTCGGAAATAGAGAGGATACCGCTGTCACAGCAGAAGGAGCTAAAGAGCATCAAAAACATGGTCATCCGTGAGGCAGTCCGTTTTGTAGAAGGGTATCTGTATCTGGAAGAAGCGGAAACAGGAATGGAACGGCTGGAAGAGATATCCGAACAGCAGACGGAAAACCTTGCCGCATTGCAGGGGGAGGACATGCCGGATATCCTGCCTGGACAGACGGAAATGGAAGAGCAGGAATCAGACAGGCAGGAAGAAGGGCAGGGGGAATCCATTTCTTATTTTGCCAGATGGACGGACCGGTATAAAGAAGCGAGGGAATATCTCTATGGCACGATGGAGACAGAATCGGATGAGGAGGCAGCCCATGAGATCATGATGGAGGAGGCAGAGCAGGGAAATGCGTATGCCATGCACGACATGGGAAAGATTTATGCACAGGGCATTGGATGTGAGGCAGACAAAGAAAAGGCAGATGTGTGGTACCAAAAAGCATTAGCGGCAATGCATTATGTAGAGCAGAAGAAAAAGAATACCTATCTGGAATACCGCATCGGAAAAATGTACCAGTACGGACTTGGCACAGACGAGAATCTGGAACAGGCAGCGGAGTGGTTTTTCAAGGCGGCAGTAAAGGAACATAAGTATGCGCTCTATTCCCTTGGCATGCTTTATCTGCAGGGGAAAGGAGTAGAGCAGAATGAGGAAACCGCATATAGTCTGCTGTTCCGGTCTTACAGCAAGGGAAATCCCTATGCGGCGTATGAACTTGGAAAACTTTATGAGACAGGATGCGGAACAGAGAAAAATCAGGAAAAGTCGGAAAATTGTTATCGTGCTGCTTTTCTAGGTTTTCTGAATCTGGAGAAAAAATCAAAGGATGATACGCTCTGGTATCGTATTGGCTGCATGTATCTGCATGGGATAGGGACAGAGGCAGACGAAACGAAAGCCGAACATTATCTGACAAAAGCATCTGATTATGGCAACACCCATGCCTCCTATCAGCTTGCCAGACTCTATATCAGACAGGAGAGCCAAAAGTTAAGCGGGGAGTCTGGGACAGCACCGGATTACGCAAAGATTGCAAAAGCGGTAAAGTGGCTGGAAGAATCAGCCGCACAGGAAAATCCGTTTGCGGATTATGCACTGGGACGCTTGTACAGGGAAGGCACACTGGTGGCGGCAGACATGGAAAAAGCAGTGTTCCACCTGAAACGTGCCGCAGATGCCGGAAACAGCTATGCACAGTATCAGCTTGGAAAAATATATCTGGAAGAGGACAACAAAAACATTCCAGCAGCCATACAGTATCTGACACTGGCTGCGAAACAGAAAAATGAATTTGCAGCATACAGGTTAGGGAAACTTTATCTTGCCGGAGAAGAACTGCCAAAGAACACAGAGCTGGCACTGCATTATCTGAAGATGGCGGCAGACACCGGAAACCAGTATGCACAATATACCCTTGGTAAAGTGTATCTGATCGGAAAGGATGTCCAGCAGGACAAGGAACTGGCATACGACTATTTTTTAAAATCCGCAGAGCAGGGAAACATTTATGCAGCGTATTTTTTAGAACACTGGAATGACATGCCACACCCCGATCTGCTCTTAATGGCAACAAGGCTCATGCGGCATCTGGAACATATCATCGAAGAGAATGTGGCTGGAAGGAAGAGCGGAGGCCACAGGCAGGGGATTGACAGAAAACTGGCACGAAAAATCCGGCAGAAGAAGATTGCACAGGGACATGCCGTGGATGACCATGAGGACATGGTACAGACACAGTGATCACAGGAGGAGAAGTAGAAATGATGAGAGGAGGTACGATTGGGAGATTTTATTTACTTTACAGAGGAACAGAAGGAGCGAGCCAATGCGGTACATATTGCGGACATCCTTCGCCGGGAGCATGAGGAAGTGGAGCGTTCCGGGAATGAATGGCGTTGGAAACGGCACAGGAGTGTGACTTTTCGGGGGAGCAGTTGGTACCGCCACAGCAGACAGGTCGGAAGTCATGCCATTGATTTCATGCAGGAGTTCTTCGGGATGTCCTACCCGGAGGCGGTGAGCTATCTGCTGGACGGAGAACAGGGACAGCTTATTGAACGGGGAAAAAGGCAGGAGACAAAAAGAAAACCGATAAAAGCCGGGAAGGGACGGCAGGCTGTAGAAAAAGAACAGACAGAGGAAAGAAAAGAACAGAAAGAGCCAAAGGAACTGAAACTGCCGGAGAAAAATCCGACCATGAAGAGAGTCTATGCATATCTTCTGCAGAAACGTCATATTGACAGGGAAATCCTCTCGTACTTTGCAAAGGCAGGAACCATATATGAATCTGCGGAGCATCACAACATTGTGTTTGCCGGACTGGACAGCGAGGGGAAAATCCGGCATATCCATGTGAAGGGGAGCTGTTCTGACGGCAGGAGCTTCCGGCTGAATCAGGAAGGCTCGGAAGCTGCCTACGGATTTGGATACAGGGGAACCGGGAACAGACTGTATGTGTTTGAGGCACCCATTGACCTGTTATCATTTCTGTCCTTGTATCCAGAGAACTGGCAGGGGAACAGTTATATCACCTTAAACGGTGTGGCAGAGCATGCCATGCTGCAGGCATTGAAAGACAATCCCAGACTGGATACGGTTGTGCTGTGCCTTGACCATGATCCGGCAGGCATAGAGGCGTGCGGCAGACTGGCAGAGATTCTGGTACGCAATGGATATGGTGCGGTAAAGAGGTTACAGTCAGCCTGCAAAGACTGGAATGAGGATTTAAAAGGCAGATATGGTGAGGAAACAATTCCGGCACAGGAGCATCCGAGAGTCATGGAATGCAGGGCATGGACAGAGGTGCTGAAAGAAGTGACGGAATCCATCAACATCAAGTATGCCAACAGAAGTTATATCTGCCGTTATTATCAGGATATTTATAATGAACTGAAAAAGGGCAGGAGCAGGGAACAGCTTATGGATGCCTTTGGCGGACCGGGGATGCTTTTGACCGGAGTGCTTGTGCGGTGCATGGAAAAAGAGGGAATCGCACTTGGCAGGGAAACTAGTGCAGACCAGATACTGGAAAATCTGTCAAAGCGTTATCAGCCGCATAAAGACAAGGGAAACTTCAACACCCGCATCCGGCAGATGCAGGCAGCCTTTGAAGAAACACTGGAGGTGTTCGATACAAAAGACTTAGAACAAAAAGAAGATCAGGAACTGCTTGCCAGAAAATGTATGAGCCTTGCGATGGAATGCATCCGGGCTCATATTTTTGTTGCCATCGACTGCGGGGAAGAGCAGATGAAGCCGGCAAAACAGACTGTGAAGGAACAGAAAATGGAACATCAGGAGGGAGGAATGATGCTATGCAGCCAGTCGTGATGCTGGTGATCGCAGGGGTGGCAATGTTTTCCGTGATTGGAGGCGTGTCACTTCTGTCACACTATTATACATTAAACGGAATCAAGAGCAGGACTGTCGGGGACGGTCAGCATGGAACGGCGAGATTTGCCACGAAGAAGGAAATTGAAGAAACCTATGTGGAAGTAGCCTATGAGCCGGAGAAGTGGAGGAAAGGAGAAAACCTGCCGACAGCACAGGGACTTGTGCTGGGGAGCATTGAGAGGGTAGGAAAGTTATATGCCCTTGTGGATACCGGGGATGTGCATTGCCTGATGATTGGCGCGGCAGGAGTCGGAAAGACCGCACATTTTCTGTATCCCAACATTGAATATGCCTGTGCCTGTGGAATGAGTTTCCTGACCACGGATACAAAGGGAGACTTATACCGCAACTATGCAGGCATTGCAAAAAAATACTATGGCTACCATACGGCAGTCATCGATCTCCGTAATCCGACCAGAAGCGATGGTGACAATATGCTCCATCTGGTCAACAAATACATGGATGAGTATCTTGCAGACCATACGGACCTGAGTGCTAAGGCAAAAGCAGAAAAGTATGCAAAGATCACGGCAAAGACCATTATCTCCTCCGGTGGTACGGACAGTTCCAGCTATGGACAGAATGCATTTTTCTATGATGCGGCAGAAGGCGTGCTGACGGCTGCCATCCTGCTCATTGCGGAATTCTGCCCGGATGGAAAGAGGCATATCATCAGCGTGTTCAAACTGATACAGGATTTACTTGCACCATCCAAAGTGAAAGGGAAAAACCAGTTCCAGCTACTTCTGGCAAAACTCCCGGATACCCACAAGGCGAAATGGTTTGCAGGGGCAGCCTTAAATACGGCAGAGCAGTCCATGCAGTCGGTTCTCTCCACAGCGTTGTCCAGACTGAATGCTTTTCTGGATTCCGAGCTGGAGCAGATACTCTGTTTTGATACCGCCATCGATGCAGAGCTTTTCTGCAAAAAAAAGACGGCGGTGTTTCTGGTCATGCCGGAGGAGGACAATACCAAGTATTTTATTATTTCTCTGATTTTACAGCAGCTCTACCGGGAAATTCTCGTGGTGGCAGACGAGAACGGAGGGAAACTGAACAACCGTGTAGTTTTCTATTGGGATGAGGTCGGAACGATTCCGAAGATTGAAAGCGCAGAGATGATGTTCTCAGCGTCCCGATCCAGAAGGGTGAGTATCGTACCCATGATCCAGTCCTTTGCCCAGCTTAATAAGAATTATGGGAAAGAGGGTGCAGAAATCATTATCGATAACTGTCAGGATACCATCTTCGGTGGGTTCGCACCGAACTCGGAGTCAGCGGAAGTGCTCTCCAAGAGCCTGGGCAGCAAAACTGTCATGTCCGGTTCCATCAGCCGGGGAAAGAATGATCCGAGCCAGTCCCTTCAGATGATCCAAAGACCACTCATGACAGCGGATGAATTGAAGTCACTGCCAAAAGGAAACTTTATCGTATCAAAGACCGGGACTCACCCTATGCGGACAAAACTGAAACTGTTCTTAAAATGGGGCATCACATTTGAAGAACCTTATGAGAGCGAAGAAAAATCTGCAAGAAAGGTAGCATACGCAGACAAGCAGGAGATTGAAGAGGAGATCATACGGAGATATATGTGCTGCATGGAAGAACCAGACGAGACACCTGCAGAAACGGCAAGGACAGGAGGGATGCAGCAGACATCGCTGACGGACACCATGAAAAAGATGCGGCAGACCTTACGGACGGAAGATTAGGAGGCAGGGTGACTAGGAAAGAAATTTATGAAACAGAGCTGCCACACAGGGCGGTGGCGGTCTATCTGTATCTGGAGACTCGTGCGGACAGGGAGAGGACATGCTATCCGGCAATCGGTACCATTGCCAGAGAGCTGCACCTGTCTGTAAGTACGGTCAAGCGTGCAATCCGCGATCTGGAGTGTGCAGGATTTATACAGAAAAAGCAGAGATGGCGTGAAAATGGAGGAAAGAGCAGCCTGCTCTATGAAATCATAAAATAGGCACAAAGGGATTACTGCGCCGGTCAGGTGGACTATGGTATGGTTCACCGTGGCCTGTGCAGGGAACTTTTCACTTTAAGGGGGAAGGACAGAGAAAAGAAAATACAGTTGGCGATATGAAACATCAATATTTTTTTGGAAAAAACTAAGAATTGAAGTATTACCAGATGGATTATGCGGGGACTCATAATTTTATTTTCTAATCGTATTTCGTGCGGAAAAATCGTATTTCGTGATTTATATATTGTGCAAAACAGTAAAATAAAAAATAATGAATATGCAAGTTTAGAGTACTCATAGAAAAGAGGAAATAAGGTAACGAATGGTGGCATACTGAAGCTGATAGTGTTTATTTGAGGAGAGTGGTAATATGGTAGCAAAAAAATGGAAAGAGTGCTTTTAATAATGTGGTTTGTTAGTTTAGTTTTTGTGTGCATTATAGGTTATAGGGAAATAATCAATGCTGTACCATATGGTTTGGAAATGGCTTCAAAAATTGTAAGTGAAAACAATGGGATGGATGGAACCTTATATCAAAAAATCCTAACGGAAGCAATTCATTGTTATCAGATAGTAGGTGCATTATTGGTTATGTTAGGTGGTTTTGGAATAATTAAATCGGTATGCGCAATAAAAGAAAAACATAGATAATTGAGAAAATGTGCTGTCAATTTGATGGCACATTTTCTGTGTGATAATACAATTGATATTGATGTTTTGGACACTTCAATGAAAGATTTTAATTAAATTAAAACAGGTAGAAAATAAAAATTAGAAATGTTCGATATATAATTAAGAAAGAAGGTGAGTGTTATGCTGGAAATTGTTGTCTGTGATGACGATATAGCAGATCTTGAGTGTGCAGTGACTATGCTGCATAAGATTTTTACAAGTCAAAAGATTGCTTATCATATTGAGCAATTTGCGTCTGCAAATCAAATGCTTGAAAATATCAGCAACATTGATATCGGAATTTTAGATATTTCGATGGAAGAACTGAATGGTATTAAACTGGGGAGAAAATTAAAGGAAAAATTTCCGGATGTGAAATTAGTGTATATTACGAGTTATGAAGAATATTGTATGCAGGTCATTAACGAAGTTCACGCATTTTCATTTCTATGTAAGCCATTGGAATATGATAAATTGGAAACGCAGATGTTGGAACTGCTGGATCAACTGCCGGATACCGGAGCAGAAAAGGATTTTTATAAAGTGACGGACAGCAATGGGAAAGAGTATCTGTCAATCAAATTGAAACTCAGGGACATTTTATATTTTGAATACATAAAAAGATCAAGAAAAGTACTGATAGCGTTGTCTGATATCACATATGAGTATGACTGCATTTTTGAAAAACTGGTTGAAGAACTGCAGCCCTATGATTTTGTTGTGAATTGCAGGGGAAATCTGGTTAATTTAAGGCATATTGAAAAAATAAAAGGCTTTACCATTTATCTGGACAATGGAAAAGAACTCCAGATTGCGCAAAAGAGAAGCAGCGATTTTAGAGAAGAAGTAAATAAATTTTTGCAGAAAAATTCATAGGAGAAACGATGAATACGATTTTACTGATATTATGTAATGCTCTTTCCTGTTTTATCATAAGTACCATACTGTTCCAGTTTATGAATGGAAAGTATAAAAAGAGTAGTCAAAGTAGATATGTATATATTGTGATCGAGACTGTCACAGTGATTTTTACAACCTGTATCAATATGCTCAATCATTCCATATTAAATTTGGTGGTCTGGGGCGTGTTGACGGGGATAATAGCATATGCTCTGTATTATGAGGATATGGATAAACCGTTAAGACGTATCATTGAATGTGAGGCATTGGTATTTTGCATGTCTGTTTGTGAATCATTAGGAGTGATTCTTTTACAATGTATTTTGCAGGCAGCAGATATAAAAAATGTGAATGAAACGATGCTTTACTGCCTTGAGGTAACATTTTCAAAAGTAATACTTATTTTTTTGTATTATACATTCATAAACAGGTTTGTGAAAAAGAGCGATATTCCTTATGCAAAGACAAGGTACATCATGTATGGAATTATACTCCTATACAATCTGATTAACATGGGTGTAATTGTAGAGAATTTTAAAAATGGAGAAGAAAATTATTTATGTGCAGTCAATATGGGGTGTATTGTTCTGGCAGATCTATACCTTTTATATTTTGTTAAAATGGCAGATGAAAAGAACTATTATGAAAAGCAGCTCATCGCTTTAGAGCAACAGGCAAAGGTACAATACGAATACTATTTGACGCAGACAAAAAAATATGATCAAACCGTCCACATATTACATGATGTAAATAAGCATATTAAAGCAATCGAAGGATTATATGGTGCAGAGCAGGGGAATACGGCAGGAGAATATGCAGCGGAAATCAGAGAACTGTTAAAGCCGCTCATTCCGGTTCAATACACAGAAAATCCGATCTTGAACATTCTTCTTACCGATAAAGAATCCGTTATGAGGGAAAAAGGTATTTCAGTAACCATAAAGGTGGATAATGTGAATCTGAATTTCCTTGCACCAATCGACATTACAACTATTTTTGGAAATTTATTAGATAATGCGATTGAGGCAGCAGAGAAGCTGGAAGGAGAGAAATATATTTCGATTAAGATTGGCTCATACCATAAAATGATAGCTGCCAGCATCGAAAATAACTGCGGGGAGGTAAAGTGGAAAAATGGTTTTCCGGTATCAGCGAAAGGAAAAGGCGGTGGAATAGGACTGCTGAATGTTCAGAGCAGTGTAAAAAAATATGATGGAAATTTAATATTGAAAAGTGATGGAAATAAATTTATTGCTGAGTTATTCCTCAATTCATAAAAAGTCTTACTTCGTGCAAAAAAATCGTACTTGGTGCAGAAAAGGTAAAATATTAGAAGTGGGTTGTCGATAGAAAAAGAAAAATAAAGCGGATGATAGATATAAAAAATTTAATGATGGGAGGTTTCGATTATGTCAAGAATTACGGACTACGGTTTTTTATTTCAAACGACATTTGGAACATCAAAAACAAATTTGGTCAACAATATTCAGTTGTCCCAAATGAACAGCAGTTCTGTACAGAAACAATTAAAAGCAGCAGGGATCGACACAAACAGTAAAA
>OKSP01001125.1_pt1 | contig 11206 bp, 10 predicted proteins | sample 2434041 | NCBI WGS metagenome assembly OKSP01 (sample SAMEA3879593, study PRJEB24766) | human gut metagenome | biome: human-associated habitat; feature: feces | place: USA | collected 1985/1987
ACTGAAAACAGTACCGCTATTAAAATTACAGGTACGGAAATTATCGTCATCCACCCCGCAAAATAACTGATGGCATAAGAAGCGCCTACGCCAAGCAGCACGCCCAGCGTACCGCCGACAATGCCTATAACCATCGCTTCAATTAAAAACTGCAGCAAAATATTATCATACGTTGCGCCTAACGCCTTGCGGATACCGATTTCACGCGTGCGCTCCGTAACCGAAACCAGCATAATATTCATAATGCCAATGCCGCCTACCAGAAGGCTGATTGCCGCTATGCAGCCCAAAAGCATGGTAATGGTATTTGCCGTTTCCATCATGGTATCCATTAACGCCGCCAGATTGCGCACTGTAAAATCATCATACTCATCATCCTGAATTTTATGGCGCACGCGCAAGAGCGCTTCCACATCCGCCTGCACCTGGTCAACAACATTTTCGTTCTCTGCCTGAATGGTAATGCGGCTGATGTAAGTAATGCCCATCATACGGTTCTGCGCCGTTGTAAGCGGAATAAATACCACATCATCCTGGTCCTGTCCGCTGGAGGACTGGCCTTTCGTCTGCAAAACGCCGACAACCTTAAACGGCGCCTTATTAATGCGCACGGTTTTGCCAACAGCGTCGCCGTCCGGGAACAAATTATCTACAATAGTCTGCCCTATAACGCAGACACGGTCACGGCTCGTAATATCACGCTGGTTTAAATTGCGCCCGTCCTCAAGCTGATAGTTGCGGATATCGAGAATATTGGGCGTAGTGCCTTCAACACTTGTCGTCCAGTTCTGGTTGCCCGCAACAAGCTGGTAAGAACGTGAAACCGCAGGAGCTACGTGCGCAATGCCGTCAATCTGCTTTTCTATTGCTTCGGCGTCTTCGGCAGTAAGCCTGGCGCCTTCGCCCATCGGCAAACGTGCGCCGCTCGGCGTGCGCCCGCCGCTCATTACAATTAAAAGGTTGCTGCCAAGGCTGGAAATATTGCTTTTTATCTGTTCCTTAACGCCAAAGCCAAGGCTTACCATGGCTATAACAGCACCGACGCCGATAATAATGCCCAAAAGCGTTAAAAATGTACGCAGTTTGTTGGTAAGCATACCGTCAAGCGCCATTTTAATGGATTCGTTAAACATATGCCGTCACCTCCACTCGTCGCTGACGAGTTTGCCGTCGCGCATAACCAAAATACGTTTGGTCTGCTGGGCAATATCCGGTTCGTGGAGACCAGTGAGGCCAAGATCTGGAAGGATGATACCTGTCCGTCGGACGGGAGCAGCGGCCACCTGGCGGTATTTGGCACCCTGGTGCTGGGCGCCCATGCGTATGGCGTCACCGAGCTGGAGGGCGGTGGCCTGGAACACATTGTCAAGCAGCTGGGCTATGGCGATGATCCCCTGAACCAGCGGGCTTCGGTGGGCTGGAAGGGGATGCGGGCCGCCGAGCGGCTGGTGGAGCAGTATATGGTGCGCATCGAGAGTGTGTCCAGCTACTCGAACGCCGCCGCAGCCAACTAAGGAGGATGCCATGGAAAAACAGCAAAAGAGCGTGCGCATCCGCTTGTTCCAGGATAACGGCCGCTACAAGGGGGACCTGTTCGTCAGTGTCAACGGCGTGAATTACAAGATCCGCCGCGGCGTTGAGGTGCAGGTACCGCCCGAGGTGGCGGAGGTGCTGGAGCACAGCCAGATGCAGGATGAGCGGACCGCTGCCCGGATCGCCGCAGCGGAGAACGCCGCACAGTAACGACACAATGGCCCCGGCGGGAGGTCCGCCGGGGCTTTTTAAGAAAGGAGGCCCATGGATGACGGTAGGACAAGCGCTGGAACAGACCCAGCAGCTGCGCCCGGGCAGCCGTATCCCGGCATTGACTTTACAGCACTGGCTGCGGGATCTGGATGGAACCCTGCGCTGTCAGGTATTTGCCCGCAGCAAAAGGCCGGAAGAAAGGATGCAGGGGGCAGACCTGGCCTGGGACGATGGACTTCGGGAGGAGGATGTACTGCTGGTCCCCGCGCCCTATGATGGGCTGTACCCTCACTATCTCTGTGCGCAGATCGATGGAGCGCTGGGGGAAGCAGACCGCTATGCGGGGGAGAGGGCACAGTATCAGGCGATCCTGGCAGAATTTCGGGCCTGGATGCGCCGCACATACCCGCCTTGCAGCCAGGTCCGCTGGCGCTGGTAAGGGGGTGAGAATATGGAATTGGCACAACGTCCGGGTTTGAAAAACGACCGCAGACTGCTGCGGGCCTTTGGGGGGCTGAATGAGGGGTACGCTTGTACAGAGGCAGAGTATGCGGCAGGAGAGAATTTTTCTGCACGGGATTTTCCGGCGCTGAGCACACGGCCGCCCCGCTGCCGCTTGCGGACATTGCGGGATGTAAACGGACTGTACTGCCGCAGCGGTCTTTTGGCTGTGTGCGGCCGGGACCTGCACTATATACCGGAACAGGGGGAGGAGGTGACCCTGCCCCAGGCGCTGACCGATGGACCCAAGACCCTGGTGGGTCTGGGCGCCAAGGTGCTGATCTTTCCGGACAAGGCGGCTTTTGATACGGCGACCGGTCAGCTGACCCCTTTGGGTGCGCTGTGGCAGAGCGAAAACGCCCAGAGCATCGAGTTTGCCCCCTGCGATGGAGCAGGCAGGGTGTATGCGGTGCACAGCTATGGAGAGACCGAGCCGGAAAACCCATCGGATGGACAGGTGTTTTTGAAAACACGGAATACGGAAACCCCCTGGCGGCAGGACGGCGGGCTGGAGATCTACAGTGCGACCTCCGGCAACTGGTCGGCGGTGACGCTGGAATACTGCCGCATCCGGGCCAAGGGGCTGGGCAAGCTGTTCCGTCAATGGGACACTGTGACCCTGACCGGCGTGCCGACAGGGGCTGCCGGCCAGTGGGAGCAGCTGGACGGAGACCAGATCCTGTATGCGGTGGAAGAAGATTGGATGGTGATAAAGGCACTTCCGCAGGGAGAGCGGTATTATGGACGGTTGGTCTGCACGCCGGGCGCTGCCCAATGGACCAGCCTGGACGGAAAACAGACCCTGCCCTGTCCGGCGGCAGAGAAGATCACGATGGAGCGGCGCATCCCGGATATGGAGTTTTTGACCGAGTGCGACAACCGAGTGTGGGGCTGCTCCAGCAAGGAAAATGTGATCTATAGCTGCAAGCTGGGCGACCCCACCAACTGGTACAGCTACCGGGGCATCGCCGCTGACAGCTATGCAGTCACGGTGGGCACTGACGGCGCGTTTACCGGAGCAGCCAGCTGCATGGGCAGCGTACTGTTTTTCAAAGAGAATGTTCTGCACAAGATCTACGGTGCAAGGCCGTCGGATTTTCAGCTCAGCACGCTGCGGTGCAGGGGAGTGGCCAAAAATGCGGCCCGCAGCCTTTGTGTGATGGATGAGACGCTGTATTATCTCTCAGCAGGGGGGATCATGGCCTGGGACGGCAGCCTGCCGGTGCGCATCTCAGCGCAGCTGGACCCCGCCGCACTGGACCATGTGGACAGTGCCGAAGGGGGAAGCCTGGACGGGCGGTACTATCTACAGCTGACCCGCACCCGGGGCGGGACCACCCAGCGCCGGATGCTGGTCTACGATGCGGAAAAGGGGCTTTGGCATCAGGAGGACCCTGCCGCCCAGCGGATGGCCGGGAGCGGGAGCCAGCTGTATTTTTGGGACGGAGAGGCGCTGTGGGCGGCGGATGCCCGCCGGGAACCAGACCCGCAGGGGGAGGAAAGCTGCATCCCCTTTGCGCTGGAGACCGGGGAACAGGGGCTGGACGATGCAGAGGAGAGGTATCTCTCACGGTGGACCGTGCGGCTCAGCGCAGCGGTGCCCAGCCGGGTAGAGCTGGCCGTCTGCTACGATGGCGGCAGCTGGGAAACGGTGGGACAGCTCTTTGCGGCCCCTGGCACCGGCAGCTATGATCTGGCCTTTGTGCCCCGGCGGCACGGATGGCTGCGGCTGCGGCTGCGGGGCACCGGACAGATCACCCTGCATGCGGTGGCCCGCACCCTGGCGCCGTCCCGGGGACATCAGATGCAGCAACAGGAGGGAGTATGGCAAGCTTGAACGGACTGGGGCAGCTGGGGCTGCCCAAGCTCAGCGAGAAAATGGACCCTGGCGATGCCCGGGCGCTGCGCAGTTATCTGTACCAGCTGCAGGAGCAGCTGCAATATATCCTGAGCAACCTGGACGCAGAAAACCTGTCCGAAGCCCTGCGGACCAGACTCGGCAACTGAAAAGGAGGGCCAGCAATGGCAGCAAGCAAAAAACGAGAGAAGGAAGGGTACGACACCCAAGGATTGGACAGCCGCCAGGAGGTGGAACAGGCGCTGGCGGGCGCACAGTACCGGCCCAGCCAGACCGTACAGCAAGCGGCCCAGCAGCTGCAGCAGATGCAAGGCCAGCGGCCTGCGGAGTACGAAAGCGCCTATCAGGAACGCATGGACCAGCTGTTGGAGAAGCTGATGGGGCGGGAGAGCTTCCGGTATCATTACCAGCAGGACCCGCTGTACCGCCAGTATGCCCAGGCGTATACCCAGAACGCCCAGAATGCCAGTGCAGATGCGGCGGCGCAGGCAGCAGCGCTGACCGGAGGATACGGCTCCAGCTATGCCGCCAGCGCAGCACAGCAGGCGTATCAGCAGCAGATCAATGGACTGAACAGTGCGATCCCCACCCTGTACAGTCTGGCGCTGGATACCTATACCAGCGAGGGGGAGGCGATGGAGAGCCAGCTGGAACAGCTGAACACCCTGGAACGCGGTGCCCAGGACCGCTATGACCAGCAGATGGAACACTACTACGACCAGCTGGACCGGATGGGCGAAGCCTACAACGCCGCAGCGCAGCAGGACTACCAGCAGTATCTGGGGTACCTGGACCGTTTGGACACGCTCCACGGGTATTACTCGCAGCAGGAGCAGGCCCAGGCAGCCCGCCGACAGCAGGGATTCCAGAACCTGCTGAGCGTGCTGGGCGTGGTGGGAGACATGGTGCAGCTGGCGATTTCCGGCACCACCGGCCTTGGCTCCTTGGCGGGCGGATTGCTGAATACCGGCTACGGCATCTATGCGGACAACCGCCAATATGAGGCAGACCGCGCGGATGCAGCCTGGAGCCAGCAGATGCAGCAGATGCAGTACCAGAGCAGCCTGGAACAGCAGCGGTATGAGAATGCCGACGCAGAGCGCCGGTACCAGGATACACTGGCGCAGCGCAAAGCTGCCAACGCCCGGGCGGATGAAAAGCTGGCGCTGGCGAAAAGCAAATGGGCGGCGCAGCAGGCCAAAGCGCAACAGTCTGCGGACCGGGAGACCGGCGCTTTCCAGGGGGATACCCCTGCTTTGGCGGATAAGGGCGGCGTCAAAAAAGAGTGGAACGCCCGTTATGCGGCTGCCCGGCTGAAAGATCTGGGCCGCACGGACCAGCAGATCCGGGCTGCACTGCAGCGGGAGGGCTTTACCGATGCCCAGGTCCGTAAGATCCTGGAGGAGATGAATAAGCGAAAGTAAAATAAGTCGGCGGCTCTGCAAACAGATGCAGAGCCGCCGGCTTTGTGTGTATAGAAGCTGGTTTTACAGACGACATTCAAACAGAAACATCTCGTCGCTTTCTCCTGCGGGCGATCTGCTTGGAAAAGCCTGTATAGGTGGTCACCTTGGAAAAGTCGATCTGGGCCAGCAGCTGCTCCATCTCCCCAAAACGGTACAGATGGGTCTGGAAATCCATGGCTTTCTTCCGCAGCAGCCGGGGACCGTCGTATAGCTTGCAGAGCCCCGGCATAAATTGAGTCTGGGTGCAGGCGTCGTAGTGGTTTTGCTCAGAGAACGGTGGATGCGGTGCAGGGCCTTGGTAGAGCGCAAGGGAGGGTCACCCCCGCGGGCTAAACAAAGCCCCGCTGGGGCTTTGGCTTCCTCCCTGACGGGAGGCCGCCCTCTTTCGAGTCCTATCCCGCCACGCAAAAAATCCCCGGACTATTGTCCAGGGATTTTTGTGGTGGACGGTATAGGACTCGAACCTATGACCTCCTGCACGTCAAGCAGATGCTCTACCAGCTGAGCTAACCGTCCATATGCAGTGTTGACCAGAATAGGATACCACATTCTTTGCGCAAATGCAAGGGGTTTTTGCAAAAAAAAGTTTCTCCTTTCCCGGTCATACGCTGCCAAGGCTGCACAGCAGGCGGGAACAGGTGCCGCCAAACGGGGCGGCGGCGCACTGTAGCCGCCGTTATAATCCGCGGCGGATGATATCGTACAGCACCGGTTTCATCTCGTCCAACTCCTCGGGCTTGCCTTCCAGGATGCAGGTGTAACACACCGACATACACATACTGCCCAAGGCGGTGATGCGCTGGTAGGCTTCCCGCGCGGTGCGTCCCGCCATTTCCGGGCTTTTCATGGTAACTTCCAGCACACGGTGCAGCAGGGGTGCTTCCTCGCCGTCGGCTTCCAGCTGTTCTAGCGCAGGCCATGCAAAGCTGCGCCCCAAAAAACGCAGCATCAGGGTGTCCTTCCGCAGCCGCTCAATGATATGGTCGATCACAAAGATCACGCTGTCGGCATAGCCCCGCTCACCGGGCTGCTGCTCCAGCGTCAGACAGGCGTCCCGCAGCAGCTGATAGCTCAGCCGTCCCAGCAAAGCCTGGGTCAGCACCCCTTTATCCGCAAAATACAGGTAAAAGGTCCCTTTGGCAACCTTGGCCCGGCCGGTGATCTGCTCAATGCTGGTCTTGTCTGTCCCCCGTTCCAAAAATAACTCGTATGCTGCCTGCATCAATGCGCGACGCTTTTCCTGTTTTTTGCCCTCCACGGCACCCATGGGTCCGGGCCTCCCTTCCGGGGCGCTTTTGCCCCCGTTTATCATCTTTGGCTGACAGGATGTTTGGCTGCTGCCAGACCCTTCCTGCGAACCAGCGCTTATTATTCTACCAGCGGATCGCCCCTGGCGCAAGAGTATGACCTGAGGGTTTTATACAATCCGTTTGCTTTGATAAAAAAACTGACTTTTGGTCATCTTTTCCCTTGACTTCCCCTGTGGCAGGGCTATAATTAGCCTTGTTCCAGAGAACTGACTTGTGGTCAGTTTTGGAACAAAAACCAGTCTGATACTTTGACACTGGAGGGTTTGCATGAAAAAGATCGCTCAGGGCATCGTGCGCCTGCGCAAGCTGATTTTGACAGTGGCAGTCCTGCTGCTGATCCCTTCTGCACTTGGCGCGGTCGCGACCCGCATCAATTACGACATCCTAACCTATCTTCCGCCGGAGCTGGACTCCATGGTGGGCGAGATCGCGTTGGAAAATGATTTCCATCTGGCTTCCACCGGTATGATCACGGTGGAGGGCCTGCCCACCCAGGAGCTGATGGCCATGAAACAGGACATCGAGGCGGTGCCTGGCGTCATGCAGGCTTTCTGGCTCAGCGATGTGATCGACCCCAGCATCCCCACCGAGATGCTGCCGGCCTCCGTACAGCAGTTTTTGTTTGGCAAGAATGACTCCACCATGATGCTGGTCCGCTTTGAAGGTTCCAGCGCCAGCGAGGAGACCATGAACGCCGTGGCACAGATCAAAAAGGTGCTGCGCAAGGATTGCTTCTTTGGCGGCATGAGCGTGATCCTGCAGGACACCAAGGCGCTGGTCAATAAGGAGATGCCGCTGTATATCTTATGTGCAGTGGGCGCCAGCCTGGCGGTCCTGTTCCTCTCGCTGGAAAGCACGGTCACGCCGCTGCTGTTTATGATCGGACTTTTGTTCCCCATTGCGTACAACTTTGGTACCAACATCTTTTTGGGGCAGATCAGCTACATTACCGAGGCGCTGGCCACGGTGCTGCAGCTGGGCGTGACCATGGACTTCTCCATCTTCCTGCTGCATCGCTACCAGGAAGAAAAGGAGCTGCGCAGCTCCAACGAGGAGGCAATGGTCTCCGCCATCTGCAAGACCATGACCTCCATTGCCGCATCCAGTCTGACCACCATTGCCGGCTTCCTGGCGCTGTGCGCTATGCGGCTGACCCTGGGCCGGGACATCGGCCTGGTAATGGCCAAGGGCGTGGCGCTGGGCGTGATCTGCACGGTGGTCATCCTGCCCTCCCTGATCCTGTTCTTTGATAAGGCGGTGGAGAAATACAAGCACCGCACCGTGATCCCCAAGCTGACCCGGCTGAGCCACTTTGTTTCCCGCCATCCCGGGCCGATCCTGGCGGTGTTTATCGCCATCGTGATTCCCTTTACCCTGGCGCAGAGCAAGGCGGAGGTGTACTACACCCTGTTCGATTCGCTGCCCCAGGACCTGACCGGCATCGTGGGCACCAACAAACTGGGAGAGGATTTTGGCATGACCACCTCTCACTTCATCCTGGTGCCGGAGACGCTGAGCGCCGCCAAGGTCTCGGACCTGTGCGATGACATCGACCAGGTGGAGGGCATCACCCAGGTGGTGAGCCTGGACTCCATTACCGGGCCGGGCTTTGATACCCAGCTGCTGCCGGAGGACGTGCTGCAGCTGGTGCAGGCTGGCGGCTACAAGCTGATTTTGGCAAACAGCTCCTATAAGACCGGCACGGCAGCCATTGATACCCAGCTGGATCAGCTGAACAGTCTGATCAAAGCAGCAGACCCCGATGCAGTGATCACCGGCGAGGGCGCCATGACCAATGACCTGATCCAGGTGGCCGATGTGGACTTTGCAAACGTCAACGTCTGGTCCATCCTGGCGGTGCTGGTCATTATCCTGATCTCCTTCCGCAGCCTGTCCATCCCGGTGCTGCTGGTCGCCAGCATTGAGGCGGCCATCGCCATCAATATGGGCATCCCGTACTTCACCGGGAACCCGCTGCCCTTCATTGCCAGCATCGTGATCGGCACCATCCAGCTGGGCGCTACGGTGGACTACTCGATCCTGATGACCACCCGTTACCACGAGGAGCGCAGCTATGGCCGCACCCCCCGGGAGTCTGCACAGCAGGCGCTGGAGCATTGCAGCCAAAGCATCCTGACCAGCGGCCTGACCTTCTTTGCCGCCACCGCTGGTGTGGCGGTCATCAGCCGGATGGAGCTGCTGCGCAGCATCTGCCTGCTGATCTCCCGCGGCGCACTGGTCAGCATGGCTGTGATCCTGGTGGTGCTGCCCGCTGTTTTGCAGCTGCTGGACGCACTGATCCGCCACACCACCCTGCACTGGCTGGTTCCCCAATCCACCCAAGCAACCAACAAGGAGTGAAAGAACTATGAAAAAAACACTTCGTTTTGCCAGCGCAGCCCTGGCCCTGGCCATTGCAGCCAGCGCAGCTCTGCCTGCCTTTGCCGCTGCGGAGGACTCTTTCCGCAAAGAGGAGACGGTGTATGCAGTGATGAACGCAGACGGCAGCATCCGCAGCCGCACCATCAGCGAGCATCTGCACCGGGATGGGGGCCTGCGGGGGACGACCGACCGCAGCACCCTGAAAAATATCCAGAATACCCAGACCGAGGCCACCTTTACCCAGGAGGGGGAAAACCTCTACTGGGAGACCGATGACACCGATGTGTATTATACCGGCGATACCGACCGTGCTCTGCCGGTCTCGGCACAGATCACCTACACGCTGGACGGCCAGACGGCTCCGCTGGAGCAGCTGCTGGGCAAGAGCGGACATTTGGTCATCACTGTTCAGCTGGAAAACCATGAGACCGGCACCGTGACCGTGGATGGCCAGCAGCGCACCATCGTCACCCCGCTGGTAGCAGCGGTGGGCATTATCCTGGGCGAGGGTGCTACCGGCCTGCAGGCAGAGCATGGCCTGCTGGAGACTGCTGCAAAAAACTCGGTGGCTGCATTTGTCACGCTGCCGGGCGTCAAAGCAGCCCTGGATGGCCTGCTGCCCGCCGATATGGACAGCCTGAACGATTATTTGCAGGACTCCGTCACCCTGGAAGCAGACGTGACCAACCTGACCGCCCCCAACGTGCTGGTGGCCTGTGCCGCCAGTGCAGATGCCCTGGAGGAGGGGACCTTTGACTTTGGCAGCATCACAGAGCTGACCGACGGCATCCAGCAGCTCAACAGCGCAATGGATCAGCTGCTGGATGGCGCATCCCAGCTGGTGGACGGCGCTGCCCAGCTGGCCGCCGGTGCCAACGCTTTGAACGAGGGCGCTGCTCAGCTGAATGGCGGCCTGGGCCAGCTGACCGGAGGCCTGGATACCCTGACTTCCAACAACGACGCACTGAAAGCCGGTGCCCGCCAGGTGGCGGACGGCGTGCTGAACTCGGCCAACTCCACCCTGATGGAGGGCGGCCTGATCGACCAGCCCATGACCTGGGAGAACTACGCTTCGGTTATTGACCATGTGCTGGAGATGGGGGAGCACACCCTGGCGGCTGGGCGCAAAAAGATGGTGCGCACCATCTGGGAGCAGGCCCCCAACTTCAAGTCCAGCCAGCTGGATCTGGCTTTGTACCTGGCTGCGACCAAGACCAGCCATGACCTGCCGGCGGCGCTGCTGCTGATGCAGAACTACGACCCCTCCATGCTCTGCGGCCTGGTGTCCATGACCACCGACCCCGCCGCCCAGCAGACCATCCATGAGGAGCTGACCTATCAGGTGGCCAACAGCGAGGATATCGCCAGTGTCCGTGCCCTGAAGGACAGCCTGTCGCAGCTGCAGGTGTTCGTATCCAGCGTGGACCAGTACGCCGACGGTGTGGCGCAGGCTGCGGCGGGCGCTCATACCGCACAGGATGGCGCAGCGCAGCTGTCTGCTGGTGCATCGCAGCTGGCAGAGGGCGCCAATGCACTGTCCGGCGGCACCCATCAGCTGGACGATGGACTGAACCAGTTCAATGATGAGGGCATCTCGAAGCTGACCGGCTCGCTGGATACAGCTCAGATCACCCGTTTGCAGACCGTGCTGGAGGCAATGGACAGCCGCTTGGCAGAGTACGACAGCTTTGCGGGCAAGCCGGAAGGCGCGATCACCCAGGTGAAGTTCCTGTACAAGACCGGTGAGACCGCTCCGGAGCCGGAGGCTGCTGCCCAGGAGCAGGCAGTTCAGCAGGAGGGCAACTTCTTTGCCCGTCTGTGGCAGAAGATCCTGGATCTGTTCAAGTTCTGATCTTTTCATCTCCCTTCCATAAAAAAGCAGGTGTGCCTTGGCTGCCTCCGAATAAGAAACCATTGCCCGCCGACTGACGATTTTGTGCAAT
>OKSP01001131.1_pt1 | contig 11138 bp, 8 predicted proteins | sample 2434041 | NCBI WGS metagenome assembly OKSP01 (sample SAMEA3879593, study PRJEB24766) | human gut metagenome | biome: human-associated habitat; feature: feces | place: USA | collected 1985/1987
CCGGAGACAATATGCTCACCGCTGTGCTGCTGCATCTTTTCAAACCGCTCTTCCCAACAGATCCGCGCCGTCACACAGCTTCCCACTTCTATCGCTCTATCGCACCAGTGGTAGATCACTCCCTGTTTTTCATGGACATCCAACACCTTTGCCCCACCAAGTGTTCCCGTATCTGCATACTGTCCGCCGCCTTCCGGGAAAAATACTGTCTGATCCAGCACAATCTCATAGTGATTCTTCTTCTCTTCGCAGGCAAGAACTTTCCCCGTACATTCTGTCCGGTGACTGTCCTTGTAAAATAATTTTTCTGTCATTCTATCATTCCTTATTTTCCATCAAGCACAGCTTGACTCTATCCTACATTCTCTCCGGCGCTTTAAAGCCAAGCATATCGATGCACTCTTCCAGCACTTCTTTTGTAAGGTTCAGAAGCGCAATATAGCTCTTCTTCTTTGTCTCATCCTCTTCGGAGAGAATCTTCGTCTCATGGTAGAAACGGTTAAATGCATTAGACAATTCGTAAATATACGCACAAATCTTATGCGGAGCCAGCTCTTCATAAGCATTTTCAATAACTTCGTTATATTTAGCAACTTCCAGCATCAACGCCTTCTCACTGTCACTTTTTGCTGCCGTCATTGTAAGACCTGCAGCCTCTTTGCCCTCTGCCTGATATTTATTTAAAATGGATTTGATACGCACGATGGTGTAAAGGATATACGGGCCGGTATCGCCTTCAAAGGAGGTGAAACGATCCACGTCGCCGATGATGCTGTCCACGCGCCCGGCATTCTCGCCGAGCATATCGGAGAATTTCGAAAGGTTGTCCAGTGCGCTCTTCAGGCTGTTTTTCTCCGCCGAGAGTATCTCGGCCATGTCGCCCGTCACGGAGTTCAGGTTGCCGAGCGTCCCGGCGATGTTGTCCGCATTGGTTTCCATCAGGCCGTTCAGGTTTTCGAGCGTGCGCGAAAGGTCGGTGGTGAGCTGCGAAACCTTCTGCTTGAAGAAATCCAGCTCGGAGCCGGCCATGTCCATCAGGTCGCGGTCGCGGCTCGAACGCAGCGTATCGCCCTTCTGGAGGTAGGTGTCGGCCGTGCCGTAGGTGATTTCGATCGCCTTGGCACCCATCAGTCCGTTGCTGAAGATTTTGGCCTCGGAATCGGACGGAATGCGGTATTGGCGCTTGATCGTGAATTGCAACACGACCTTGTCGCTGCGGGCGGGATCGAACGAAAGCCGTGTCACGGAACCGATCTTCACGCCCTTCATCATGATCGGCGACGCGTTCTGCACGCCGTTGATCTGGTCGTAGGCCGCATAATACTCGACGTTCCGGCTGAAAATGTCGAAACCTTTCAGAAACCGGATTCCGGCCCAGGCGACGCCGATCATCGCCACGGCGAATATGCCGATCTTAACTTCCCTTTTCATAGCTCGTTTATTTTCATTTCACAATCTGCGTGCCCCGGCAGCTCACGACGAAGGCATCGGGGAAAACCTTGCGTACTTCGGCCAGCCGTTTCTGGGCTGCGGCACGGGTGTCGTACTCGCCGACGCAATATTTATAGCGGAACCGCCCCTCGGCGGTATACTGTTTCACCTTGTTGCGGTAGGATTTGAAACGTGCGGACGAGGTCGGCACGGTCTGCGCGCTGGCCAGCACCTGCACGGTATAGCGCAACGGCCGGGCAGCTTGGTTAGGGGCAGCTTCGGCCCCGGCCGGTTTCTGCGGTTCCGGCTTTTGCGCCCCGGATTTGCCCGCAGCCTTCTGCGGCTCCGCCTTTTCCGGGGTGGCGGCCTTCCCGCCCGGCTTCCGCCCGGACTTCCCGGCAGGCGTATCGGATGCCTTGTCCTGCTCCGCAGGGCGCACGGGCTCCTTCCCGATGACGACCTGCGTTTCGGGCTCTTTAACGGGCTTCGGGGAGGCCGCGGCCTCCTCCCCGGCCCTGCGCGTTTCGAGCACATAGGCCGAATAGTCCTTCACGCCCTCGTAAATCGAGCGGGCGATCTCGTCCTGCCCCTTTTCCGACTTCATATAGGCCATCTCCTGGGCGTTGGACATGAAACCGATCTCGGTCAGCACGCCCGGCATGTCGGTGGCATAGAGCACACGCAGCAGCTGGGGTTTGATGCCCCGCGAATGGCGCCCGGCCTTCAGGTAATTATTCTGGATACAGCGCGCCAGCGCCATGCTGTACTCGCCGTAGGTGAATTGCAGGTTCTGGATATATGCCCGCACGATGGCCGCCGTCCGCTCGTCCGACATGTCGATCAGGTCTTCGCGGTTGTTCTCGAACAGGGCGTTCTCGTTGTAACGCTGCTCCTTGGGGCTTTCGCCCATGATGAGCGTCTCGACACCCCGTGCCGCCGAGGATTTCGCAGCATTGACGTGGATCGAAACGAAGAGGTCGCCGCCGGCCTTGTTGGCGATGTCGGCACGCGCCTGGAGGTCGGTTGCCAGATCGGTGCCCAGCGCCTTGTCCGTCTTGCGGGTATAGACCACCTTCACGCCCGGCATCCCCTCCTCGATGAGCTTCCCGAGTTTGAGCGCCACCTTCAGCGTGAGGTCTTTCTCGTAGACATTGCCGTAGTGCGCCCCGGGGAATTTCCCGCCGTGTCCGGCATCGATGACCACAACTTCGACCCCGTGCGCAATATTCCCGGCCGTGGCACCGTTCATTAGAACGGTAACGGCCGCAAACGCGAATAACAGGAACAGTCGTGTGCGCATATTTAATGGAGCCAAATGTGAGCTTTCTGTAATTTTTTACCTATCTTTGTCGCGCCTAAAAAACCCGGCGGGAGTGCATCGAGGCCCCGATCCAGGCGTTTTTGCCGACATGTCGGCAAAGGTACGAAAAATTATTGGGATTTTGGATAGAATCAGGGTAAAATATCTGTTTTCGGCGGCGGCACTCCTACTCTTCGCCCAGTTGGTGTTCGGCTCGTCCGTACCCCGGGGAATGCTTGCCTCGGCAGCCGAAGATAGCCTCCGCCAACGCCTGTCCGATTCCCTCCAGACCCATTCCGAAGCCGCGGCCGAAGTGCCGGAAGCTGCGACCCAAAGCCGCCGCGACCGCCGCGAGCAGGCACGCGCCGCCCGGGAACAGGCACGCCGCCGCGCCGCATTCGAAGCCCTGCCGCAGGAGCAGCGCGATTCGCTCTTCGGCGCACAGCTCGATTCGCTCATCACGCAGAAAGGCGACTCGCTCGAAGGCCGCGGGGCGGACACCATCGCCCGCGACACGGTGAAAGAGAAAAAGCCCCAGAAACCGGGGGCGTTCCTCGACGACCCGATCACGGGCAAGAACAAGGACTCGCTGGTCTACGACGTGCGCAACAAGATGGTCTACATTTACAACGAAGGCGACATCACCTATCAGAACAGCAACCTCAAGGCCGACTACATGCAGATCAACATGGACACCAAGATGGTCTATGCATACGGCAAGCCCGACTCGCTCGAAGGCAAACCGATCGTCACCAAACCCGAATTCTCCGAGGGCGACGCATCGTACACGATGGATACGATCACCTACAACCTCACCTCGAAGAAGGCCAAGATCAAGGGCGTGGCGACGCAGCAGGGCGACGGCTGGCTGGTCGGAGGCAGCGTGAAGAAAATGCCCGACAACACGGTCAACATCCAGCACGGCAAATACACGACCTGCGACGAGACCGACCACCCGCACTTCTACCTGGCGATGACCAAGGCCAAGGTCATCCCCGGCAAGAAAGTCGTCACGGGGCCGGCCTACCTGGTCATGGAGGACGTGCCGATCTACTTCCTCGGCATCCCCGAGGGCTTCTTCCCGATCAACATGGGTCCCAAATCGGGTCTGCTGATGCCCACCTACGGCGAGGAATACTCCAAGGGGTTTTTCCTGCGCGACATGGGTTACTATTTCACGCTGGGCGACTATGCCGACCTGGCCGTACGCGGCGGTATCTACACGCTCGGTTCGTGGGAGGCGTCGGCCGCATCGCGCTATATCAAACGCTACAAGTACAGCGGCAGTTTCAACATGCAGTACTCGAACATCAAGACGGGCGAAAAAGGCGAGCCGGACTATATCAAGCAGAGCAACTTCCGCATCCAGTGGACGCACTCCCAGGATCCCAAGGCCAACCCCGGGTCGACCTTCTCGGCATCGGTGAACTTCGCCACGAGCGGTTACAGCAAATATTCGGCGACCAACCTCAACGACATCCTCTCGACGCAGACCAACTCGTCGATCGCCTACTCGAAGAACTGGGCGGGAACCCCCTTCTCGCTCTCGGCGAACATGTCCATCTCGCAGAACTCGCAGAACAAAAGCCTCTCGGTAACGCTGCCGACCGTGGTTTTCAACGTCTCGCGTTTCTACCCCTTCAAGCGCAAGGAGCGCATGGGCAAAGAGCGGTGGTACGAAAAGATCTCGATGCAATATACGGGCAAGATGACCAACTCGGTGACGACCACCGAGGACAAGATCTTCTCGAAGGAGACGCTCGACAACATGAAGAACGGTATCGAGCACAACATCCCCATATCGGCGTCGTTCAACCTGTTCAACTACATCAACATCTCGCCGTCGGCGACCTACAACGAGAAGTGGTATTTCAAAAAAGTCGAATTCGACTGGAACCCCGTCACGAACAAGGTGGACACGCTGCCGACGCAATACGGGTTCTACCGCCTTTACAACTACAACTTCAACGTCTCGGCATCGACGACCGTATACGGCATGTACGACTTCACCAAGAAGCGCAAGGATCGTAAGATACAGGCCATCCGCCACACGCTCACCCCTTCGATCGGATTCGCCTATACGCCGGACTTCGGCGACCCGAAATACGGCTACTACAAGACGCGGCAGACCGACTCGACAGGACGTTTCACCACCTATTCGCCCTATTCGGTCAACGCATACGGCGTCCCCAGTTCCGGACGGTCGATGTCGATGAACTTCTCGCTGTCGCAGAACCTCGAAATGAAGGTACTGTCGAAGCGCGACACCTCGGGCGTGAAGAAGATCAAGCTGATCGACGAGCTGCGCATCAGCGGGTCGTACAATTTCCTGGCCGACTCGATGGGGCTCTCGACCATCCCGATCTCGTTCCGCACGACGATCTTCAAGAATTTCGGCATCAACCTCTCGATGACGCTCGACCCCTACCGGCTGACCCCCGACGGCAAACGCTACAACAAGCTCTTCTTCCCGGGGCGTATCGTCTCGACGGGCTGGTCGTTCGGCTATACGTTCAAATCGCGCGAAGACCGCTCGCAATCGGCCATCAACGACATCACCAGCATCCCGCCCGAATACATGAACCCCTACTACGACCCCTACGGCAACATGGATCCCGTACTGCGGCGGCAATACATGTCGCAGATGTACTACGATTTCTCGCTGCCGTGGAACTTCGGGTTCAACTATGCCATCAACTACAACATATCGACGGGCAATTACCCGCCCAAAGGATACAAGAAGAACGTCACGCAGACCGTCAGCTTCAACGGCAGCCTTACCATAACGCCCAAGACCGGCATCACGTTCCAGGGCGGTTACGACATCAAGGCGAACAAACTCACCACCTCGTCGATCTCCATCTCGCGCGACCTGCACTGCTGGCAAATGTCGTTCTCGTGGATACCCTTCGGGTTCCACCGCAGCTGGAGCTTCAACATCGGCGTAAAGGCGGCATCGCTTTCAGACCTCAAATACGACAAGAGCCAGTCGATGTACGACAATATGTACTAAATCCCGATCCCCGGCTCATCCACCCACCCTTTCATCCCAGACAATCCGGCTACCGGCTGCGGCAATGCGGCACGGTCGTCGTTTCCCGCCGTCGGCACCGGCAACAATACGCCAAACAGACAAAACCCGGCAGGAAAACAGACGTTTGTGTATATATTTTGACCGGGAACCGGAATTTCACAATTTTTTAACGGGAATAGACTATTTTTTTGCTATATTTGATACGAAAGTGTTTCAACCAAAAAAATTTAGCCTTATGAATTACAATCTGTCCACCAGCAAGGGGGGGGGAAATTCGACCTATCTTCCGCCCGTAATTGAGACGATCGACATCGAGACTGAAAAAGGGTTTGCAACATCGCCCACCCCACCCGACGTCTATGACGATTGGGGCAGCGGCGGCGGTGCAGGAGGTATCGGATCGGGAAGCGAACACGAACTCTAATACCGCAGCCCTATGAAAAGTCTCTCTAAAATCACACTGTTTGCAGCTCTCACCGCTGTAACAGCTACAGCCTGCCAAAAGGAAGACAGCAGCATCGACACCTCTTCCGGCAAACTCGTCAAGATGACTTTTACGGCCGGAAACCCTGAGTTCAAACCGGAAGTCCGCACCGAGATCGACGGATTGACTCCTTATTGGTCTGTCGGCGATCAGATAGGCATCAGTACCGACGGGACGAAGTCCAACTACCCCTTCACAAACGATGCGACGGAGCGCGCCGCAACAACGACTTTTTCCGGGAACGCGAACATTTCATCAACGATTTACGCTTATTATCCATTCACGGCCAACGGAATCGACAAAGTAGGAGATAATACGGGTGCAAAAGTCGATCTCCCGGCAAACCAAACCCCGACAGCCAGTTCGTTCGACGGCAAAGCCGACATCCTGGTCAGCAAACCGCTTACACTCGATTCCGAGGGACAGCAAGTCGCCAATCTGGAATTCAGACGATTGAGCGCCATCGTCAAAGTCGTACTCAAAGACCAATCCACAGGCGCAAAACTGGCCGACCAGCACGTATCGTCATTGTCCATTACGACCGATGGCGACAACACACTGGCAGGCCGGGTTGTTGTAGACCTCTTGAACTACACGATGTATGCACCCTATTATAACGGCTCCAACACCGTAACGGCGACCTATACGACAAATACGGAATACGTTATCAACGGTGTCAGCGGCACCTATTTAAGCGTATATCCGCGATTGCTGGCTGCGGGGTCGAAATTGGTCGTCGAAGCAGCGACAGAAGGGTATGTCATCAAAAAAGAGATTGTCCTGTCCAATGAAATCGATCTGGAAACAGGAAAGATCACCACTTTGAATGTCAATCTTTCAGACGAACACATCACAGCCGCGGCAACCGGTCTGAGCCTGCCGTTTACCGACGATTTCAGTGACCTGACAGGAAACTCCGCAACAAATATCCTGTCCCGCAAAGACAAAAACGGAAACAACTTGTATGTGGCGAACTCCTATGTTTATCAATACAACTCCCCGCATGGCCTACGCATGAGTTCGAGCGACAACTCCGGGTATATCGTCACCAGCGAACTGGATCTCTCCGCACCGTTCTCAGTACTGATTTCGGCCAAAGTCTGGCCGAAAGATACTTCCGGAATCAAAGTAACCGCCGGAGAATCCGCGGCAATCACGACCGCAGACCTGACCGAGGAGTTCAAAACCTACCTGCTGAAATTCGACGCACAAAATTCGAAAACGAAAATCAGGATCGAGCCCTCCGCCGCAAAAGAAAGAATAATTATCGAAAGCATACAGATCGCTCCCGGCCATGACATCACCCTGCCTCCGGTACTGAAAATCACATCGGAAACGACCTTGTCCGTTCCTGCGGAAAGCGCTACCAAAACCATCAACTATACGGTTGATAATCCCACAGACGGGGTGTCGGTCGTCGCATCATCGAACGTTTCCTGGCTCAATTCATTCGTTTATGACGTCGACGGCGTTTCTTTCACGATAGACGCAAATCAGGGCGAGGAACGTTCCGGCACCATCACATTATCGTACGAAGGCGCCGAAGCGCAAACCGTAAGCGTCACCCAGACAAAACCGGGGGCTGTAATGTGGGAAACCGAGACTTTCGAAAATTACACCGTGCCCAGCACTACCAGTTATGGTTCCAGCGGCACATTCAATGGAGTAACCACTGGAACCCCGCAATGGAGCTATAATGGCTGTGGTAATCCTAATCAGGCCAACACTGACAAAACGGCGCTTGCCAATGCCGGAGTCGTGGTAATAAACGACAAATATGCAGCCATCGGTAAAAACGGCTCGATGTCCGTAACGATCCCAGGAGGTATTACAGCCCTTAAATTCAATGCATTGACCTCAAGCAAGGGTTCGGCAACAGTCACCATAACAGCCAATGGTGCCACGGCAGCAAGTATCACTATTCCGGGAAACAGTAAAAGCGCATTCGAAATACCGACAATCGACTGTCAAGGTTATGACGCCACTATTACCATAAAACAAAATAATCAGAACAGAACGACGATAGGCGACATAACCTGGCAACCGGCGAATTGAACTCCGGGCGGGGAAGGAGGCGATCCTTCCCCAGACCCTACTCCGGGAACAGGAACAGCGGCATTAGGAAAATCGTGGGCGGAACTGCCCGCAGCGAACACTTCGGTGACCGAGATATGCCACTACATCACCGACGTGGCGGCGACGGGCAACGGTTCCTACCCGCGCAATTTCGCAATGGGTTATGACAAGGCGAAAAAGGCGGCCCTATGGGCAGCATATCCGCTGCACGCCTATTATACAGCCCCGAACGCTTCGAAAGAGAGGGCCTACTCGGCCGACCCGTCGCTGGGAAAGACCGAGCAGATGGTGGACGGCGTGGGAGCACCTTACAACAAGGGACACCAAGTCCCCAACGCCGACCGGAAAGTGAGCAACCTGGCGAACAAGCAGATTTCCTACTATTCGAACATGACGCCACAGCTCGCTACATTCAACAGCGGTGCATGGGGCACCCTGGAAAACAGAGTCCGCGGATGGATGTGCGCCGATACGCTCTATGTGGTGGTCGGGGCTTATTATGACAAGTGGACGGATTCCTACGGGAACAGCGCCCCGCAGCGCAGCACGAGCTTCGGGAACATCACCACCGATGTGCCGACGATGTTCTATACGCTTTGCCTGCGCACCAAGAAGGGGAATACGAATAAATCCGTGCTGAACTGTGCCGCCGATGAATTGCAGTGTGCGGCTTTCGTGATGAGCCATGCCATGGGGAAAGGGCACGACCCGCAGGCCGGGGACATGCGGTCGGTGAAGGAGATCGAAGAGCTTACCGGGTTTACCTTCTTCGCCAACGTGCCCAATGCGCCGAAGGATACCTATAACGCTTCCGACTGGGGGTTATAGGCATGTATGCGTGGGGCGACCACAGGCGGTTCAACTCCTATTCGGGGTATTTCCGCCGCACGTTCGGCGGGCGGGTGCAGAAAATCTCGGTCGATGCCGGGTTCTCGTGTCCCAACCGCGACGGGAAGATAGGCGAGGGAGGATGTACGTTCTGTAACAACGGGGCGTTCACTCCCTCGTACTGCATCCCGGCCAAAAGCATCGGGCGGCAGATCGCCGAGGGGATCGAATTCCACGGCAGGCGCTACCGTGCGGCGTCGCGCTACCTGGTCTATTTCCAGTCTTTTTCGAATACCTACGCCCCGCTCGAAAGGCTCAGGGCGCTCTACGGCGAGGCGCTCGCATATCCCGGCGTGGCGGGTATCGTCATCGGGACGCGCCCCGACTGCGTGGACGCCGAGAAACTCGATTATCTGGCGGAGATAGCGCGCGACCGTTACGTGGCGGTCGAATTCGGCATCGAATCGACCTGCGACGAGACGTTGCGCGCCGTGAACCGCGGCCACGACTTCGCCTGCGCGCGCCGGGCCGTGGAGATGGCCGCCGAAAGGGGGTTGCACGTGGGGGCGCATTTCATCCTCGGGCTGCCGGGCGAGACCGACGAAATGCTGTTGGAACAGGTCGCAACGATCAATTCACTGCCGCTCACGACGGTGAAATTCCACCAGCTGCAGGTTTTCCGCGGCACGCCGATGGCCGCCCAGTACGATGCCGACCCCCGCAGGTTCCGTTTCTGGGAGGTCGGCCAGTACATCGACCTGTTCGTCGAGATACTGCGGCGGCTGAGGCCCGACCTGGTCGTCGAACGCTTTGCCAGCGAGGCGCCGCCCCGCTACCATTACGGCCGCAACTGGGGATTGATCCGCAACGAAACCCTGCTGGCGATGCTCGAAAAAAGATTGGAGGAGCGCGGTGCATACCAAGGCGAAATTTTTATACCTTTGTGCTCGAATCACTAATACCCGTCGCTATGAAACCCATCACTATGGAGCAGGTGCTGAAAACCTTCAAGGAGTACTTCCTGATGACGGTCGGCATGATGCTGTACTCTTTTGCATGGATCGGATGCATCATGCCCGCCGACGGTACCGGAGGCGGTGCCACGGGCCTTTCGCGCGTGCTGTGCCATGCCGTGGAACATTGGGCCGGCATAAGTATCCAGATCGGTACGATGGCTTTCCTGATCAACGGCGTGCTGCTGCTCGTGGCGGGGTTCATCATCGGATGGAACTTCGGCGTGAAGACCGTGTTCTGCGTCTGCGTCATATCGCTGGGGCTGAATTTCTGGCAGTCGGTGCTGCCCGAAGGGGATTTCCTCCATCTGGAACGGATCCTTTCGGTGATCCTGGGCGGCATCCTGGCGGGTATCGGCGTGGCGATATGCTTCATGCAGGGCGGCTCGACGGGCGGCACGGACATCGCCGCCATGATTATCAACAAGTACCGCACGATCAGCTACGGCAAGATCGTCATCTATTCGGACTTCGTGATCATCGGCTCCTCGATGCTCGTGGGGTTCCATATCGACACGGTGATCTACGGCTACGTGATGACCGCGGTCTTCGGCTATACGGTCGACATGATCATGGCCGGGAACCAGCAGTCGAGCCAGGTATTCATCGTCACGCACGACTATGAGAAGATGGCGCAGGCCATCGTCGACAATATCCACCGCGGCGTGACGCTCATCGACTCGCAGGGGTGGTACACCAAAAAGGAGTCGAAGATCGTGATGGTGGTCTGCCGCAAGCGCGAGACCACGATGATCCTCAAGTTCGTGAAGACGATCGACCCCGAAGCCTTCATGACCGTGGGATCGGTGATGGGCGTCTACGGCAAGGGGTTTCAAGCCATCAGTAAACCCTGATGCCCCTCTATGCCGATATAGTCCTGCCGCTGGCGCAGCCCGCCTATACGTTCGCAGTGCCCGAAGGGATGCATGTCGAGGCGGGGCAGGCCGTGGCCGTACAGTTCGGCGCCCGCAA
>OKSP01001134.1_pt1 | contig 11113 bp, 10 predicted proteins | sample 2434041 | NCBI WGS metagenome assembly OKSP01 (sample SAMEA3879593, study PRJEB24766) | human gut metagenome | biome: human-associated habitat; feature: feces | place: USA | collected 1985/1987
GAACAGGCGCGGATCAGCGATTTGTAAAAAACGCTTTCAAAAATGCGGAGTGTCATCCTTTTTTCTTATAAATATTTCTTCTTATCTTCTTTTTGACTCATACATGCAACACTACCTACAAACTACAATTTACTCACCAAAACTTATTCCAATCGTCTTAGCGTCCTTAATCATCTGGCACTTCGGATCAACATATTTTAATTTTCCGGCAACTTCAGATAATGGAACCTTTTTTGTATCTCCATCAACGATACCAACCATATAGCCATACTCTTTATTAAGGATCAATTCAGCGGCATATGCTCCAACTCTTGTAGCAAGTACACGGTCGTAAGCACAAGGAGCACCACCACGCTGTGTATGTCCTGGAACGGTGACTCTGATCTCACGTTTTGTTTTTTCTTCTAGTGCAGCTGCAATCTCATAAGCAACAGAAGGATATCTTCTTTCTGCAAGTTTTGCCTTATACTGTTTCTTCTTTAACTTCGCATCTTCTTTTGAAATAGCACCTTCAGCAACTGCGATAATCGAGAATTTCTTTCCAGCTGCAAAGCGGTTTTCTACAACTTCGGCTACTTTATCAATATCATAAGGAATTTCAGGCAGCAGGATTACGTCAGCTCCACCAGCAATTCCTGATTGCAGGGTAACATGTCCGACTTTATGCCCCATAACCTCGATGATAAATACACGGCTGTGAGAAGAAGCTGTTGTATGGATTCGGTCGATCGTATCAGTTGCAATATCAACGGCACTCTGGAATCCGAATGTCATCTCAGTTCCCCAAAGATCATTGTCAATTGTCTTTGGAAGTGTTACAACATTTAAACCTTCTTCACGGAGCATATTTGCAGTTTTGTGAGTTCCGTTTCCGCCAAGGACTACAAGACAGTCTAATTTATATTTACGATAATTATTTTTCATTGCCTTGACTTTATCAAGACCGTTTTCATCAGGAATACGCATCTTTTTGAATGGCTGTCTGGAAGTTCCAAGAATTGTACCTCCACGGTTTAAAATTCCAGAAAAATCATCTGGTGTCATACGGTCAGCAATATCGTAGATCAGACCTTTATATCCATCGCGGAAACCATAGATCTCCAGATCATTTCTCTTTACACTTAAACCTTTTATTACACCACGCATGGCAGCATTCAATGCCTGACAGTCGCCGCCACTGGTTAAAATTCCAATTCTTAACATGAATTTATCTCCCTTCTGGTTTTATATTTGTATTTAAACCATCTAACATTAGTTAACTACTATTTTAACATATAATTATATACAAAAATTATAAAATTTAGTAAATAAAACGTTAAGAAAGCGTAAAATCTGATAAAAAGATAAGATCATGATCTTTGTTTTCGTACAATCAAAATATCCGATAAAACAGATTAAGAAAATATAAAAATGTGCATTGAAAATAAATAAAAAACCAGATAATATAAATATAGAAAGTCACATATGAAATGTGGCAGATTCACGACGGAGGAAGCCAGATGAAAAGTGATCGTTTTTTAATAAAAGTAGCAGAACTTTATTACCGTGATGGATTATCGCAACAAGAGATTGCGAAAAAATTACATACATCAAGAACCAGTATTTCCAGAGCATTGATTCAGGCGAGAAATGAAGGGTATGTTCAGATCAGGATTCAATATCCTGAACAAAGTGATCTTGCATTGGAACGGAAATTAGAAGAAAAATATGGATTGACAGAAGCATTGATCGCTGTTCCGGCATATGAACAGTCATCGGATCAAGAAGTAGCGTTTCAAGCGGTAGACTATATTCTAAGAGTTTTGAAAAAAAACATGGTATTTGGAATGACATGGGGAAGAGCGATGCATGAATTTGTGGAGCAGTTGGCGAAAGATGAACGTCTTAGATCTCTTTCATTTCAGAATGTAAAAGTTGTTCCATTTCTTGGAACACCGGGAGCGATACAGTCAGATTCATGGAATACAACAACATATTCCAATACACTTGCAACGAAAGTCGGAAATTTATTACACTGTGCAAGTTATAACTTGTCTGCACCAATGTATGTGGAAGGTACAAAAGAAAAAGAGTTGATCGAAAGTATTGATGAAATCGCCAAAGTTCTTCATATGGCAGAAACAGCGGACATTGCATTGATCGGAATCGGATCGATGCAGGACGATTCTTCGATTATCAAGGCAGAAATACGGACAAAGGAAGAATACAAGGAACTAGTGAGAAAAGGTGCCGTTGGAGAAATCGTTGGAAGGATTTATGACAAGAATGGCCAGACGGTTGATGAGGATCTGAAAAGAAAAATGGTTGGAATTTCATTGGATAAGATCGCAAAGATACCAGTCAGAGTCGGAATGTCTTATGGAAAAGATAAGATCGAAGCAATCAAAGGTGCGATCGCAGGTGGATTAGTGAATGTGTTGGTAACAGATGTGCCGACGGCAGAGTTATTATTAAAATAATATAGAGATAAGAATATGAAGCTGATATGCAAATAAAAGTAAGCATATCAGCTTCTTTTTTATTGTAAAAATCTTGTAAATCAGCACTTTTTGTGTGATGGAAAAATAAAAAATTGTATTGACAAATAAAAACGTTGAATCTATAATAAAAAATATCAAATGACAATGTACATGGTCATATGACCACACAACACAAACAGAAAGGAAAAGGGATAAGCTATGAAGACAAGAGCAGTCAGACTTTATGGGGAATCAGATTTAAGATTAGAAGAATTTGATATGGGAGAACTGAAAGACGATGAGATCTTAATGGAACTGATCACTGACAGTGTCTGCATGTCTACTTACAAAGAATCTATTCAGGGAGCAAAACATCAGAGAGTCAACGATGATATCAGCGAACATCCGATCATCGTAGGACATGAATTTGCAGGAATCATTCGTGAAGTTGGGGCGAAGTGGAAAGATAAATATCAAGTTGGAACAAAATATACCATGCAGCCAGCGATCAATATCAAAGGTTCTATGGCAGCCATCGGATATTCTTATGAATACTGCGGAGGAGCAGCAACCTTTATCAAAGTTCCGCCAATTGTAATGGAAAAAGACTGCTTATTACCTTTTGATGAAAACAGTGCATTTTTTGAGGCATCACTGGCGGAGCCTATGAGCTGTATCATTGGAGCATTCCATTCTATGTACCACAGTGAACGTGGTGTTTATGAACATAAGATGGGAATTGTAGAAGGTGGAAAGAGTGCACTTCTTGCAAGCTGCGGTCCAATGGGATTAGGAGCAATCAGTTATATGTTAAATTGTAATCGTAAACCTTCTTTACTGGTGATCACAGACATTGATGAAGTAAGATTAAAAAGAGCTAGTGAATTATTTACAGAAGAATATGCCAAAGAACGAGGTGTTGAAATCCATTTTGTCAATACTGCAAAAGTCGATGACCCAGTGAAGACATTAAGAGATTTAACTGGTGGAACAGGATTTGATGATGTATCTGTATATGCACCAGTCAGACCAGTGATCGAGATGGCAGATGAGATTTTAGGATTTGACGGATGCTTAAACTTCTTTGCAGGACCAGTGGATCCAAAATTATCTGCGATGTTTAATTTCTTTGACGTACATTATAAGATGCACCATCTGGTAGGATCAAGCGGTGGGAATACCGATGATATGAAAGAATGTTTAAAACTTGCAGGAGAAGGAAGATTAGATCCAGCTGTTATGATCACGCATATCGGGGGAATTGATGCACAGATCAATACGATATTGAATCTTCCAAAGATTCCAGGAGGAAAGAAACTGATGTATCTTGGAAAGAATCTTGAACTAACAGCAATTGAAGATTTTGAAGAAAAAGGAAAAACAGATGATAGATTTAAAGAATTAGCTAAGATTACAAAAGAACATAATGGATTATGGTCCAAAGAAGCAGAAGATTATCTGTTAGCTAATTTTTAAAAATGATACAAGTGAAACTTATAAAGTAAAATTTTAGAATGAATTTTCGGGAGGATGAAACAGATGTTAGTAAACAGTAAAAAGATGTTAGAAGAAGCCAAAGCAGGACATTACGCAGTACCAGCTGCTAATATTGTAAACCTTGAGAATATCAAAGGAGTGATCGAGGCGGCAGAAGAAACAAAACATCCATTGATGGTGTGTCTGGCGGAGGTACATACACCGACATTAGGTATTGAAGAAGCAGCAGCGATCGTAAAATATTACGCAGAAAAAAGTGACCAAGATATCGCGCTTCATTATGATCATGGATTTACGATCGAGTTGGTTAAGAAAGCTATTGATGTCGGATTTACCTCTGTTATGATTGATGGATCAAGCCTTCCATTTGAAGAAAATGTGGCAAAGACAAAAGAAATTGTAGCATATGCACATGAAAGAAATGTTACGGTAGAAGCTGAAATCGGACACGTAGGAGAAGGAGACAGCTATCATGTTGAAGGAAATACAATGTTAACAACACCAGAAGAAGCAAAGAAATTTGTAGAACAGACAGGAGTTGATTCCCTTGCAGTATCTATTGGAACAGCTCATGGAGAATACAAAGGAATTCCACATCTGAATTTTGAAAGATTACAAGAAATTGCAACCGAGGTTTCTATTCCACTAGTACTTCATGGAGGATCTGGTTCTGGAGATGAAAACTTATCCAAAGCAGTAGAACTTGGAATTGCGAAAGTAAATATCTGTACAGACTTATTAAATGCAGCAAGAGATAATACAAAAGATGGATATGCCGAAAGAAGTTACTATGATAGTGTAACACTTGCAAAAGATGGATTTAAAGATTGCCTGAAACATTATTACGAAGTATTCCATACAAAATAAACAAAAAGAAATGCGAAAACATACAATTCAATATTGACGAATCGCCATTTTAAGTGTTAAGATAACTTAGTATGATAAAAGCGAAGAAGGAGACAGTACTTCTATTATGAACGCATGAGCGAGTCCGGGGCGGTGGAAGCCGGGTGTTAGTAAGATAAGAAGGAAGATCACTCCCAAGCTGCAGGCTGAATGAAGTAAGCTGTGCCGGTATCCTCCGTTAACGGGATAACATATGATAGTATGTGAAATAGGTGGTTTAGAAGCAACAGCGTTGTCCTATTTTGGACAGCGCTTTTTCTTATTTTTTCCTATTTCATTAGATTTTCTAAGAAGTAAAAGGAGAGATGAAGATGTACAAGAAAGTATCATCTGACATGAACTTTGTCGATCGAGAGAAAGAGACCGTAAAGTTCTGGAAAGAAAACGAAATTTTTGAAAAGAGTATCGAAGAAAGAAAAGACGATCCGACATATACATTCTATGACGGACCACCAACAGCTAATGGTAAACCACATATCGGACACGTTTTAACTCGTGTTATCAAAGATATGATCCCTCGTTACCAGACAATGAAAGGTCATAAGATCATTCGTAAAGCTGGATGGGATACACACGGACTTCCAGTCGAACTTGAAGTTGAGAAGATGTTAGGTCTTGACGGAAAAGAACAGATCGAAGAATACGGTATGGAACCATTCATCAAGAAATGTAAAGAAAGCGTTTGGAAATACAAAGGTATGTGGGAAGATTTCTCAGATACAGTAGGTTTCTGGGCTGATATGGAGAACCCATACATCACATACGATAATAACTTTATCGAATCTGTATGGTGGGCATTAAAACAGATCTGGGATAAAGGATTACTTTACAAAGGATTTAAGATCGTACCTTACTGCCCACGTTGTGGAACACCATTATCAGCACAGGAAGTGGCACAGGGATACAAAGATGTCAAAGAACGTTCAGCGATCGTTCGCTTTAAATTAGTAGATGAAGATGCATATTTCCTTGCATGGACAACAACACCATGGACACTTCCATCTAATATCGGTCTTTGCGTAAACCCAGAAGAAACATACGCAAAAGTAAAAGCTGCAGATGGATATGTATACTATATGGCAGAAGCACTGCTTGATACAGTTCTTGGAAGATTAGCAGATGAAGAAGCAGGAACACCTGCATATGAAGTCTTAGAAACATACAAAGGAAAAGACTTAGAATACAAAGAATACGAACCATTATATGACTGTGCAGCAAAAGTTGCAGAGAAACAGCACAAGAAAGCATTCTATGTAACATGTGATGGATATGTAACATTAACAGATGGTACAGGTATCGTTCATATCGCACCAGCATTTGGTGAAGACGATGCGAAAGTCGGACGCAAATATGAGATGCCTTTTGTACAGTTAGTAGACGAACGCGGTAATATGTCAGAAGAAACACCATTTGCCGGATTATTTGTTAAGAAAGCAGATCCAGAAGTCTTAAAAGATTTAGAGAGCCGTGGATTATTATATGATGCTCCAAAATTCGAGCATAGCTACCCACACTGCTGGCGTTGTGACACACCACTGATCTACTATGCAAGAGAATCTTGGTTCATCAAGATGACAGATGTAAAAGATCAGCTGATCGCAAACAATAATACAGTTAACTGGGTACCAAAGAGCATCGGTAAAGGACGTTTTGGAGACTGGTTAGAGAACGTACAGGATTGGGGAATCTCAAGAAACCGTTATTGGGGAACTCCATTAAATATCTGGGAATGTGAATGTGGACATCAGCATTCAATCGGTTCTATCGAAGAATTAAAGAGTATGTCTGATAACTGTCCAGACGATATTGAACTTCACCGTCCATATATCGACCAGGTAACAATTAAGTGTCCACATTGTGGAAAACCAATGCATCGTGTAGAAGAAGTAATCGACTGTTGGTTCGATTCAGGATCTATGCCTTTCGCACAGTGGCATTACCCATTTGAGAATAAAGAAATCTTCGAAGATAACTTCCCAGCAAACTTTATCTCAGAAGCTGTAGACCAGACTCGTGGATGGTTCTACTCCTTAATGGCAATTTCAACTTTATTATTTAATAAAGCACCATATAAAAACGTTGTTGTATTAGGACACGTTCAGGATGAAAACGGACAGAAGATGAGTAAGTCCAAAGGAAATGCAGTTGATCCATTTGATGCATTAGAAGAGCATGGAGCAGATGCGATCCGTTGGTATTTCTATACAAATAGTGCCCCATGGCTGCCAAACCGTTTCCATGCAAAAGCCGTTACAGAAGGACAGCGTAAATTCATGGGAACATTATGGAATACTTATGCATTCTACACATTATACGCTGAGATCGACCAGTTTGATCCAACAAAACATGCGTTAGAATATGACAAGTTATCTGTAATGGATAAATGGCTGTTATCTAAGATGAACACAATGGTCAAATCTGTGGATGATAACTTAGGAAACTACAGAATCCCAGAAGCTGCAAGAGCATTACAGGAATTTGTAGATGATATGAGTAACTGGTATGTAAGACGCTGCCGTGACCGTTTCTGGGCAAAAGGAATGGAACAGGATAAGGTAAATGCATATATGACTTTATACACAGCATTAGTTACTGTATGTAAAGCAGCAGCTCCAATGATCCCATTCATGACAGAAGAGATTTACCAGAACATCGTAAGAAGTGTTGATGCATCTGCAAAAGAAAGTATCCACTTATGTGATTTCCCTGTATATAATGCAGAACAGGTTGATGAGAAATTAGAAGCAGATATGGATCTCGTCTTAAAGATCGTCGTATTAGGACGTGCATGCCGTAATGGAGCAGCAATCAAGAACCGTCAGCCAATCGGACAGATGTATGTAAAAGCAGAAGCATCTCTGCCAGATTATGACGAAGCGATCATCTTAGACGAGTTAAATGTGAAGAATATCACATTTACAGATGACGTATCAAACTTCACAACATACAACTTCAAACCACAGTTAAAGACTGTAGGACCAAAATACGGCAAATTAGTTGGAGGAATCAGAAACTACTTAGCAGCAGTTGATGGAAATGAAGCGAAAGCTCAGTTAGACTCTAAGGGAGTATTAACATTTGAAGTTGATGGAACACCAGTAGAATTAGCAGAAGAAGATCTGTTGATCGAAATGGTAAAACAGGAAGGATTCGTAACAGAAGCAGACAACGGAGTGACAGTTGTACTTGATACAAACTTATCCGAAGAACTGTTAGAAGAAGGATTCGTCCGTGAAGTAGTCAGCAAGATCCAGTCTATGAGAAAAGAAGCAGGATTCGAAGTAACAGATCATATCACATTCTCTTACAAAGGATCAGACAAAGCCGCAGACATCATCGGAAGAAACGAAGCAGCGATCGCTGGAGATGTTTTAGCAGATGAAGTGAAAGCTGGAGAAGTTGCTAGATATGAAAAAGAATGGAACATCAATGGTGAGAAAGTTACTTTAGGTGTTGAAAAAAGATAATTTCATATAACGAAGAAAATATAAAAAAGATCAGCTGTAGAAAGTTTTACAGCTGATTTTTTTGCTATTATTTATGAAATTTTCTTTGAAAGTGAAATCACATTAAGACCATGTTCTTCCAGAAAGATATTAATATCAATGAGATTCCATTTTTCATTATTGATATGCATCATGATCGCTGCATCTCTTGGAACTTTTGCATAAAGTTCACCGAGTTGTGCGATTCGCAGAGCATGTTGCGTGGTTTTTAGATCCATGTGAGCCCCAAGACACAAAGCAAGCAGATAATCTCTGGAAGGATGAGGCTTCGTTCCATTTAAGATTTCATGGGCATAGCTTTGTGATATCCCACTGTTTTTGATGATCTGCGAAATTTTCAGGTCATGCTTTGCAATATAAACAGAGAAAAAATCCTGCAGGCTTGGTAACTGCTGAAGATTCTTAAGATAATCCGAAAAATTCTCCAAAGAAGTAGATTTTAATTGTTGATCTAAATGATCAGTTAATTGATCCTGCATATGTAAATATCCTTTCTCTCTTTGTGCTTATAATAAACGATCATTGCCCCTTCTTTAAGGAAACTGCTGCAAATACAGCACAGATCAGACACCAGGCAGCCCATACATTTAAATCTGCATAACTTCCTGCCATAGTAAATCCGCAAAATGCACCAAGTGCAAATAAAACGATCAATGCGATATTACCACCTTTTGAACCATTTCTTGTAGCAATAGAAACAATTCCAGCCAATAAAATGATTGCAACGATCAATCCGGCAGAACCGCCACTTTCCCCATTTTCTGCTAAAGAATTTGAAATTCCAGCAGCACAAGACTGAAACATAACAAAAGCAAAAAGTACAATTGAGATGATTCCAGAAACTAATTTCCAAGTTTTCATATTTAATTCCTCCCTTCTATATGAACAATAATAAGAGTAGCAAATATTCATATAGAAATGTTTCGCTGACAGCGTAAATTTTTACTGCCAGCGATAAAGAACCTACCATATGATTTCTTCGACTAACAGCATAAAGATCATAAGAATGACCAAAATCCCCAAAGAAATCAGACACTGTAGAACAATTCGAAGTACAAAAGGGAGAGAATGACCCAGAAAAGATCTGGTTCGGATATTTTTGTAGTTAAAATTATAAAAAATAAGGCTGAGCAGCATCAGAAATACAAAAAAACGTTCATGCCATAGTTGTAGCCCAGTTAGAGGAAGTCCGGTTTTTGCATTTGTGAAATCTGAAGTCATACTACAGTAAAGAAAAGAGAGATACCCGAAGAATGCCAAGATCATTTTCCACAGCTTTCCAGTACGAAATCCTGGAATATCAGAATGTATCGAAGAAAGCGTAAATCCAGGTTTTCCAATATCAGAGGAAATATTATCGTGTAAAGCTGTCCTAAGTTCCTCAACTGTCTGGAAACGTTCCTCAGGATTCCATCGAATACATTTTGAAATGATGGAACGATATCTGTTATCTGCCAATTGATGTTTTGGATATTCTCCTGTCAATAAGCGGTTAAAAATAATCCCCAATGCATAAATATCAGATCGGGCATCAGACTGCCCAAATCCATACTGTTCTGGAGGGGCATATTCTTTGGTCCCAAGCAATTCGGTATCTTGTTCCTGCCCAGATTCATAATATCTGGCAGTATCGAAATCCACGATATAGACAAGATTTTCACTAGTTAAAATGATATTTGACAATTTCAGATCACGATGAATGATCGGAGGAGTCAGAGCATGAAGTGATTTTAAAATATCACAAAGCCTACGCATAATCGCAAGAGCATCCGAATAGACCAGTGTTGTCTGTTCCGCAAGCAGCTGTTCCAAAGTTTGTCCATGAATATAATCTTCGATCAGGAGCAAAAAATCATTTTCAAGGATCAGGTCATGGATGATTGGAATTCCGGGGATTTGTAACGCTCTCAACTGTTTATAAACATCCAAAGAAAATCTGGATAAAACTTTCTTAACGAAAATTTCACCCGACAGTTTATGTTTAACTAAATATATATGATTGTGATTTCCAAGAGTCGTCAATTCCTCATAGCAGGATAGACGGTATTCTTCTTCTAAAGTCATGTGTTAGGATTCCTTTTGGTTTATGTAATATGTCGTTGAATAATTGTTATATAATTAGTTTAACATAGGTTGATTGTGGAGGAAAGATGTAGAGAAGATGGATTGAAAACATGAAATAACTATAGTATACTAAAAATAAATAAAATATGTGGAATAAACTGGAAAACACTTAAATGTATTTGAGATAGTGAGGAACAAATAGAGATGTCTCAGAGTGATTTCGGAATTATTGCGGATTATTTTGTGAAGAGAAGGAAAGGGTATAAAACCATTGAAAATCATAAACAAATTAAACATGTAGATGAGATGCTGAAGTTTATGAGGATTTTTGTTGAAGATGAAAGATTTTGAAGTTAAATTTAGAGAAAAAGAAGAAGGGAGCAATTACAATGTGTACAATATTAGATGCAGCAGAAGAAAGAGGAGTTAATAGAGGCGAAACACTAAAATTGATTATGATGGTTCAAAAGAAAATAAAAAAAGGAGATTCAATAGCAAAGATAGCCGATGATCTTGTAGAAGATGAAATTGTGATTTCGCCAATATATAAAATGGTAAAAGAATATCCAGAAGATACGGAGAGAGATATTTATCAGAGAGTGACATGCTCCCACCACTTAAATCCCTGATTTTGAAGTGGGGGCTTCTTGCTCAATGGCTCTACTGAGCCAAGTATCTACA
>OKSP01001140.1_pt1 | contig 11017 bp, 10 predicted proteins | sample 2434041 | NCBI WGS metagenome assembly OKSP01 (sample SAMEA3879593, study PRJEB24766) | human gut metagenome | biome: human-associated habitat; feature: feces | place: USA | collected 1985/1987
CCACGGGCGAGAGTTTCCAGCCGCTGTTGCAGGTCGAAACGACCTCCACGAGCGAGAAGCCGTTACCGGCCATTGCATTCTCGAATGCCTTGCGAATCGCTTTCTTGGTCTGGCGGACATGAGCCGGATTATATACGCTCTGACGCGTAATATAGGTCACACCGTCCAGATGAGCCATCATCTCGGCGATCTTATAAGGATAACCGTTCAACCGGGGATCACGGCCGTAAGGAGTCGTCGCGGTCTTCATACCCAGCAGGGTAGTCGGAGCCATCTGACCGCCGGTCATACCGTAAATCGCATTGTTAATATAAATCGCTACGATGTTCTCGCCTCGAGCAGCCGCATGAATCGTCTCACCCGTACCGATAGCCGACATATCGCCGTCACCCTGATAGGTGAAGACCAAACTGTCCGGATGCAGGCGCTTTGCCGCAGTAGCTACGGCACAAGCACGGCCGTGAGCCGCCTGAATCCAATCCACATCGATATAATTATACGCGAAAACCGAACAACCGACAGGCGAAACAGCAATCGTTTTTCCTTCCATGCCCATCTCATCGATCACCTCGGCAACCAATTTATGAATCGTACCGTGACTGCAACCCGGGCAGTAGTGCATCACGTTCTCCGTGATCAACTTAGGCTTGGCATACACCAGGTTCTCCTGTTTGATTTCTACTACTTCTGCCATATTCTTACTTTTTATTAATCAGTTTTTCTTTGAGTGCAACCAGCACCTCGTCCGGTGAGAACATCATACCGCCCTGACGACCGTAGTGCTCTACGGGAGCTGCACCGTTTACAGCAAGTTTCACGTCCTGCACCATCTGACCGGCATTGAGTTCAGCGCTCAAGAAGCCCTTCACACCGCGCTTAGCCAGGTCGGCGATCGCTTTGGTCGGGAAAGGATAGAGCGTGATGGGACGCAGCAAGCCGACTTTGATACCTTCGGCACGCGCCATCTCCACCGTCGCCGAGCAGATACGCGCCGACGAACCGAACGCTACGATCACGTAATCCGCATCGTCGCAGTCGATAGCCTCGTAACGCACCTCATTCTCCTCCATCGCCTTGTATTTGGCCTGCAAGCGCTGGTTGATCTTCTCCATCACCTCCGACTTCAACTCCAGCGAAGTGATGATGTTGCGATCCTTGCGGGCACCTTTGCCGCAAGTAGCCCAATCCTTGCACTCTTCGGCGATCTCTGCGTCGGTTTTGCGGGGACGCTGCGGAGCCAGCACGACTTTCTCCATCATCTGACCGATCGCACCGTCGGCGAGGATCATCGCCGGGTTGCGGTATTTGAATGCCAGGTCGAAAGCCAGACCCACGAAATCGTGCATTTCCTGAACCGAGTTCGGAGCAAGTACGATCAAGTGGAAGTCACCGTGCGCACCGCCCTTGCAAGCCTGGAAATAGTCGCCCTGCGAAGGCTGGATCGTACCCAGACCCGGGCCGCCGCGCTGACAGTTCACAACCACGCAAGGCAGTTCGGCACCTGCCAGATAGCTCAGACCCTCGCTCATTAGACTGACACCGGGGCTTGAAGACGAAGTCATCACCCGCTTACCGGTCGATGCACCGCCGTAAACCATGTTTATGGACGAAACCTCCGACTCGGCCTGCAGTACGACCATACCGGTCGTTTCCCAGGGTTTCTCCTCCATAAGCGTCTCCATAACCTCCGACTGCGGAGTGATAGGGTAGCCGAAGTAGCCGTCGCAACCGTAGCGAATCGCAGCATGAGCGATCACTTCGTTGCCTTTCATCAATTTTACTTCTTTCTCTGCCATAGTTTATTCAAATTTTTGACGATAAACCGTGATGCAACTGTCCGGACAGATAATCGCGCAGGACGCACATCCTGTGCAGGCATCCGGATTAGCCATCTGAGCCACGGGGTAACCTTTGCTGTTTACCTCGGCCGATAAATGCAGCACATCGCAGGGACACGAAGCCACGCAGACTCCGCAACCCTTGCAGCGCTCCTTATCGACGAGGATTGTTCCTTTAATTTTTGCCATAAGACATCCATTTATTATAAGTTGCTTACAAATGTACGCATTTTTTACGGTTTAAGATAACATTTCGTAATAAAATTTCACCTAACGCTTAAAATATATTCAAAAACATTCTGTTTCGGACAGATAACACACCGCCACGCAGCAAACAAACCGGGCGGAAAATTTCTTTTTCAAGGAATTTATACCTAAATTTATTGTGAAGTATTAACCTTAAAATCTTCAATGCGTATGAAAGACAACAAATTTTTCTCGTTTTTCGAACCGGTACTCAAGTATATCGACACCGGTAAGTTTTTCCGCGAACCCTTCCGCTGGCTGTATGCGATCCTGGCGATCCTCAACCTGCTGACACCCATCGTACTGCTGGTAATGGCCATTAACAACGACCTGTTTCGGTACGGCGGAGGCCGGATGATCGCCGCGTTTATTCTGGTCTGGCTCGTGATCGCCTTCGTTTCCTGGCTCGGTTTTCAAATCTGGTGGAACCGCCGCGAAAAAGTATATGCAGCTGCGACAGCGCATGACGATTTCGTCGCCATTCCCGTATTCTCGCACTTCATCCAGACTTTCGGGGAATGGGCGGGTATGTTCGTCGGTATCGGCGGAGCACTGCTCACCCTGATCGCCGCAATATTTCTGAATGGCGACGCCTCCATGCTTCGCATGATGGGTACGGGAGCATTCTTCGGCAGCGGTTCGCTCATTTACATCGTCCTCAATCCGATCTACGGCTTCATAATCGTCGTGGTGACTCGCGCAGCAGCCGAAACGTTCCGTGCATTGGCAGCTATCGCCAACAACACAAAAAAAAGCTGATCGCGCTCTGCTGCGAGGGCGGTACTTTCCACCGCCCGCACCATTTTCGACGGTCGCAACACCAAATCCGACGGTCGCATATTCGTAGCTCGCAGTTGCATCTGCAATTCCGAACTGACCCTAAAGAACTAGGGACGCGACGCTCCCGGTGAAATACAGGAAAGCATATAATTACAAAAGAGAAAGGAGAATCTGTTCAAGATTCTCCTTTCTCTTTTGAATCCCTTACGGGACACTATTTCTCCTCGAAAGTATGGATCACCACACCCGAACGGAGTTTCGGCTCGAACCAGGTGGTCTTCGGAGGCATGATGTTGCCCGTATCGGCAATGTCGATGAGCTGCTGCATGGAAACAGGGTAGAGTGCGAAAGCCGCCTTCATCTCGCCGCTATCGACACGCTTCTTCAACTCTTCCAGGCCGCGAATACCGCCGACGAAATCGATCCGTTTCGACGTCCGCAGATCCTTGATGTCGAGCAACTGGTCGAGTACCAGGTTCGACAGCACGGTTACGTCCAGCACTCCGATCGGATCGTTGTCATCGTACGTACCCGGCTTCGCCGTGAGGCTATACCACTGACCGTCGAGGTAGAGCGAAAAGTTGTGCAACTTCGAAGGGTGGTAGATCTCCTTGCCCTTGGGTTCCACGGTGAAATTCTTCTCCAGCGCCTTGAGGAACTGCTCGGTAGTCATCCCGTTCAGGTCTTTCACCACGCGGTTGTAGTCGATGATGCGAAGCTGGCTCGCAGGGAACGTAACGGCCAGGAAATAGCAGTATTCCTCGTTGCCGGTATGGTTGGGGTTGCTCTCCTGACGCTTCTTGCCCACACGGGCAGCGGCAGCGGTACGATGGTGTCCGTCAGCCACGTACAGAGCGGGAATACCTGCGAAAATCTCGGTGATACGGTCGTTGATCTTCTTGTCGCGGATCACCCAGAAATGGTGGCCGAAGCCTTCGGGAGCGGCCGTGAAATCGTAATCGGCCTTGTTGTTCTTCACGTAGTCGGCAACGATCTTGTTGATCTCGTCGTTGTCGGGATACGCGAAGAATACCGGCTCGAGGTTGGCCTGCTGAAGCTCGACGTGCTTCATGCGGTCCTCCTCTTTCTCGATGCGGGTCAGCTCGTGTTTCTTGATCTTGCCCGACCAGTAGTCCTCATAGTAGCAGCACATGGCCAGACCGTACTGGGTACGGCCATTCATCGTCTGGGCATAAATATAATAGTGCTCTTCGCCATCCTGCACCAGCCACTTGTTGTCGCGCCACTTCTTGAAGTTCTCGACCGCTTTCTTATACACCTTTTCGTCATGCTCGTCGGCAATCGGATCGAAGTCGATTTCCGGCTTGATGATGTGGAGCAGCGAGCGCTCGGTAGCCTCAGCCTTGGCCTCCTGCGAGTTCAGCACGTCGTAAGGACGCGACGAAACCTCGGCAGCCAGCTCCTTCGGAGGACGGATACCTGCGAACGGTTTGATTTTTACCATAATATTCTCTCTTTATCGTTTGAAAATAAGGGGATATTTTTATTATTTGTTCACCTGGAAGCGGGTATTGCCGGTCTTGAAGAAATCGACGATCTGGTTTGCAGCGGCCAAACCTGCGTTGATGTTCGCCTCCGCAGTTTCAGCACCCATCTTCTTGGGAGTAGCGAAGAAGCGCTTACCGAATTTCTCACTCATCTCGGCGGCAGCCTCGGGAGCGATGTCGGTGATATATTTCAGATCTTCGCGCTCGGTCATCGCCTGGATCACCCCTGCCTCGTCGATCACCTCCTTGCGGGCGGTATTCACCAAGGTAGCGCCTTTGGGCATCGAAGTCATCAGCTTGTGGCCGATTGATTTCTTGGTTTGCTCGGTAGCGGGAATATGCAGCGACAGGTAGTCGGCCTGTGCATAAAGCTCCTCGATGCTGTCCACCTTCTTCACGCCGTCAGCCTCGAATACCTTTGCATCGGTGATGAAAGGATCGAAAGCGATCACATTCATACCCAGCGCCTTGCCCTTACGACCGACGAGCTTGCCGACGTTGCCGTAAGCATGGATCGCCAGCGTCTTGCCTTTCAGCTCGCTGCCGGTACCCGGTGTGAACTGGTTGCGGGCCATGAAGACCATCATACCGAGCGCCAGTTCAGCCACGGCGTTCGAATTCTGACCCGGAGTATTCATCACCACGATACCTTTAGCCGTTGCGGCAGCCAGGTCCACATTGTCATAACCGGCACCCGCACGAACGACGATCTTGAGATTCTTGGCAGCTTCGATCACCTCGGCAGTCACTTTATCGCTGCGGATAATCAGGGCGTTGGCATCGGCAACGGCTGCGAGCAGCTGGGCCTTGTCCGTATATTTCTCCAGAAGGGCTACTTCGTAACCGGCATCCGTAATGATCTTCTTAATTCCATCAACAGCCTTCTTTGCGAAAGGCTTCTCGGTTGCAATTAAAACTTTCATATCGTTGAATTTTATTTTTCGCTCCCCATGCCCGGCAGGGGAGGTAGTCCCATCCTCTTTCCGTTCATCGAAAACGTCCATTAATGTATAAAAATCTATGGCGCCGTCCTCCTTACGTTTCGGCGTAAAAGTAAAGAACTGCGCCATAGATCAAATCCGGTTAATTATTTCTTGTGGTTCTTCTCGAACTCCTGCATGCAGGCAACCAGCGCATCCACGCTCTCCTGCGGACATGCGTTGTAGATCGAAGCGCGGAAACCGCCCACCGAACGGTGACCCTTGATGCCGACCATGCCCTTCTCCTTGGCGAAAGCCATGAATTCAGCCTCCAGATCCTCGTGGCCCGGAGCCATCACGAAGCAGACGTTCATCATGGAACGGTCTTCCTTCACGGCCGTGCCGACGAACATCGAGTTGCGGTCGATCTCGTTGTACAGCGTCTCGGCCTTCTTCTTGTTGATCTTATACATGGCCTCGACACCGCCCTGTGCCTTCACCCACTTCAGGGTTTCGTGCATTACGAAAATCGGGAGTACGGGAGGCGTGTTGAACATCGAGCCGTTCTCGACATGGGTGCGGAACGCAACCATCGTCGGCAGGTCGCGCACGACACGGTCGAGCATGTCCTCGCGGATGATGGCGAACGCCACGCCGGCCGGGGCGAGGTTCTTCTGCGCACCGCCGTAAATCATGGCGTATTTCGTAACGTCGACCGGGCGGGAAAGGATGTCCGACGACATGTCGGCGATCAGGGGCACGGGCGAAGCGAGGTCTTCGTGGTACTCGGTGCCGTAGATCGTATTGTTGGAGGTGATATGCACATAGTCCAGGTCGGCGGGGATCGCGAAACCCTTGGGGATGTAGGTGAAATTGCGGTCTTCGGACGAAGCGAGCAGCTCGACCTCGCCGTAACGCTTGGCTTCCTTGATGGCCTTCTTGGCCCAGACACCGGTATTCACATAGCCGGCCTTCCTGCCCAGGAAGTTGGCGGGCACTTCGTAGAAGAACGTGCTGGCACCGCCGCCGATATAGAAGATCTTGTAGTTGTCGGGGATGTCGAGCATCTCACGGAAGAGCGCGTCGGCCTCGGCCATCACGTTCTCGAAATCCTTCGTCCGGTGCGAAATCGAAAGCAGGGAAAGGCCCGAACCGTTGAAATCTACGATAGCTTTTGCTGCGTTCTGGATGACTTCGTCTGCGAGGATCGAGGGTCCCGCGTTGAAATTGTGCTTTTTCATAATATTCGGATGTGAATTTAGTGTTTCGGACTCCAGCCTGTTAGTTTACTAACACAAATATAGGTAAAATATTCCGGAGAATACAACAGTTGTGCAAAACTTGTTCAAAGAAATTTCACTCGGCGTCCCGAACGCTCGGCATTTTGAATTGTTTTTATTACTTTTGCCCAAACTTAACATCCTCCGCAAATGGTAAAATCCATGACGGGCTTCGGCAAGGGCGAAGCCACGCTGCAAAATAAGAAGATCACGGTCGAAATCCGCTCGCTCAACTCCAAACAGCTCGACCTCGGGCTGCGGCTTCCGGCCGTTTACCGCCAGTCGGAATACGAAATCCGCAATATCATCACCCGCACGGTACAGCGCGGCAAGGTCGATGTTTTCGTGACCGTCGAATCGCAGACCGTGGAGACCCCGGCGCGTATTAATAAAGAGGTATTCGCCGCCTATGCCGGGCAACTGCGCGACGCGGCGCGAAACGCCCAACTCAACTATGCGGGGATCGGATGGGACAGCGCCGCCCTGCAGGCCATCATGCGCCTGCCGGAGGTCGTATCGACCGAAGCGGAGAGCATCTCCGACGAGGAACACGCGGCGCTGGTCGCCGCCACCGAAGCCGCCGTGGCGCAGCTCGACGCGTTCCGCCTGCAGGAAGGCACGATCCTGATCGCCGACCTGCTGAGCCGCGTGGACAAGATCGAAGGCTACAAACAGGAGGTCGTGCCTTTCGAAAAGGCCCGCACGGAGACGGTCAGGGCCCGCCTGCTGGAAAACCTCGAAAAGCTGCAGGTCGACGTCGACCGCAACCGGCTGGAGCAGGAGATGATCTTCTACCTCGAAAAACTCGACATCACCGAGGAGAAGGTGCGCCTGGCCAACCACTGCAGGTATTTCCGCGAGGTGGCCGCCCAAGAGGAGGGCGCAGGCCGCAAACTGGGCTTCATCGCACAGGAGATGGGCCGCGAAATCAACACGATGGGCTCGAAGGCCAACGAATCGAACATCCAGATACTCGTAGTTAAGATGAAGGACGAGCTGGAAAAGATCAAAGAACAGGTACTGAACATATTATAATGGGCAAGGTTATCATATTCTCCGCCCCGAGCGGTTCCGGGAAGACGACCATCGTACGCGAATTGCTGAAGCGTTTCCCGCAGTTCGAATTTTCGGTATCGGCGACCAGCCGCGCACCCCGAGGCTGCGAGCGCCACGGCTGCGACTACCACTTCATGACGCACGAAGAGTTCATGCGTGCCGTCGCGGAAAACCGTTTCGTGGAGTGGGAAGAGGTCTACCAGGGCACTTGCTACGGCACGTTGCGCTCGGAAGTGGAACGCATCTGGGCCAAGGGCAACATCATCGTCTTCGACGTGGACGTCATCGGGGGTATCAACCTCAAACGCATCTTCGGCGACGACGCCTGCTCGATATTCGTCATGCCGCCCTCGATCGGGGAGCTGCGCCGCAGGCTCGTATGCCGCGGCACGGACGCCCCGGAGGTGATAGACCGCCGGGTGGCGAAAGCCGAATTCGAACTGACGAAAGCCCCCGAATTCGACCACATCGTCGTAAACGACTCGCTCGACGAGGCGATCCGCGAAACGACTGCGATCATCGACCAATTCATCGCACGGCAGCCATGAAACGCGTCATGCTCTATTTCGGGTCGTTCAACCCCATCCATAAAGGGCACATCGCCCTGGCGGAATACGCCGTGGAAAAAGGACTGTGCGACGAGCTGGTGCTCGTCGTTTCGCCCCAGAGCCCCTATAAACAGGCCGAAGAGCTGGCCCCCGAGATGGATCGGTTCGAAATGGCCGAGACGGCCTGCGCGGCGTCGCGCTATCCCGACCGGATAAAACCCTCGGTCGTCGAATTCCTGCTGCCCAAGCCGTCGTATACGATCGACACGCTGCGCTACCTGGCCGAGAACCACGGCGCGGATATGGAGTTCTCGATCCTCATGGGCGCCGACCAGATAGAACGGCTCGACGGCTGGAAAGAGTACGACCGCATCCTCGAATACCCGGTATACGTCTATCCCCGCCGCGGCGAAAGGGTGGACAGGTTCCCCGGCCGCATCACGGTGCTGGAAGACGCCCCGCTGCAGGATTTTTCCGCGACCCAAATCCGCGGGCGCATCGGGCGGGGCGAGGATGTCTCGCAGATGCTCGACAAGGGCGTCGCCGAACATATCCGCCGCAAGGGGCTGTGGAACCCGACGGCCCGCAAATCGGCCCTGACGGCACAGATCGCCGCCGATCCGGAAAACACGGCGCTCTATATGGAACGGGGCAAGCTCCACTACCGCCTCAACGAATGGGGCGCAGCCCTCAACGACTTCAACCGCGTACTGCAAGCAGACGACAGCCACGCCGAGGCGCGGCAGTATGCGCAGATGGTACGGGAAATACTGGAATTCAGATATAAGGACATATACAACCCCTGACAATGACACGCCTGAAGATTGCCCTCATGGCGGGCGGAGATTCGCCCGAACGGGGGATCGCGCTCCAGAGCGCCGCACAGATCGAAGCGGCGCTCGACCATACGAAATACGACATCACGGTCATCGACCTCCACCACCGCGACTGGCACTACACGGCCCCCGACGGACGCGAGTGGCAGGTCGACAAGAACGATTTTTCGCTCACGGTGGAAGGCGAGCGCAAAGCATTCGACTACGCCCTGATCATCATCCACGGCACGCCCGGCGAGGACGGCAAGCTGCAAGGCTACCTCGACATGATGGGCGTCCCTTATTCGTCGTGCTCGATGACCTCGTCGGTCATCACCTTCGACAAGATCACCACCAAGCGCACCGTAGCGGGACGGGGCATCAACCTCGCCCGCGAGATTTTCCTCTGCAAGGGCGAAACGGCCGACCCGGACAGGGTGGTCGCGGAGTTCGGACTGCCGCTCTTCATCAAGCCCAACGCCAGCGGCAGCTCGTTCGGCGTGACGAAAGTCCATACGCGCGACGAGGTGCTGCCCGCCATCGAGGCGGCCTTCGCCCAAAGCGACGAGGTGCTGATCGAAGAGTGCATCGCGGGCCGTGAAATGGGCTGCGGCATGATGGTGGCCGGAGGCAGGGAATACCTGTTCCCGATCACGGAGATCGTATCGAAAAAGGATTTCTTCGACTACCAGGCCAAATACACCGAAGGCTATTCGGACGAGATAACCCCCGCCGACATCGCCCCGGAAATTGCGGAGGAACTGCACCGCATGACCCGCATCGCTTACAGGGCATGCCGCTGCTCGGGTGTCGTACGCGTCGATTTCATCGTCACGCCCGAGGGCAAACCCTACCTGATCGAAATCAACTCCATCCCCGGCATGAGCGCCGGGAGCATCGTCCCCAAGCAGGCCCGGGCCATGGGCATGTCGCTGGGGGAGATGTTCGACCTGATAATCGCCGACACCTGCCGCAAATGATCGAAATCGACGACAAAATCGTGAGCGCAGACCTGCTGCGCGAATGTTTCGCCTGCGACATCGCGCAGTGCAAGGGTATCTGCTGCGTCGAGGGGAATGCCGGGGCGCCGCTCGAAGCGGAGGAGGTCGGCATACTCGAACGCGAATATGCGGCCTACAAGCCCTATATGACGCCCGAGGGCATCGAGGCCGTCGAGCGACAGGGCTTCATGGTCATCGACGAAGACGGCGACCTGACCACGCCGCTGGTCGGCGACGCGGAATGCGCCTACACCTACTCGGAGAACGGCATCACGCTCTGCGCCATCGAAAAGGCGTGGCTGGAGGGCAAGACCGCCTTCCGCAAACCGATCTCATGCCACCTCTATCCGATCCGCGTCGTGCGGTTTTCGAACGGCACGGCAGGGCTCAACTACCACCGCTGGTCGGTCTGCGCCCCGGCGCGCGAATGCGGCCGCAGGCTGGGAATCCCGGTCTACAAGGCGTTGCGCGAACCGATCGTGCGCCGTTTCGGCGAGGAATTTTACAAGGCGCTGGAAGCCGCCGAAGAATTTATCCGACAACAATAAAATACACATGAAAAAATACTGCCTCACATGTATGGCCGCCGTTGCGGCACTCTCGGCATCGGCCGCAGCACCGCAGGCCGAACGCAAAACCGATTCGCTGCACATCGCATCCCTCTCGCCCAGGGAGGCTGCGACCATAGACTCCATCGTCGCAATGCGCCTGCGGCTCCAGCCCAAGCAGATCGAGTCGATTTTCGACACCAACGACGTGGTGGCCATCGACACGCTCGATTCGGGCAACGACGCCATACAGGTGGTGCTTTACAGCAACAATACGTGGAAATACGTCCGCAACCGCGAGGTCGCCAAGGACAGCACCATCTTCGAGAAATACTGGGATACGACGACGCTCTTCCCCTACAAGGAGGTGGACATGTCGTCGATGCCCAAATCGGTGGTCATCGACCTGGTGGACTCGGTCACGAGCTACCACTGCCCCTACCAGGGTTCGGTGCACCCGCGCGGCAAATACGGCCC
>OKSP01001144.1_pt1 | contig 10982 bp, 9 predicted proteins | sample 2434041 | NCBI WGS metagenome assembly OKSP01 (sample SAMEA3879593, study PRJEB24766) | human gut metagenome | biome: human-associated habitat; feature: feces | place: USA | collected 1985/1987
TGGACGTGAAGCTTACCCTGGAGATGTATTCTACTTACATTCAAGATTACTAGAACGTTCTTGCCGATTAAGTGATGAACTTGGTGGTGGATCTATCACAGCATTACCGATCATCGAAACACAGGCAGGAGACGTATCCGCGTACATTCCTACAAACGTAATCTCTATCACAGACGGACAGATCTTCCTTGAAAGTGAGTTATTCTTCTCCGGTGTAAGACCAGCGGTCAATGTTGGACTTTCTGTATCCCGTGTAGGTGGAGCAGCACAGACAAAGATCATGAAGAAAGTAGCCGGAAACCTTCGTATTGACTTAGCTCAGTATCGAGAACTTGAGGTATTTACACAGTTTAGTTCAGACCTTGACGATGGAACAAAAGCAACATTAAATTATGGATCTCATCTGATCGAACTGTTAAAACAGCCATTGTACCATCCAATGGCATTACATAAACAGATTTTACTTCTGTTTGCAGCAGGTCATAAGATGTTAAATGATGTTCCAGTCAAAGAATTAAAGGCAGAGACAGAAGAAATGACAGCATTCTTTGAACAGAAATATCCAGAGACAGTGAAGAAGATCGACGAAGGCAAAGTCTTAACAGATGACATTGCAAAAGAGATCCAAGAGGCGATAGAAGCCTATTTAAAGTAGGTGATCACTATGGCAAATATCAGAGAAATTAAAACAAGGATGAACAGTATCGAAGATACATTAAAGATTACAAATGCGATGTATCTGATCTCATCTTCCAAATTAAAGAAAGCAAGAAAGCAGTTAGATGCCACAACTCCATACTTTGAAATGCTTCAGGCATCTCTGCTTGATATCATGGCACATACGCCAGATCTTCAGCACATTTTCTTAAACAAAAGAAAGAAAGAACATCCCAAAAAAGGATATCTTGTGATGACTGCAGACCGTGGACTTGCCGGGGCCTATAATCATAACATTACAAAAATGGCAGAAGAGAATATTAATGAAGATGACAAACTGTTCGTGATCGGATATATGGGACGTAATTATTTCGGACGAAGAAATGCAGCCCAGATGGACGAGGATTTCTTCTATACAACACAAGATCCTACGATCTACAGAGCAAGAAGAATTGCAGAAAAAATGATCGAGGAATATGTATCAGGAGAACTTGACGAAGTCTATATTATTTATACTAAGATGATCACATCCATTACCTCAGAACCAAAGATGATCCGTGTGTTACCATTAAACCCAGATCAGTATGAGTTTGCAGGAAAAGGAAAGAGATCACATATGACAGAATTTCAGCCATCCGTAAAGGCGGTGCTTGACCGCCTGGCACCAAACTATATCAAAGGACTTGTCTATGGTGCGATGGTAGAATCATTTTCCAGTGAATTAAACGCCAGAATGATGGCGATGGAAGGTGCAAGCAAGAGTGCGAGAGAAATGATAAGATCACTGGGACTTATGTATAACCGTGCTCGTCAGGCAGCGATCACTCAGGAAATCACTGAGGTGTGTGCCGGAGCTAAATCATTAAAGAAAGAGTAACAGTGAAGGAAGGGAAATAAAATGGAAAAAGGAAAAATCGTACAGATTCTTGGTCCAGTAATCGACGTAGAATTTGAAACTGAACAGCTCCCTTTGATTCATGACGCCTTGACCGTTGTTAATAAAGGAAAAGAAGTTGTTATGGAAGTGGAACAGCATATGGGAAATCGTACTGTACGCTGTATCCTGTTAGCAGCCAGTGAAGGACTTCACCGTGATATGGAAGTCATTGCAACCGGAAGCGGTATCAAGACACCAGTTGGTGAGGCAACACTGGGACGTCTGTTCAACGTATTAGGAGAAACAATTGATGACGGAAAGCCGATCGGGGATGCTCCAAAGTGGGTGATCCACAGAGAGCCGCCAGCATTTGAAGATCAGAACCCTGCAGAGGAAATCTTAGAGACCGGTATCAAGGTCATCGACTTACTTGCCCCATATGCAAAGGGTTGTAAGATTGGTCTGTTCGGTGGTGCCGGTGTAGGGAAAACCGTATTGATCCAGGAGCTGATCAGTAATATTGCAACAGAGCACGGTGGATATTCCATTTTCACCGGTGTCGGGGAGCGTTCCCGTGAAGGAAATGATCTGTGGACCGAAATGGGCGAATCCGGTGTACTTGAAAAAACAGCCTTAGTGTTTGGACAGATGAATGAGCCGCCAGGGGCTCGTATGCGTGTCGCTGAGACCGGACTTACCATGGCTGAGTATTTCCGTGATGAGCAGCATAAAAATGTGCTTCTCTTCATTGATAACATTTTCCGTTTCACACAGGCCGGATCAGAGGTATCCGCACTGCTTGGACGTATGCCGTCAGCCGTAGGTTATCAGCCGACACTGGCTACGGAGATGGGTGAATTACAGGAGAGGATCGCTTCTACAAAGAATGGATCTATCACTTCCGTACAGGCTGTATATGTACCAGCCGATGACCTGACAGACCCGGCACCAGCTACAACATTCGCACATCTGGATGCTACAACCGTACTTTCCAGAAAGATTGTTGAGCAGGGTATTTATCCGGCGGTAGATCCTCTGGAGTCTTCTTCCCGTATTCTTGAACCGGATATCGTAGGCGAGGAGCATTACGAGGTTGCACGTAAAGTGCAGGAGATCCTTCAGAAGTACAAGGAATTGCAGGACATCATCGCAATTCTTGGTATGGAAGAGCTGGCAGACGAAGATAAAGTTTTGGTATACCGTGCAAGAAAGATCCAGAAGTTCCTGTCACAGCCGTTCCATGTAGCAGAGAACTTCACCGGTATCAAGGGTGTATATGTTCCGTTGAAAGAAACAATTCGTGGCTTTAAAGCAATTTTAGATGGTGAGATGGATGAATATCCGGAGAATGCATTCTTTAATGCAGGAACTATCGAGGATGTTAAGAAGAAAGCCGAGCAGATGGAGCAGAACGCATAGCATAAAGAACGGAGATCATTATGGCAAGCAATACATTCTATTTAAAAATTATATCTGCAAACCGTGTGTTCTTTTCCGGAAGATGCCGTTCTCTGATCGTTCCGGAATATGATGGGCAAAAAGAAATTCTGGCCCATCATGAGGATATGGTCATTGCCATTGATGAGGGCGAGATGAGGTTTCAGCCGGAAGGCACGGATAACTGGGAATATGCAGTTGTCGGAATGGGATTTGTCGAGATCGTCAATAACCGTGTGACACTTCTCGTGGAGACTGCAGAGCGTCCGGAGGAAATCGATGTGGCAAGAGCCCGCGAAGCGAAAGAGCGTGCAGAGGAGCAGATGCGCCAGAAGCAGAGTATCCGTGAGTATTACCACTCAAGAGCTTCTCTTTCCCGTGCGATGGCACGTCTGAAAGGAACCAGCGGAAGAAAATAAAACAATAAAAAAGGATGCACGTTTTGTGCATCCTTCAGACTGTAGACAAAGTCCTCGGCTTTTTGCCGGGGATTTTTCTGTATTAAAGAGGCTAAAAGTCAGTATTTTCAAGACTTTTCAGTCTCTTTTTGGTATAATAAAGGTATCAAAAAAGGCGGTATTGTTCTATGATGACACAAGAAACAGAAAAAGTAAGAAAGCAAATGCAGATGGTATGTATTGATGATCTTGTTCCGCGGAATCATCTTCTACGACTTATTGACAAAGCTATTGACTGGACATTCATCTATGATCTCGTCCGTGATACTTATTCCGACGGAATGGGTAGACCAAGTATTGATCCGGTTACGCTTATTAAGATACCGCTTATTCAATACCTGTATGGAATCAAAAGCATGCGGCAGACAATCAAAGAGATTGAAGTAAACATGGCTTACCGTTGGTTCCTTGGACTTGAACTTTATGATCCGGTCCCTCATTTTTCTACTTTCGGGAAAAACTATACCCGTCGTTTTAAAGATACCGACTTATTCGAGCAGATTTTCCAGCGTATCCTTGAGGAGTGTTACCGTTTCAAACTGGTTGATTCAACAGAGATTTTTGTTGATGCAACACATGTGAAAGCGCGGGCGAACAACAGAAAGATGCAGAAACGAATCGCAAAACAGGAAGCTTTATTTTATGCTGACATGCTGCGTCAGGACATTAACGCAGACAGAGAAGCGCACGGAAAGAAACCGTTGAAAGATAAAGACGATAACAACAAACCTGGTTCCGGTGGCAACGACAAGTTTGAAGATTATACGGATGATGTTCCGTCAGATGAAAAAACAATTAAGTGTAGCACTACAGATCCTGAGAGCGGCTGGTTTCGGAAAGGTGAGCACAAGCATGTGTTTGCTTATGGGATTGAAACAGCATGCGATAAAAATGGATGGATTATTGATTTTACAGTAAACCCTGGTAATGAGCATGACAGTCGAACTTTTAAAGGCCTTTACGATAAGCTTGCAGATATCGGCATGAAATACTGTATCGTTGATGCCGGGTATAAAACTCCTGCAATAGCAAAGCTACTTTTGGATGATGGAATAAAGCCGGTCTTTCCTTACAAGCGTCCCATGACAAAGGATGGCTTTTTCAGGAAATCTGAGTATGTATATGATGAGTATAATGATGCTTATATTTGTCCAGGGAATCACTTTCTGCATTACAGCACGACAAATCGGGATGGATATCGCGAGTATAAAAGCTGTGGACAGATTTGCGAAAAGTGCGAGTATCTTTCGCAGTGTACAGAAAGCAAGAACCATGTAAAAGTTGTTACGAGACATGTATGGGAAGACTATATGGAAACATGTGAGGATATCCGGCATACAGAAGGAATGAAGGAGCTATACTCACACAGAAAAGAAACGATTGAAAGAATCTTTGGAACGGCAAAGGAAAACCACGGATTTCGATATACGCAGTTGTATGGCAAAGCGCGGATGACAATGAAAGTCGCGCTTACGTTTGCGTGCATGAATTTAAAAAAGCTTGCAAAATGCAAGCAGGAATGGGGATTACGGATGGCATAATCCAAGGGAAAATTTCCTGTTTTCGGAATAAATTTCATAAACACAAAGAAAAATGCTCCGAGAAACGGAAGTTTCTCGGAGCACTTTGTCTACGGTCTGAAGGATGCACGTTTTGTGCATCCTTTTTTTATCTGACATTATTCATTCATGGCAATCAGTTTCGCATACCATTGCAGGGAAGAAACCCATGCATGGGAAACATCCGGAATTTCGATGTTTTTAAGCACCAGCTGGCGGGAAACTTCCTGCCATTCTGCCGATTCGTATTTTACAATAAAGTGAAGCACTTCTGCCAGGGAACCGGTGCGCTCTAGAAGGGCGGCGCGGATCTTGCCCGATACACGTACCATGGAGAGGGCTTCTTCCATGGAACAATCCAGAATAATATCCAGAATCGAGAAAAGACCGGTCAGAAACAGTTCCTGGGAACGCATTGCCATGCCAAAGACCGGTGCAAGATTTTCTGCAAACTTGGCACGCAGCAGGGAAAGGCGCATCAGTTCATTAGGTTTGTCAGAACACAGTTTCTCAATGACGGTTGTCTGAATCCAGCGCGTCAGATCCTTCTGCCCCAGCATTGAGACAGCAACCCGCACGGAAGTGATTTCGGAATTAAAGGAGCGTGTATTTGCCAGCCGCAGCAGGGAGATGATAAGAGCCGTGTCCTGACTGATAATATCAGCCGCTTTGGTCAGGTCAAAATCATCTTCTTCAATCAGATTCAGAAGGGAAATGTAATTGATCTTCAGGGGCGATACTTTATGTTCACCGCGTGTGACCGGCATACGGAAAAAGGTTCCTTCAAATAAAGAAATTGTTTCTGCAGGACTGAGTTTTCCGAATGTTTCCATGTCCGGAATGTTGCTGGCACAGATACAGATATCCGGATACAGTTTGCGGAAATAGAAAGAAGCCTTGACGGCATCTATTTTCTGGCAGTCAATCAGAATGTAGTCCATTTGTGACAGAATCGGTGCGTAGTCTTCGTAGCAGTGAACAGGAAGATTACGCATTGCAAAATGATATCCGAATTCGCGCAGTTCGCGGATGCGGTCTGTATACATGGATACCGGAGGAAATGTCTGGTCAATCAGGAGAATCGGTGCATGGTTTGTATTTTTGCACTCGGACTCCAGACTGCTGAAAATAGAGATATTATTTAAAGATACAAAAATCGGTTTTCCTCCGGAGAGTGTGGTGGTTCCAAGCTCCTGAATCAGTTCCAGCCCGTCTACATAGGCAGCTCCGTCAAACTGTCTGGAACCAAGAAGGCTTGGGTTCATAAGAAAGTTATTTTTTCTGGTAAACAGAGAATAAGCACTAACGGACATATTCCGGTCAAAAAAAGGAATGAGTGTAAGCATCATAAGCGTATCTCCTATTCTATCATGTAAATCCCTGATGTAAGTTTATCTTTGGATTTATTATACTATATAATGCTTAAAGAAACAAATATTTTGTGCAATGTGGTGCAAAAAGAAACAAAGCAGTTGACAAATGAAAGAGGATATGGGTAAAATACAAAAAGATAATAAACAGGGAGTAGTTTGCATCCGGTGTGTCCGGGTGTTGTGCAGGCCGTCATCACGTTACAGGAAAGCTGGAACCGGGCTGTACACGAAGAAACGAGACTTTTTATTGCATTATTCTGGTGCAAAAAAGTCCCGTTTCTTTTTTTGTACCACAACACAGGGAGGGCATGCCATGAAAAAATACTGGAAGTATTCCAAAGAGCAGCTAAGAGACGTATTTTCTACTACTGAGCAGGGATTATCCGAAATGCAGGTGAAAAAAATCCGGGAAACATGTGGGGAAAATATACTGGAAGAGGGAAAAAGACCCGGGCTTCTGAGGGTGTTTTTGTCACAGTTTGCAGATTTACTCATTTTCATTTTGCTGATCGCCGCGCTTATTTCCATGTTATCCGGAAATGCAGAGAGTACGATTGTAATCGCAGTTGTCCTGGTGATGAATGCAGTTTTGGGAACGGTGCAGCACCAGAAAGCGGAAAAATCACTGGACAGTCTGAAAAATCTGTCTGCACCGTGTGCAAAAGTCATCCGGGAAGGGAAAAAGAAAGAGATCCCTTCGAGGGAACTGGTTCCTGGAGATCTTGTGGAACTGGAAGCTGGTGACATGGTTGTGGCAGATGGAAGGATTCTGGATAATTATTCCCTGCAGGTCAATGAGAGTGCGCTGACCGGAGAATCCACCAATGTAGAAAAGACACAAGGCAGTCTGCCGGAGGATCTGCCGCTGGCAGACCGCAGAAACATGGTATATTCCGGAAGCCTGGTCACTTATGGACGCGCACAGGTTCTGGTTACAGGAACAGGGATGCATACAGAGATCGGAAAGATTGCCGGGATGATGAATGATATCCGGGAAAATGTGCATGACTGGAGCGATCGTGACGAGGTGAAGTCCTATCTTGGAAAGATGCTGGATGGACAGGTCTTTGATAAGAAGGGATTGATCTATGGTATGGGACATGCCGTGTATTCCCTGTCTGATCCGAGAGAGCGTGTGTTCCGCAGCTATGTGGAGCATCTCGCGGAGGCAAAAGGACGCCAGAAAGACATGAACCTTTACAATATGATAGAAGAAGTGGCTCCGGAACTGATCGCAGAAAAGCGTCATATTTTCAAGGGTGTCAGCCCGAATGTGGATTTTTACAGTGGTTTCGTATATGAAATGCTTGGCATTCCGTCGGAATTGTATACACCATTGTTTGCCATTGCAAGAATTGCAGGATGGAGTGCACACCGGCTGGAGGAGCTGGTGGGATGCAACAAAATTATTCGTCCGGCATATAAGAGTGTCATGGAAGAACTGGAATAAGATTATTACAGCGGACAGAATTGCATTTTATTTTGCTCTGTGCTAGTATGGAAACAGAAACTTTCGTGTGTTATAACTATAAAAGGGGAGAGGACTGATTATGAAAATAAAAGAAAAATATTATCGCTTTGCGGAAAAAGGGCAGCAGATACAGAGAGTAAACCGTTTTTTTGTAACAGAATATCTGATTTTTTATGCATTTATTCTGTTTATGCTCTGGGCATCAAGAGCAAAAGGAGTACGTTCTTTGGGCTTTGCGGCATTTGTCAGTGTGATTGCAGTAGTCTCCGGAGGTGCATTGCTCATTGGATGGAAGCGGCGTCCGGAATCGGAGCGGCTGAGATATCTGGCACTGATCGGGTTATATCTCGTATCATTTTTCATGACTTTTGCATATACGGAGAGCTTTATCCGTTTTCTGGGACTGGCTCCTTTTATCGGCTGTATTTTGTTTTTTGATCCGAAATATTCCAGAATCGGCGGCATCGGTTATCTTGTATTGAATGCGCTGACTGTCTTTGGTCAGATCCGTCAGCAGCCGGAAGGCGTAGCCGGGACAACCAATCTTGTACTGGATCTGCTGGCACTGGGGGTACTGGTATTTGCTGTGATCTTTACAACAAATGTGGCACAGAAATTCAACCATGATACCCGGCACAGTGAACAGCAGGAGCAGCGGAAGCAGCAGGTAATTTTAGACGATGTGATCGGTGTGGCGGAAGAAGTGCGTAAGGGTACGGAATCCGTGATGAAGATTGTCAATGATCTGAATGGATCGACAGAGGTGGTCAATGGTGCGATGAAAGATATTTCTTCCAGCACGCATAGCACGGCGGAAAATATCCAGACACAGACAACCATGACACAGGATATCCAGCATTCAATTGAGCAGACACTGGAAAGTTCCGAGAATATGGTAAAAGTGGCAAAGCAGTCCGGGGAACTGAATCAGAAGAGTATGGAGATCATGGAACATCTGAAGAAACAGTCCGCGGTAATCGCAGAGACAAACTCCGGAGTGGCAGATTCCATGAAAGCGTTACAGGAGCGTACCGAGGCAGTAAAGAGTATTGCAGATACCATCTTTTCCATTTCCAGTCAGACCAATCTGCTGGCGCTCAATGCTTCTATTGAGAGTGCCCGTGCAGGGGAAGCCGGAAAAGGGTTTGCTGTAGTGGCTGATGAAATCCGTCAGCTGGCAGAGAAAACCAGAAGTGAGACAGAAAGCATTGCACAGATTCTGGATGAATTGTTTAAAAATGCAGAGGATGCAGCAACGGCGGTGAGCCGTTCGATTGAGGCTACCAATGCGCAGGATTCCATGATTGCGAAAGCGTCTGAGAGTTTTTCGGGAATGAATGAGAATGTCAATACACTGGTTCAGGAGATCGAAGGCATTGACGGCATGTTAAACCGTCTGTCGGATGCAAACAATCAGATTGTAGACAATATCAGTAATCTTTCTGCAACAACGGAAGAAGTGACGTCCTCTTCCGTACAGGTAGCGGATCTGTCAGTTGAGAATTTAAACTATGCCGAGCAGGCAAAACAGAAACTTGACAACGTGCTTGCGGTATCTCATGAACTGGATAAGTACATAAAGTAAACAGATGGAATGAGATAAAGGTGCCTCAGCAGGAGAAATTCTGCTGAGGATTTTTACTACTATAACTTAGAAGGAGATAAAAATTATGAATGTAACAATGAAACAGGTCGAGGGCGGTGTATGTGCGGCTGCAGGATTTTCCGCAAACGGATTAAACTGTGGGTTAAATCCGGATCGGAACAAAAATGATCTGGCACTGATCTGGTCAGAGAAGGAGTGTACGGCAGCGGCTGTCTATACAACGAATAAAGTAAAGGGTGCACCAATCCTTGTGACAAAGAAACATCTGGCAGCAACCGGAAATAAGGCGAGGGCTGTTATTGTCAACAGTAAGAATGCCAATACCTGTAATGCAGACGGAGAAGAAAAGGCACAGATGATGTGTGATCTGGCTGCAGCAGAGCTGGGAATAAAGGCAGACGAGGTGATCGTGGCATCAACCGGTGTCATTGGACAGAAGCTTCCGATTGAACCGATCCGTGATCATGTGCAGGAGCTGGCACGCGGACTTTCTCCACAGAATCATGGAAAAGCAGCAAATGCCATCATGACAACCGATACCTATGCCAAGGAGACCGCGGTTTCTTTTACGCTTGACGGGAAGACCTGTACGGTTGGCGGTATGGCAAAGGGAAGTGGCATGATCCATCCGAATATGGCTACCACGTTAAATTTTGTTACAACCGATGTTGCGATTTCCTCAGAAATGATCCAGAAAGCACTTTCTGAGATTGTAAAGGTGACGTACAATTGTCTGAGCATTGATGGAGATACTTCTACCAATGATATGGTCAGTATTCTGGCAAACGGCATGGCAGAAAATACGCCAGTCACAGCAGAGGGAGAGGATTATGATACGTTCCGTCAGGCGCTGTATCAGGTACTCATGACGCTGACCAAGATGCTTGCCAAGGACGGTGAGGGAGCATCGAAGATGCTGGAGTGTACCTGTAGCGGTGCGCCGGATCAGGATACCGCAATCATTATTGCAAAGAGTGTGATCCGTTCCCCACTGTTTAAGTGTGCAATGTTTGGGGAAGATGCCAACTGGGGACGTATTTTATGTGCAATCGGTTATGCGGATGCGGAGTTTGATATCAACAAAGTGGATGTGGATCTGGCATCGTCCAAGGGAACCATTGCCGTATGCAGAAATGCTGCCGGTGTAGATTTCTCTGAGGAGAAAGCAAAAGAAATCTTAGAGGAAGATGAAATTTATATTAATATTGATCTGCATCAGGGAGAGGCATCTGCCAAAGCCTGGGGATGTGATCTGACGTATGATTATGTAAAAATTAATGGAGACTATCGTAGTTAATATATAGCAAAATAAATTATTTGACTAGATAGTCATTACTGGAAGGGAAGGAATGACATGGAAAAGAAAATCGGTTTTATCGGCTGTGGAAATATGGGAACAGCCATGATACAGGGAATTTTGGAATCCGGAAAATGCCCTCCGCAGGAGATGATGATTTCCTGTCGTACGAAGAAAACGCTGGAAGAAAAGAAAGCACAGTTCGGAGTGCAGATCAGTACGGACAACCGGGATGTGGCAGCATTTG
>OKSP01001152.1_pt1 | contig 10921 bp, 5 predicted proteins | sample 2434041 | NCBI WGS metagenome assembly OKSP01 (sample SAMEA3879593, study PRJEB24766) | human gut metagenome | biome: human-associated habitat; feature: feces | place: USA | collected 1985/1987
TCGGAAGCGCCGCACTTCTCGCAGACTTCACCAGCGGGGATGATCTGCTCCGCGTCATACTTGTACCAGGCGTCGGAGCCCTCCTTGCGGAACAGGTCGCTGACGGCCTTGATGGTGGCGTCGGTGATGTGGTAAGCGCCGCACTTCTTGCAGTAGAAGGCCGGGATAGGCACACCCCAGGTGCGCTGACGGCTGATGCACCAGTCGTTGCGGTCGCGCACCATGCCGTGCATACGGTCATGGCCCCAGTCGGGCATCCAGGTCACGGTGTCGATGGCCTTGTAGACATCCTCACGGAACTTGGCGATGGAGCAGAACCACTGCTCGGTAGCACGGAAGATGATGGGGTTGTGGCAGCGCCAGCAGTGCGGATACTGATGCTTGATGTGCAGCTGGCCCATGACAGCGCCGGCGGCGGTCAGGTCGGCCAGAATGGTCTTGTTGGAAGCCCAGACGCGCTGGCCAGCGTACTTGCCGGCCTGCTCGGTCAGATAGCCGCCGTCGTCCACGGGGACGGTGATGGGGATCTGGGGGTACTTCTGGCAGACGTTGAAGTCATCGACGCCGTGGCCGCCGGCGGTGTGGACGCAGCCAGAGCCGCTTTCCAGCGTGACGTGGTCGCCGAGGATGACCCAGCCTTCCTTGGGCAGGTAGACATGGTTATAGCGCATCAACTCGAACTCAGCGCCGCTGACCGGCTCGCCCACCACCTCGTAATCGGTGATGTGGCAGGAGTCCATGACGCTCTTGACAAGGTCGGTGGCCATGATGTGGAACTCATCGCCGATCTTGACGAAGGAGTACTCGAACTGGCCGTTCAGGCAGATGGCCTCGTTGGCGGGCAGGGTCCAGGTGGTGGTGGTCCAGATGACGAAGTAGGTCTTCTCCATCGGGATGCCGTGCTTTGCCAGAACGCCGTTGGGGTCCTGAGAGACGTGGAAGCGGACGAAGATAGAGTCGCACTCGTCCTCGCCGTACTCGATCTCGGCCTCAGCCAAAGCGGTGCGGCAGTCGGGACACCAGTAGACAGGCTTCAGACCCTTGTAGATATAGCCCTTCTTGGCCATCTCGCCAAAGATCTCGATCTGACGGGCCTCAAACTCGGGCTTGAGGGTCAGATAGGGATGCTCAAAATCGCCGATAACGCCCAGACGCTTGAACTGGTCGCTCATGATGTCGATGTGCTCGGTGGCGAACTTCTCGCAGATCTGGCGCAGCTCGAGCTTGGAGATGTCCTTCTTCTTCTCGCCGACGGAGGACAGGGCCTTCAGCTCAATGGGCAGGCCGTGGGTATCAAAGCCGGGCACATAGGGAGCCTGGAAGCCCTCCATGTTCTTCTCACGGATGATGATGTCCTTGATGATCTTGTTCAGCGCGGTACCCATGTGGATATTGCCGTTGGCATACGGAGGGCCGTCGTGCAGGATGAACTGAGGTTTGCCCTCGTTGTGCTTCATGAGCTGGTTGTACAGGTCGTTGTCGTCCCAATCCTTGAGCATGACCGGTTCCTTCTTGGGCAGGCCGGCGCGCATCTCAAACAGGGTCTTGGGCAGATTCAGAGTACTGTCATACTGAGACTTATTCTTAGCCACTGGTTTTACACTCTCCTCTATTGGTTTTGCAGTCGCAAACAGCGCAGCTACGCGCTTATTTTATCAAAACAGCTTTACGGCACACAAATGGCGCCTTGCTGTCGATGCTTAGGGAATTATTCGCTGAAGCTCACGCCCTGAAAGACAGCGTTGGGGTCTGCCGGGGGCGGGTCGAGCTTGAGCTGAGATTCGTCCTTCTCCCAGAAGTCCTCGCCGGCCTTCTCGGGGGCGGCGTCTTCCGTCTCTGCAGCGTCCGCAGCGGGTGCTGCTTCCTCGGTGGTATCGGCATCCTCGGTTTCGGGCAGCTCAGCCTCGGCATCCTGTGCGGGGGTCTCTTCTTTCTGCTGGAACTCCGGCAGACGGCTCAGGGACTCCACATGGGTGCGGTAGAGGTTCAGCACGTCGGACTTGAAGCGGGTGACCTCGAGACGAACGCGGTCATACTCGCGCTCTTCGGCCAGCTTTTTGTCGTTGGCCTCGCTGATGATCTCGTCGGCGCGGTCGCCGGCCTTCTGCAGCAGCTCGTTGGCATCCCGGATGATGTCGTCGCCGCGCAGATTTGCACGGTGCAGGATGTCCTCGGCCTTCTGGTTGGCCTCGCGGATGACGTTTTCGCCCATGCGCTGCGCGTTGATGAGGGCGCTCTTGAGCATATCGCCGTCGGCCTCATAGCTCTGCATATTGCGGCGCAGAGTCTCGTTCTCGGCAGTCAGGTCGGCCACCTGCTTGCGCAGGGCCTCCATCTGCTCCGCATCCTGCCCGAGCTGCTGCTCTACCTTATCCAGAAAGCGGTCAACATCCTCGGTACGGTAGCCGCGGAGGTTCTTTTCGAATTGCACAGAGCGCACGTCCTGCGGTGTCAGCATAATGATCTCCTCCATTTTACCCAGTCGTCCTTCTCAATATTGGAAGAACTCGATGATTTGTCGGTCTTTTTTGCTCTTGCCCGGCAGGGCTGTGAGGCGGAAGCGCCCTTTGCCCCGCACTGTGAACACGTCAGATTCGTATACCGGCGCATGGGCGCTGGAAACGGGCAGATGGTTGATCTCTACCCTTCCCGCTGCCACAAGCTCTGCGGCCATGCCCCGGCTGCACCGCAGCATGGCGGCAAGTACGGCATCCAGACGCAGCGACGATACGGTCGCGGTCTGTAACCGGCGCTCTGCCTGCGCAAACTCCGGTACTTCGTCCAGCGCCAGCTGCTGAGCCGTCACCTCGGTGCGGCCCACACTGCGCAGCTCCTGACAGATAAGGGCTGCAGCAGGCTCCAGCGCGAACAGATAAGCGACACCCGGCTCCTCCGGCGGCAGGACGATGTCGCCCAGCGCCTCGCGGCGAAGCTCGAGCCCCATCAGGCTGCCCAGATAATCCTTATGGACGGGCAGCTGCGCCCCGGCCAGCGCACGGCACCTGAGCCGGACGCAGCAGACAGGGCTTGCAGGGTAACAGTCTTCCGGCTCGAGGCAGAGCACCCGGCGCTCGGCGTCGGGCCAGCCGCCCTCGAAGCGGCAGCTTTCCTCCGGCGCACCGGCACGGTTGAGTGCCGCCTGCGCCAGCTGCTGTTCCCTGTCGCTCAGGAACGCCGAATAACGGGCGATGCCCCGGCCGAAGGCGGCGCGGGCCAGGTCCTCGACATGACGCATGAGGAAGCGTTCCTCATCGTTCTGCGCCGGGACGAAGCCCCGCACGGCGCTTTGCTGGGTATCAATAGAACGCGCCATTGTTCTCCAGCTCGTCCAGCAGGTCGCCCATGATGTCTACATTGTAGGGAGTAATGATGAAGGTGCTGTTGGCCACCCGCTTGATCTGGCCGTTGTTGGCGTAGGCCACACCGGAGAGGAAGTCTACCAGACGGCGGGAAACCTCCTTGTTGGTGGATTCCAGATTCAGCACGACGGTGCGCTTGTTGTTCAGGTGGTCTGCAATCGTGCTGGCATCCTCGAAGTGCTCGGGCTTGACCAGAACGACCTTGAGCTGGGTGGTAGCATGGATGTTGACCACCTTGCCGTTCCGCTTGGGGGCTGCGCCCTCTTCGGGCTCGTCCTCTCCCTCGCTGCCTGCGACGCCGAGACCGCTGTTGTTATTCACCATCTGAGGACCGTCGTCCATGTACTGATCGTCGTAATCGTCCTCACTGCCGAAAAGCCCTTTTTTCAGGCTGTCCACAAAAGACATAGAAACTTGCTCCTTTCATTCGGGCAGCTCACGCTGCCTGGCACCCCTTTGTGAAAAAGAGGTGCTAATAGCTTTTTCTATTATCTGATTTTTTGCGTCAGATGTCAATAACTACAAAAGCTTTCCATCATACAAATTTTGTCCGGAGACGATGATCTCATCGTAAAGGCGGACTTCGCTGACGGTTTTTGTCTTATCCGAGCTGCTGGGCATGACGATGCGGTACTCTCCGTCCGTCACCAGCGGATGGTCATTATCCACGGGGTCGATCTTGCAGAAGCGGGCAAGATTGCCGTATTTGACATAGACGCCCGGGATGTAGTTCTCGCCCTGCGTCTCAGACTCGGTGCCGTCCTCTTTCAGATAATGGATAGCGTCGATGGGAACGCGCAGGCCGGTGGTCTCGTCCACGATGATCTGGGCGCCGGCCCGGTTGAGCCGCAGCACATCGCCGTTGATGATCTCGCAGGTGATGACAAAGCGGGCCAGTCCGGTCGCTTCGTCGATGGCCACCTCGGAGACCGAGGCCTTGAGGGGCGTCTCCATCTGGCCGGGGAACTTTATCTTCACCGAGCGGGTCAGGGGCTTGCCGTTGTCGCCCAGCAGCTTCTCCCCTTCCTTGGCCGAACAGAGGCCGACATACCGCCACGCAAAGCCCGAGACGATCTTGCCCGCGCAGCCGTCCAGCGGCAGCTCGGGGTCAGAGTTCAGATACGCCTGCAGGTCGGTGGTGTTCAGCGCGAGGATGTCGTCTGCCCCGGCGTTGAGCCGCCCGCTGGCAGAGCTGCGGATGAAGTAACCCGTCTGAGGGGCGGTGATCTGGGTAGGCTCTCCCAGCTGGGCCTGCACCTGCGCCGACTGCTCGGTGAGGGAGGCGATCTGGGCCGAGAAGTCCGAGACTTCACCGGTGATGACCCAGAGCTTGTTCTGAGCGAGGATGTAGTTTTCTTCGCCCTGGGCTGTCTCGTCGTAGGCAGAGCTGTCCAGCGCATCCATCATATCATAAAGCGCGGAAGCCCGCTCTTTTTTCAGAGAATCCAGCTGGGTGGCGGTGGTATTCTGAGAGCGCTGCAGAAGCTCGATCTGGTCGTTCAGGCTGGTGAGCTGCTGGCGGAGGCCCGCCTGTTCCGGGCTGCTGTAGAGCTCCGCTACCGCAGCCCCCGCCGAGACGCGCTCGCCGTCGGCCGCGAGATAGCCCAGCGTTCCGCCGCCGGGAACATAGACCTCATCGAAGAGGAGAACGCCGTCGGCGTCCACCGTATCCGCCACGGTGGCAAGAAGCGCCGTCTCGTAGGTGTTGGGCGGGAAGAGCACCTGCAGGGCCTGATAGCCCACATAGATGCCCGCCAGCACCACGACAGCGATGACGAAGCCTGCCAGCTTGCCCAAAGCGCTGGACGCGCCGGGATCAGAGCGTGGTCTATCCATCATAAAAGGTCACCCTTTCGCTAAAAATTCTCGGGCCAGCTGCACAGCCCGGGCTGTAACGTCCGGCGCAGAGGCGTCCAGCCAGACCACGCCGTCCATATGGCGGAACCAGGTCAGCTGGCGCTTGGCGTAGTTGCGGGAGGCCTGCTTGAGCTTTTCGGTGCAGGCATCCAGCGGGGCCGTTCCCTCAAAATAGGGGAAGAACTCCTTGTAACCGATGGCCTGCGCTGCCGTGCGGTAGGTCTGGCGGTGGTCATAGACCAGCTTTGCCTCGTCGAGGAGGCCGGCGTCCAGCATCTTGTCCACCCGCAGGTCGATGCGGCGGTAGAGCTGGGCGCGGTCGGGAAAGTCCAGCCCCAGCACCAGCGAACGATAGGGCCGCTCCGGCGGGAGGGACTGGGCCTTCTGCTCGCTCAGACGCTTGCCGGTGGCCCGGAAATGTTCCAGCGCCCGCAGGACCCGCACCTGATTGTTCGGATGGATGGCGGCGGCGGCTTCCGGGTCGGCGGTCTGCAGCTCTTTGTACATGGCCTCCGGGCCTTTTTCCGCCAGCTCAGCGGCCAGCTGTTCCCGCAGGCCGTCCGGCGTCTTCTCGGCGGCGAAGCGGACACCGCACAAAAAGCTCTGGACATAGAGGCCCGTGCCTCCCACGAGGATGGGCAGACGGCCCCGGGCGGAAATGTCCGCCTCGAGCGTTCCGGCCAGCGCGACGAAATCCGCCACGCTGAAGGGCTCGTCCGGCTCCAGAATATCCACCGCATGGTGCGGGACGCCGTGGGTCTCTTCGGGTGCGACCTTCGCCGTACCGACGTCTAGCCCCTTATAGATCTGCATCGAGTCGGCGCTGATGACTTCGCCCTCGAAAGCTTCGGCCAGCGCCACGCCGAGAGCGGTCTTGCCGGTGGCAGTGGGGCCGACGACGGCCAGCACCGGATGCTTCTGATTTCTATCACACGATTCGGCCAAACTGCTTTTCCAGCTCCTTTCGGGTGAGTTTGAGGACGCAGGGGCGCCCATGGGGGCAGAAGGGCGGCACTTCGCCGGAGAGAATTTTTTCGGCCAGCGCCATCAGCTCCTGCGGCGAGGTGTGGTCGCCCGCCTTGATGGCGGCGCGGCAGGAGATGGAGTGGAGCACCCACTCTGTCCGCTCGTTCAACGCGTCGCGGCTGCCGTGGGCCAGCTTTGCCGCCAGCTCGACCAACAGATCTTCGGCACTGCCCTGCTCCACATCAGCGGGGACCGAGCGCAGGCAGACCGAGCTGCCGCCAAAATCGCTCACCTCGAGGCCGGCGCTTTCCAGCAGGTCGAGGTTGGTCAGCAGAGCGGTCTTTTCCTCGGCGGAGAGCTCCACCACCAGCGGCTCCAGGAGGAGCTGGCTGGGGACATCGCCGTAGTGGGCGGCCAGCTTCTCGAAAAGCTGGCGCTCGTGGGCGGCGTGCTTGTCGATGATGCAGATCTCGTCGCCCCGCTCTGCGAGGATATAGGTGCGGAAGATCTCGCCCACATACCGCAGGGGCTCCGGGCCATCCTGAACGTCAAAGCCCAGCTGCTCCGGGGCTGCGCTCTGCTGCGGCTCATCCGAAGCCTCCGGCAGCGGCGGACGCTCCGGTTCATCCGGGGCAGGCTCCCACGCGGCCATGTGGTCGCGGGTGACATCCGGCAGGTCGATGTCTGCCTCGATGTCCAGCTGTGACTCACTGGATGCAGCCCGGAAGGGCGGCGGCTCAAGGGCGCTTTCCTCCTGCGGCGGCTCAGGACTGTGGAGGGCAGCGTTCATCGGAAGAGGCTCGGAGGCCGCAACCGTTGTCCATGTGTGTTCCGATGCCGGCGCAGCCTTTTCCGGGGCTTTTACGGGCAGCGGGAGGATGTCCCGCTCCGGGGCAGAGGGCTGTGTCGGGCGGGGTGTCGCAGACGCTGCCGGTGCCGCCGGGCGGAGAGGTTTTTCCTCCAGGTGCGGCAGGCTTCCCGGCTCTGCCTGGCCCGAAATCACCGCCGAAAGTCCTGTAAAGTTATTGTTCTTTACAGCATTTTCTTCTTTATTTCCGCTATTTTCATGTTTGTTGGATGCATCATCCTCTTTCTCGCTGTCAAAGACGAACTGTCTCTCCCCTGTACCCGGCTGGCTCAGTGCCAGCTTGACGGCATGGTAGACGAGGTCGAAGATGTCGTTTTCCCGGGCAAAGCGGACTTCTGTTTTTGCCGGATGGACGTTGACATCCACAAGGTCGGCAGGCATCTCGAGAAGCAGGATCCCTCCAGGAAATTTGCCCTGCATCATAGTACCCTTGAACGCCATCTCCATGCCCGCCATCATGGTGCGGTTGCGAACATAGCGGCCATTGATATAGAAATACTGCATACTGCGGCTGGCGCGGCAGCTGCGGGGCTGGGTGATGAGACCCCAGACCCGGTAGACGCCCTCGCGGTTATCCACCTCCACGAGGTCACGGCTGAACTCCCGGCCCAGTACGGCGTAAGCCGCGCTGCGGAGCTGGCCGTCACCGGGGGTGACATACTGCAGTTTGCCCTCGCGGATGAACTTGAAGCTCACCTCGGGGTGGCTCAGGGCCAGATGGCCCACGATGTCGGCCACGAAAGTACCCTCGCTGGAATCCTTTTTGAGGAACTTCATCCGGGCAGGCGTGTTGAAAAAGATGTCACAGACCCGGATGGTGGTGCCGACGCCTCGCGCACCCGGCTCGATGGGCTGCTCTTCCCCGCCCTCGATACGGTAGAGGGAAGCGCACTCGTCGGCCTCGGTGCGGGTGAGCACTTCGACGCGGGCCACGCTGGCGATAGAGGCCAACGCTTCGCCGCGGAAGCCCAGCGTGTGGATGCTGGTGAGGTCGTCTTCCGTCCGAATCTTGCTGGTGGCATGGCGGATGAAGGCCGTGGGGATGTATTTTGCCTCGATGCCGGTGCCGTTGTCGCTGATTTCAATCAGACGGACGCCGCCCGACTCGATGGAGACGGTGATTTGAGACGCACCGGCGTCGATGGAGTTTTCCAGAAGCTCCTTGACGACCGATGCGGGCCGCTCGACCACCTCACCGGCGGCAATGAGTTCTGCCGTGTGCTTGTCGAGAACGTGTATCTCTGCCATTCGTTTCCCTCCGTTTCAAATAAAATCAGCCATTCAGGCTGCCGCTCAGGGTCTTTTTCAGCTCGTAGAGGAAGTTCAGCGCCTCAATGGGAGTCAGGGTCTCAACGTCCAGTGCCTCGAGCTTTTCCATCATCTCGCTGGGGACGGCAGGCGAAGAATACTCCTGCAGGGCGTCGAAATCCATCTGCTCCACCTTGTTCTTCGGGGCAGACGCTTCCAACATGCGCAGCACCTCATGGGCGCGGCGGGTCACAGTGCCGGGCAGACCGGCCAGCTTCGCCACCTCGATGCCGTAGCTGTCGTCGGCGGGGCCGCGGATGATGCGGCGGAGGAACGTGATGTCCTCTCCCCGCTTCTTGACCGCGATGTTGTAGTTTTTGACGCCCTCGATGGACCCTTCCAGGTCCGTCAGCTCGTGGTAATGGGTGGCGAAGAGGGTCTTGCAGCCGAGGCCCTTGGCCGGGTCGGAGATATGCTCCACCACGGCGCGGGCGATGCTCATGCCGTCGAAGGTAGAGGTGCCGCGGCCAATTTCGTCCAGCACAACGAGGCTCTTGGGGGTAGCGTTCTTGAGAATTTCGGCCACCTCGGTCATCTCGACCATGAAGGTGGACTGGCCGGCGGCAAGGTCGTCCGATGCGCCGATGCGGGTAAAGATGGCGTCCACGACGCCCACATGACAGCTGGACGCCGGGACGAAGGAGCCGATCTGCGCCATCAGAGCGATAAGGGCGTTCTGGCGCATATACGTCGATTTGCCCGCCATATTCGGGCCGGTGATGATGAGACAGCGGTCGGTGGTGCAGTTGAGTTTGGTATCGTTGGGGACGAAGAGGCTGCCTTTCAGCATCTGCTCGACCACCGGGTGGCGGCCCTCGGTGATGGTCAGCTCGTCGCTGTCATCCACCACAGGGCGGCAGTAGTTGTTTTCAGCGGCCACCTGCGCCAGCGCCGCCAGCACGTCCAGCTCGGCCACAGCATTTGCCGTCCGCTGGATGCGGTCGAGCTGACCGCCGATCGTTTCCAGCAGTTCCGAGAAGAGCCGGTGCTCCAGCGCAATGAGACGCTCATGCGCACCTAAGATCTTGCTTTCCAGCTCTTTCAGCTCCTGGGTGATATAGCGCTCACCGGAGGTGAGGGTCTGCTTGCGGATGTAGGTCTCGGGGACCATGGATTTGTAGGAGTTGCTGACCTCGATGTAGTAGCCGAAGACGTGATTGTAGCCGATCTTCAGCTTGGGGATTCCGGTCTCCTGCCGCAGGCGCGTTTCCAGCTGGGCGAGGACGCCCTTGGTGTTGTCCCGGATGGAGCGCAGCTCGTCCACCTCGGGGTGGTAGCCTTTGGCGATGACGCCGCCGTCCTTGAGGGTGGAGGGCGCTTCCGGGTCGATGGCGGCGAGGATGGCCGTCTTGACGTCGTCCAGCAGGTCGATCTGTCCTGCAAGAGAGGTCAGCTCCGGGCAGCTGCAGCTCTCGGCCTGCGCCCGCAGTTCCGGCAGGCGCTCACAGGTCTGGGCCATCGTGTAGATCTCCTTGGGGGTGGCGGAGCCGTAGACCGCGCGGGTCATCAGGCGCTCGAGGTCGGCGATGTAGTGGAGCTGTTCGATCAAATCGCCCCTCTGCATGGTCTGGTTCACAAGGCTTTCCACCGCGTTGAGGCGGCGGTTGATGGCGGCGCTGGAAATGAGCGGCTGCTCGATCCAGCTGCGGAGCATCCGCTTGCCCATGGCGGTGCTGGTCTTGTCCAGCACCCAGAGCAGCGTTCCCCGCTTTTCGCGGCCCCGCAGCGTCTCGGTCAGCTCGAGATTTGCCCGGGTGACCGGCGACAGGCTCATGAACTGAGCTTCATTGTATGTGATGACCGTTTTCAGGCGCTCGACGCCTTTAATTTGCGTATCATGGAGATATTCCAGCAGAGCGGCCATTGCCAAGCGGACAAGGCCGTCTTCTGCGATGCCGGTCTTTGCGGCCCAGTCGCGGCCAAACTGGTTCTCGAGGGAGATGGCCACGAGGCCCGGGGCGTACCGCTCCTCTTCCACCAGCTCGACGGCGCAGTCCATATTCTTTTTGATGTAGGCAGTGATCTCCCGGCAGTCCAGCAGACCCGGATTCATCAGCACCTCGCTGGGGTGGTAGCGGCAGAGTTCCGCGATGACCGCCGGGGCGATCTTTTCCCGCTTGAGCTCGGTGATATGGGCCGTGCCGGTGGAGACATCCGCAAAGCAAAGGCCCGCTGCGCCGCCTTTCAGAAAAATACTCGCAATGTAGTTGTTTTTGTCATCCTGAAGCATGCTGCTCTCGATGACGGTGCCGGGCGTGACCACGCGGATGATGTCGCGTTTCACAAGACCCTTGGCCTTGGCCGGGTCTTCCATCTGCTCACAGATGGCGACCTTGTAGCCCTTCGAGATGAGACGGGCCACATAGCCCTCATAGCTGTGGAACGGTACGCCGCACATGGGCGCGCGCTCTTCGAGGCCGCACTGCTTGCCCGTGAGGGTCAGATCCAACTCCCGCGAGACTGTGAGCGCATCGTCGAAGAACATCTCGTAGAAGTCACCGATGCGGTAGAAAAGAATCTCATCCTTATGTTGTTTTTTGATCTCCAGATATTGCTGCATCAT
>OKSP01001154.1_pt1 | contig 10912 bp, 10 predicted proteins | sample 2434041 | NCBI WGS metagenome assembly OKSP01 (sample SAMEA3879593, study PRJEB24766) | human gut metagenome | biome: human-associated habitat; feature: feces | place: USA | collected 1985/1987
GTATCCTTGCCAAGCGTTTTAACGGTGCCGAATTTGCCTATCAGTGTACTGAAGTCAAATGCGCTGAGCCATTTCATACCGTCAAAGCCGGTCATTATCCCGGAAAAGAATAAAATTGCAGCGGCTAAGGAAATAAAAGCCTTTGGCCCTACACGCCATTCTTCGGAATCAAAGTTAGTGAGTTTTTTCTCATTTTTCTCCATAATGCCCTCCTATCAAACAACAAAAACAAATAATGCGACAAATTTGTCTTTATTATATTGACAAAAATGCGCAATGTCAAGACGAAATTGAAAATTTATTTTTAGAATTTTTAAAATACATTTTAGTGTTGCTATTTAAAAAACGATATGTTATAATTTTTTTAAATTTTGGTAAAATAATTGTTGTTGGTTGTTGTTTTTAGAGGAGGATAATATGGCTATTTTAAATGTAAAAGATATTTTTCATGATTTACACCAAATTCCGGAAATAGGCTTTCAAGAATTTAAAACTTCTGCTTATCTTGCGGATAAATTAAGAGAACTTGGTTACAAAGTTACAACGAATGTTGGCGGAACCGGCGTTGTAGGTGTAGTAAAGGGTGCGGAACCAGGACCAGTAATGCTTTTGCGTGCAGATATGGATGCGCTGCCGTTTGTTATTAACGGCGAGCATAAGGCAATACACGCCTGTGGGCATGATGCGCACTGCTCTATGGTTTTGGCAGCGGCTTCTAACTTAAAAGATAAAATAAAAAAAGGAACTTTAAAAATTTTGTTTCAACAGGGCGAGGAAACTTTAAAAGGCGCGCTGGCTGTAATTGACGCCGGTGTGCTGGAAGACGTCGATATTGCTGTCGGTCTGCATATCCGTCCAGTGCAGGATTTGCCGTTTGGCAAATTATCGCCTGCTGTAAGGCATGCTTCAAGCACCTTTGCCAAAGTAAAAATTACAGGGCAAAGCTGTCACGGTTCGCGCCCGCATTTGGGTGTTAACGCTGTTGAAGTAGCAGCGGCGGTTATCAATGCGGCGTCTGGGGTTAGAATTAATCCGGTAATTTCCTGGTCTTGCAAAGCTACAGCCGTTAATGGTGGCGGCAGTGCGTATAATATTATTCCAGACCATGCGGAGATAACTTTTGACGTGCGTTGCCAGGAAAATGAAGGTATGACAGAATTGCTTGGTAAACTGCAGAAAGCTGCAGAAAACGTTGCCGCTGCTTACGGGGCAACGGCAGAATTTAGCTTACCGGGAGGAGTTATTCCAGCAGCAGTGCTTGATAAAGAGCTTACTGCCGAAGTTGCAGAGTGCATTAAAGAAGTCGTGGGTGAAGAAAATCTCGGCGAAGAACTTGTAAATCCCGGTGGTGAAGATTTCCATTACTTTGCTAAAACATATCCTAAATTAAAATCGGCTTATTTTGGCGTCGGCGTTGCTGCCGAACCTGGGTTGCACGACCCTAATATGCATTTTAATATCGATGGTTTACAGGCTGGCGTGGAAGTTTTGGAAAAAATTACACTGAAAAAGCTTGGGTGATTGCAGGTTGCTAACGGTATATTTTAAATAAAATAATTGACTTAGATATAAAAAATCCACCTGTTATGGAAGGTTTAAAGATTGCTTAACCTTTGAGTCCTAACAGGTGGATTTTGTTTTTTATCTTATTCCAGCATAGAAAAATCCGAGCCGGTAAACAAGAAAACAATGCCGCAGAATGTTACAGCCCCGGCTGAAATAGCGTTCTCGCTGAAAAGCAGCTTTCCGTTATGCAGGGCAAGATGCGAGTTTGGGTCTGCCATGCCCGTGCCGATACGGAAAAATGCCCCCGGTTTTTTAGCAAGATAGAAGGAAAAATCTTCCGAACCCATAGACGCGGAGGGGAGAATACTTACTTTATCGTTGCCTAAAAGTTTTGCAGCGGAAGTTTCTATCATACCTACAAGATTATCTGCTCCTATAACAGGTCCGCAGCCGGGTATAATTTCCGTTTCGGCGTGTACGCGCAGTGCCAGCGCCGTGCCATCGGCAATGCGTTTAATGCTTTCGTGTATTTGCCTGCGTGTTTCCGGCAGCAGATAGCGCATGGAACCTTCAAGCACTACTTCTGAAGGAATGATATTGGCTGCTGTGCCTGCCGTCATTTTGCCTACGGTAATAACAGCTGAATCGAGCGGGTTAAGTTCGCGCGAAACTATGGTTTGAAGCTGAGTAATCATATAAGCAGCCGCAGCAATCGGGTCCGGTGTTTTGTGCGGGTGCGCTGCATGGCCGCCGGGGGCGGTAATTGTAATTTTAAAACTGTCGGAACCGGCCATCATCGGGCCGTATTTAATGCCGATCGAACCGCCGGGAACATCCGGCCAGGTATGTACGCCGAAAACAGCGTCAACATCATCTAAAAATCCGTTGTTAATAATGGTTTCAGAACCGCCTAGTTTTTCTTCCGCAGGCTGGAAAAAGAATTTTACTGTACCGTGCAGGTGCTGGCGGTATTTGCTCAAAAGCCGGGCTGCCGCAAGCAGTGAAGTCATATGCAAATCATGTCCGCAGGCATGGCAGCAGCCTTCGTTTACGGATGCAAATTCCAGCCCTGTATTTTCTTTAACCGGCAGCGCGTCGATATCGGCCCTCAAGGCGATTGTTTTGCCGGGCATTGCACCATGTAAAATGCCGACAGCACCGGTAAAACCTTTGTTGTCATAAACTTCGATACCGTATTTATTTAATTCGTCTTTTATGAATTTTGTGGTATTTTCTTCCTGAAAGCTTAATTCCGGATGCTGGTGCAGGTAGCGCCTGATTTTTATATATTCAGGTTCAAGTTCCTGCATCATTTTTTGAATGGCTGACATATTATTACCTCCCAACAAAAGATTATAATATTATGATATTCAATCTCGCAAAAATACTAATTGATAAGATTTGCTTATAATTCTCCGGCGCTGTACTGCACGCGGTAATCCCAAACATCGGAATTTACATAATATTCGCCGAAAATAATCGGTTCGTAGTTTTCGTTAAGCTCCTTGCGGACGATTTTTAAAAGCGGAAAGCCGAACGGAACGGAAAAGAGATTGCCAAGTTCTTTATCGGCAGCCACTGCTTTAACGCGTTCCTGAACATAAGCTGTTTTTAAGCCATGTTTTGATAAAAAGTTGCGTATGGATTTTATTTCACCGATAGCAATTACTTCTTCCGGTTCAGGTTTTTCAAAATAATGGTTAAGGAAAAATAACGGTTTTCCGTCGACATAACGCACGCGGGCAACATATGTAAAAAGTTTTGCCGGATCGGTTTTAAATAGGCTGCATTGCTGTTCGTCCATGGCTTTTTTGTAGCATTTTAATGTTTGGCAGTGTACGGAATCACTATCTACCTTTTTGTCTATAAAGTGTACGCCAAAACCGCTCATTAAAAGCATATTTTCCCATGGTAAAGAGCTAGAAACAAAAGTGCCTTTGCCCGGCATGCGTACAATAAGTTGCTCGCTTTCCAGTTTTCCGAGCGCCTGGCGTATGGGAGAAAGGCTGGTGCTATAATGCTCTGCCAGCGCGCTTTCGGTAGGCAGCTGTTCGCCCGGTTTATAAAAATGGCTGCGTATTTTGTTGTATAAATCCTGATAAATTTTAAAATTAAGTGTTTGTCTCATTATCAAGTTCCCTTTATTATTGATACTTTAATAATACCACATTGCCTGCACAGTTGCCAAAAGGTTTTCTTGCTTTTTTCAGAAAATTATAATATTATAATATTATAATAAATTGATAAAAGGGAGTGGAGAATATGGAAAAACATGCTTTGTATCATATGACCTGGAAAGAAATCGAAGAAGTATTTAAAAGCGACCCGGTTGTTATTATTCCTATGGGTTCTACAGAACAGCAGGGAATACATTCTTTAACCGGCGACTATCTGGCTGCTGAAGCTATTGCCAAACGTGTTGCGGAAAAAGCCGGTGCTTATTACGTTCCTGTTATTCCGTTTGGTTGCAGTGAATATTTCCGCTGTTTCCCGGGCACAATATCGCTCCGCCCTTCCACGGTAGAAGCCGTTATTACAGATGTTGTGGAAAGCCTTACCGAGCACGGTATTACAAAAATCTTTTTCATTAACGGCCATGCCGGAAATACACCCACTATTGAAGATGTGGCTAGAAAATTACGCCGCGAAAAGGAAATTGTATGTTTTTCGATAGATTTATGGCAGGGCTTAACGCCTGAAGCAAAAAAAGAAATTTATGGTGAAGGCCCTGATTCTTCCGGCCATGGCGGAGATCCTCTGACATCGGTAATGCTTTATTTATATCCGGAAGATATGCGTATGGATTTGCTTAATCCGGTTGAAAACATTAAAGAGTATAAAGGCGTTCCTGTAAACGGCCTTAAAAAGGGTATGGTTAAAGGTGTTCCGTTCAATCTTTATATGGATATGATTGACGTTACCAAGCAGGGTGTAATGGGCAATCCGTTTGCATCCAGCGCAGAACGCGGAGAAAAAATAGTTAACCATTTGGTTGATGCGTGCTGTGAGATGGTAAAAATTATAAAAGAAAACGATACCCATATTTAATTGTTGATTTATTTGGTTTTATAACGGGGAGGTAGAATTATGATAGCTGTTTTAGGCTTTGCTACCATTATTATATTTTTATATGTTACAATGACCAAAAAATTGTCAATTCAGTCGGCACTGATTGGCATACCTGTTATTGCAGCAATAATTGGCGGTTTTGGTTTTGATATAGGCAAAATGATGATTGCCGGCGTAATTAAGGTTACTCCTTCGGCAATGATACCTATTTTTGCTGTAATTTATTTCGGCATTATGATTGATGCAGGGTTATTTGACCCCATGGTTAACAGAATTTTAAAACTTGTAAAGGGTGACCCTGTGAAGATTACAATTGGTGCGGCGGTTCTGGCTATGCTTGTTTCGCTGGACGGCGACGGTACAACTACTTTTATTATTTCCGTTTCTGCCATGCTGCCGATTACCACTAAATTAAAGATGAATCCGCTTATTTTGCCGTTTGCAGTAGGTATGGCGGCTGGCGTTATGAATCCGCTTCCATGGAGCGGACCGACAACGCGTGTTATGGCGGTTTTGCATGCTGATTCTTCTGCAATTTTTACTCCGATTGTACCTGCCATGGCTGTTGGCATTGCCTGGGTATTGTTTGCCTGCTACTATGTTGGCAAAAAGGAACGCAAAAGACTCGGAGTTATGCATATTGACGAGCATACTTTTGATGGCCTCGGCGAAGACCAGAGTGCCAAAAGGCCGCAGCTTTTCTGGTTTAACTGCATTTTGACCGTTTTGATGATTGTGGTACTGCTGATGGATATTATGCCTATGGCGACTATTTTTATGATAGGTTTTGCATTGGCAATTACGGTAAACTATCCTAATCTTGAAGAACAGACAAAACGTTTGAAAGCATATGCCGGTGAAGTTTTAATGATAGTAACATTAATTTTCTCGGCAGGGTGTTTTACCGGTATTCTTTCCGAAACCAAAATGATTACGGAAATGGCTAAGACCCTTGTTTCGTTAATTCCTGAACATATGGGCAGCCTGCTGCCGCTTTCCGTAGCAGTAACGAGTATGCCTTTAAGCCTTGTATTTCCTACAGATGCTTATTATTTCGGCGTGCTGCCGGTTATTTATGAAATGGCAGCTTCTCTTGGCATCGATCCGGTGCAAATCGGCCGTGCAGCTGTGCTTGGGCAGATGACGGTAGGTTTCCCGGTAAGCCCGCTGGCAGCGGCAACGTTGGTTTTAATCAGCGTATCGCGTGTTAATTTAATTGACCACCAGAAATTTATGTTCTTCTGGGCTTTTGGCACTACGCTGATTATGACAGTTGTATGCTACCTTACCGGTGCATTGACGTTTTAATTTATAACTGAAAACTTTATGAAGAAATAAAAAAGCTGGCGTTAACTTAACGTCAGCTTTTGTGCGTTTATAGTGTTTTTGTTACTTTCTTTCAGGCATCTGCGCGAGCAGGATTGCGGCAAAAACGAGCACGCAGCCGCCAATTTCGCGCATGGAAAGCGTTTCGCCGAGGAACATCCACCCGGCGAGTACGGAAAAGACGGATTCCAGGCTCAGCAGGATGGAGGCGAGGATGACGTTAACATATTTTTGCCCGGCAATTTGCAGTGTATAGGCGATGCCGCAGCTCATAATTCCGGCGTGTGCCAGCGGCAGCCAGGCCGCGGTGATGGCGGAAAGCTCCGGCTGTTCGGCCCAGATTATAACCGGCAGGCTTAACATGCCGCAGACGAAAAACTGAATGGCGGACATGCGCACCGGGTCGACAAGCTGTGTGAAACGCTCAATGGCCATGATGTGTACGGCAAAAACTACGGCACAGGCAAGTACGATTAAATCTCCTTTGTTGATGGAAAAGCCTTCGTTAATGCAGATGAAGTACATACCGGCAGCGGCAACAGCAACGGCCGCCCACTGCATAAAAGTTACATGTTTTTTTACAAGCAGCCCTAAAATAGGGATTATAACAATGTAAAGTGCCGTTATAAATCCGGCTTTGCCGGCGGATGTGTAAGCGATGCCGGTTTGCTGCAAAGTGCTGGCAATGGTTAAAAGCACGCCGCAGCACAGGCCGCCGGTAATAAGGTCGCCGCGCTTGTGGCTGTCATCAGTTCCCCAGAAGGAAAGCGGTTTGCCGGAAAGCCTGTCGATTACGGCAATGCAGGGAACAAGAAAAAATGCGCCTAAAAAAGAACGTATGCCGTTAAAACTAAACGGGCCTAGTAAATCGGCACCGACGCTTTGGGCAACAAAGGCCGTGCCCCAGATAAACGAACATAATAACAGCATAACAATGCCTTTAAAACTATTGGTTTGCTGCATGTTAAAACCCCTCGCTGAATAAAATTTTAAACAGATAATATAATTATAGCATTTCTGTGCCATAATGTTTTCTGAAAATAATATAAAAACTGCACCTACAAAAGCCCGGTATTGCTTTTGAGGCGCAGTTAATAATGTTGTAGGGTTAAATATTTAGTTATTGTTTGTCAGCAGGTTTTGCTTCTTCGGCAGCTTCGGTTTCCGGTTTAGCTTCTTCCGGCTTTGTTTCTTCGGTAATAACTTCAACTTCTGCTTCCGCTTCGGTTTTGTGTTCGGCACTTTCTGAAACTACTTCAGCTTCTACTGTTTTTGCAGTTTCAACAGGTTCCATTTTGCTGCCGCATTCGCTGCAGAATTTGGCGCTGATGCCTACGGCTGCACCGCAGTTGGGGCAGGTGGTTTTGGGTTCGTCGCCGTTAAAGGCAGTTGCCTTAATGTTGGCAATTTTAAATTTCAAATCATCTATTGCGGCAAGGCTTGCTTTAATTGCTTCACATTCTTCTTTAAATTCATCGGGCAGGCAATCGCAGTTTTGTGATTTTTCCCAAACCATTTTGCCCATTTTTTTGTAGGTGCTTTCAATTTTGCTTTCTTCTTTCCCTATGAGGGAGGTTAATTTTTGGATCTCCAGAGCGGCTTCTGCTTTTTCGCCGATGGTTTTGGTAATTTCTTCGGTTTTATTAGCCGCAATTTTAGCGAATTCGCCAATTTTATCAAGTAATGCCATAGTAAGATCCTCCTTTATGCTTTGTTAAGTTTATTATAACACAGAATTGTGAAATCGCCATTAATTTACGGCGCTTATGGTTACTTCGGTTCCTTCTTTTAAATCGAGCGAAGTGTTGTCGATATTTATTTCTGCAAGGCCGTTTTCTATTTTGGCAATATTGCCGTTAAAGGTTTTGTTTATGCCTTGGGCCTGGGCGGTTATTTTTTGTCCCGGTTTAAGGCTTTGCGCCGCCTGTGCGGATATTTTAATGTTTACGCTGCAATTTTCCAAATCGCGGATACTGAGGATTTTTTCTCCGGCAGCGGCGGTTTCACCGGCATTATGGTATTTTTCTTCAACAATGCCGGTACAGGGGCTTTCGGTTTCCAGTGCCAGCTGCTTTTGCATAAGGGCGTTATATTTTTTCTTTAAGGTTTTAAGTTCTTCCTGTTTTTGGGCAATGGCTTCGGGTGATGCCTTAACAAAGCTGCCGGCATTTTGCGCGGCGTTTAAAGCTGCCAGTGCTGCTGATTTTTCGGCAGAAGCCGCTTCGTACTGTCTGCGGGCAATGGCGCCTATTTTATAAAGCGATGCCATTTTTGCTTCTTGGGCGCTGGCCTGTTCGTATTGCTGCTGCGCTGCGGCTAGTGCTGCGCCGTTATTGGGGCTGCTTTGCCCGTTCTGCATTATTTTCAGTTCTGCTTCGGCGCGGGCTGCGTTGGCATCTGCCTGTTTTATTTCTTCCGCAAGCTGCTTGTCGTCTATGGCAAACAGGGGCTGCTCTTTGCCGATGCGGTCGCCTTTTTCTAAAATAAGACCCAAAATCTGCCCTTCGGCAGGCGCCGTAATATCGTACACGGTAAAATAAACTGAGCCGCTGCCAAGTGCAGGGGCTTTGGTTTCGTTTTTGCAGGCGGCAGAAAACAGCATTATTAAAATTGTAAAAATAATAAATGTAAACCTTTTCATTTTAAACAAACCTCGTTTTTAGTGTAGCACAAACACAGTGGCGGTGCAATTTGCTAAAATGTAAATTTTTAAAGGCGCGGCATTTTGCCAGCTGTAAATTTTACAGATTTTTATACGTATGCTGCTAAAAATATCAATTATTTTTAAAACGGCGGATAATTAATGAGGTGCGGATTATTTTTTTACACTGAGAAAGCACAAAGTTGTTAAAAAAGATTTTTCAAAAACTGTTAAATGCGTTATAATATACTCGAAAAGTGTATTATAAGTTGCTTATTTGCAAAGCGTTTTTGCCGTTGTGTAATATTTTGAAAAATTTATTTTATTAAAAAGCCGTTTTAGGAATGAAGGGAGGACTGTTATGCGCAAAAAAAGCTGGCTGACAGTTATTTGCTGCCTTTTATTGGTGTGCCTGCTGCCGTCTCTGGCAATGGCCAAAAATAAAACCAAGGCGCCTGCCCGTGACTGGAAGTTTTAGGGTATGATGTTGACCGCAAGGACGGGCGTATCAGCAAGGATACAACCGAAGCCATTAAAAAATTCCAGAAGGAAAATGGGCTGAAAAAAAGCGGCAAGCTTGATACCAAAACTTATAATAAAATTTCGTGGGAAGCCTTTAAAATGGAAGGCATACCATATGTACGCGGCAAAGATATTGTAAAAACTGCCGCCAAATACAAGGGCGTGCCTTATAAATTCGGCGGTACAACACCGAAGGGTTTTGACTGCAGTGCTTATGTGCAGTATGTTTTCGGCAGGCATGATGCCAAGCTGCCGCGCACGGCCGACGCGCAGGTGCTGGACGGTATTTTTGTGCTGAAAAGCAAACTTAAACCGGGAGATTTGGTGTTCTTTTCCACATATGCCAGCGGCGCTTCGCATGTGGGGATTTATGCCGGCAGCGGCAAGTTCTGGAGCGCGTCCACTTCGCGCGGGGTGGTGCTTGATTCGCTTGACACCGGTTACTGGAAAGAACATTATTATGGGGCCCGCCGTGTTTTGATTGAAAACGGCGAAACAGCTTAAATATATTTAAGGGGGAGCTTTAATGATTCGCGAAAGGCGCAATAAGGAAAAACTGGCGTTATATTATAAAAAATTTATGGAAGAAGGCATTGTCGACCCCAACGTACATCCGTGGGTGGCAGAATCATGGCAGCGCTGCCGCAAAATGAAACTGCCTCATGAAACAATGCCGAAAATCAACAAGCTGAGCCGCGAGGAAATCGTCGAGCATCAGCGCACGCATGAATTTATTGTAAAATATGTTGACGGGCTTTATGAGCAGAGCAAGCAGCATTTTAACATCCATAATTTAAGCATGCTGCTGATAGACGAGGACGGCTATGTTATTAAAAACTATGCCCTGCCGTTCTTTCAGCGCGTAATTGAAGATATTCAGGGCATGCGCGTGCTTGAAGAAGATGTTGGTACTTCCAGCATCAGCATTGCGCGCGAGCATAATGTGCCGTTTTTAATGTTCGGCCCGGAAATGTGGATTAAGGACAGCCATTCCGGCGATGCCTGCAGCGCGCCGATTTGTGTGGACGGTAAAATCCGCTATATCATTTCGTTCTTCTCGCTGGACCAGAATGACTTGCCGTACGACCTTCTGCTTTCGCTGCTTTTAACGATGAAATATGCTATTGAGCAGCATTTGAAGATGCTTGAATACTGGAGCATCCAGAAAATGATGATGGAAGAACTGCCGGTTGCCGTTTACTGGATTGGGCAGGACGAGAAGCTGAAATACTGCAACAGCAATGCTAAAAAACGCCTTGAAGGCAGGGAAAACCTTGAGGATATTTTCCTTAATTATGAGCATATTCCCATTAAAAAGGCTTTGCAGGGCACACCTACGCACCGCCGCGAAATTACCTGGATTACGCAGGACCGCACTTATGAAGACATTACCACCGTTATGCCGGTAAAAGTTGGCAGCGAGGTTGAAAGTGCGCTGGTTATGAGCATGTCGATTGAAGACTTGAAAACGACCATTGCCCATGCAACGGGTTACAGCTCCCGCTACAGCCTGTACAGCATGGTTGGTGAAACTAGCGAGTTCCTTGCTTTGCAGCATAAGGCTTCGCGCATTGCCCGCAGCGACAACAATATTCTTTTGCAGGGCGAACCGGGCACCGGCAAGCAGCGCCTGGCACATGGCATTCATCAGGCCAGCCCGCGCGCAGCCGCACCGCTGATTGTTGTTAAATGCTCCAACGCGCCGCTCAGCACGTTGGAAGAAGAATTTTTCGGCAGCGAGGACGGCGACCATCAGCCGACGGCAGGCAAGCTGGAGCTTTCCATGGGCGGCACGCTGTTTTTGGACGAAGTGGAGAAACTGCCGGTTGAAATGGGCGACAAACTGGC
>OKSP01001158.1_pt1 | contig 10897 bp, 10 predicted proteins | sample 2434041 | NCBI WGS metagenome assembly OKSP01 (sample SAMEA3879593, study PRJEB24766) | human gut metagenome | biome: human-associated habitat; feature: feces | place: USA | collected 1985/1987
TAATAAAGACCCTACAGTAAATAATGTCATCATTGCAACACCATCCATTGGTAAATATGTTTTAATCATATCAACCATAGGAGCACCCATTTTACACATAATCAATGTAGGAATAAATGAACAAATAATGTGAGAAATCCAAGGTAAAACCATATCAACAACATATAGCTTCTTAAAATCACCTTTTTCTACGGCTTTCCATCCAACATGTTGCCATGCCAAGTTGATTGTTGCTGTTCCATAGAATAAAACTGTTCCTAAAGTTCCAACCATTGTTCCAAATGAAGTTGCCATAGCTGCCCCATCAGCTGAAGCTGCATCTAAACCATAACTCTTAATTGCAATCATTGCTAATGGAATCCCAATATAGCTGACTGCACGAACATCAGCAGAAACTGTTCCCCCTGGTGTAACTAAAGCAATATAAACAACTTGCATAGCTACCCCAACTAAAATACCAGTTGCAATATCACCTAAAATAATTCCACATACTAAACCTCCGACTAATGGTCTCCCTAAAGTGTAGTTCCCAACTGAAGTTCCACCAAGTCCAGGCATACTTGATAAACAAGCAAATAATCCAAGCAATGCTGCTTGTAACCAACTAATTTCCATACTTTTTCTCCCCTCTTATTAGTATCCAAATTTACCTTTAAAATCATCCCAAGTTCCAATAGAAACATCAGGAAGTAATGCGAACTTAATCTTATAACCAGCTTTTGCCATTTTCTCAAAAGCATCAGCTTCATCTTGAGTAATCGATTGATTATTACCTAATTTAATTGCCCCTTCTCGATCATTACAAGGTCCTACAATCACTGTATCAATATCACATTGAAATCCTTGTTCAACTAAAATCTTACACATGTCTATAGGATTTTTAGCAATTAAGAAATAACGTGTATCACTTGCAAGTACTTTAGCTGATTTTTTCTTAAAATCATCCAATGTCCAGACAAATGTTTTTTTACCACTTGCTGCTTTATAAGCAGCTTTTAAAACATCATTTGTTGCGGCTTTATCATTTACAGCAATCAATCCATCACAAGGATATTCTCTAGCCCAACGTGTACAAGTTTGTCCATGAATCATACGATCATCAATACGAATAAAAGTTACTGCCATTATTATCTCCTCCTTTTAAATATCTTCCTCATCATCACTAACAACTTTAAATTCCTTTAAAGCACCATGTGCTTCATTTAAAATCTGTTCCTTTAGATACTCTTGATCAAAAGCATCTTTCATAAGCACTGTTGTTAATGCTAAAGGTAAATTCATACCACCAATGACTAATGTCTTTTGACTCATTTGATGTTCAGCAATCACATTCATTGCCGTCGTTAAAGGTGAACCACCAATTAAATCCCCCAACAAAATAATCTCATCATCACTTGTTACTTGACTTATTGCCTGGTTAAATACTTGGGCAAATTCATCTGCACTTTGTCCATCATGTAACCCAACAGCAATAACATCATCTCTTTTTCCAGCCAACATCTTTAAAGCATCAAATAATCCCTCAGCAAATAATCCATGACTGACTAAGACAACATATTTCACTTTTCTCCCTCCTTTATAAGACACTCATATTCTATCATTAAAGCGTTTTCATTCCAGTTGTCGAATGTCATAAAATCACTATGTCAAATCTCACCTCTTTATATGACAATTGTCACAAAGAAAAAGGGGCTGTAACGACTAAGTGGTTTTTGAACCATTTAGGACGCTCAGTCCTTTTTTTCTTTGATAACTAAAAAACACATTAAGTTATTTTTTATTGTGAATAACTTTTTGTGTTTTTTGACGTACTTAAAAAAATATACGTTTTTTGTTATAAAAATCGGGTTGTCTAGTTAATTATGTTGAGCATCCCTTTGACTTGCTTCTCTGATTTCATCTTTAATCTATGATATTTCCTTAGATTATGTCCTATACAAACAAGATATATCTCTAATCTAACACCAGCTTCTCCTCTTCGACGTATTCTATCATATTTTTGATTCGCTTTTAAGTCTCCAAACGTTCCTTCTGTTTCATTGCTTCTTTGATACATCAATTGAATCCCTTCTTCACTTTGTACATTCCTTTTGACTTCTTCATGAAATTTATCTAGTTCTTCACAATAGCTAATCGTTCTTCCTGTCTTTGATTTTGTACATTGACTTCTCATTGGACAGTCTTGACAATGATGATTCACAAGCATCCTATTCTTTTTTTGATAGATTCCTCTAGTATCTATTGTTTCTTTATCTAATTCAAATGTATGTCCGGCCGGACATACAAATTGATTCTTTTCATCTCTTTTAAAATGTATAAGTTTAAACTGATTCTTTTGTGTTGCCTTCTCCCTTTCTTTATAATATCCTGAATACTTCATATACAATTCAATCCCATTCTCTTTACAATAGCTATAATTATCATAACTTCCATACCCTGCATCTGCTGGTGTTTTATGAGGGAGTTCTCCATAAGCTTGTTTATACTTTTCCATAAATGGTATATATGCTTTAAGATCATTTCCATCACTACTCACATAGATATTTCTAATGATTCCATCACTTACACCTATCTGTATATTGTATCCCGGCTTAAAGATGTTTGTATGATTATAATAATCATACTTCATATGCATGAACGTTGCATCCGGATCAGTCTTTGAACAGCTGTTTTTTCCCTGCAGCATATCAAGATGTATGGAATATTCCCATAGCTTTATAGCATTTTCCTTTAATTCATCATATATTCGTTGAATATCACTTTTTCTTTTTCCCTTGCCATAAACAAATTGAATATTCTGGTCCTTCATATATAATTCTACCTTGTCAGCAATCGTTAATAGATAATCGATACTTGGTTCTTTAAGAAGAGAATAATGAACATTGATATTCATGCCTTTAAAATAGGAATTGATTCTTTGAATGCATAATAATGTTTTCCTCCATCTTTTCGTTCTATTCCTGATTGTATTCTTGCGCCATATAAAAGTATTCTTATTGGCATTCGCTTCATACTTGGTTCCATCAATACATAAAGCATCAGTATTGATAGAGATATGAGATTCAATATATTTATTGATATCATAAAAGATATCTTCAATAGGCATCGTTAAATCATCTTTAATAAATCTTTCAAAAGCCATGTGACTAGGAGTCTGACATTGGGAAATAAACATAAAGCGAATATCCGTTTTACAAAGTCTTTCCAGTTCTCTTGTAGAAGTATATCCAAAAAGAGCAAAAGAAAGAATGAGGAGCTTAAACATCATAACTCCATCATACCCATGAGTATTTCTATTTTTGAAATCAACATACCTACCAATATGAATTCCTTCCATGATTTCAATAATAGTTCTACAAATATCATCATGAGCAATATCTTTTTCAAAAGAAAAAGTAAAATCTAGTAGCATATATGGTTGATATGCTTTATAATTTGTCTCGTATATATTTGTTTGCATGACATAATTATACCAAAAAAACGGGCATCACTGTCCGTTTTTGCGTATTCAGAAACTATTAACGATTTATTTACTCATTACAGCCTCTTTTAATAGTTAAAAGTATTTATCATTGTGAATGTTTAAAAAAGCTTGAAAACCTAACTGATTTAATTCCCTGGTTAATTATTAGATTTGTTTAAGAATGATAGAAATTAAGTTCAAAAAGGATAAAATTATTTTGAGTTTATATATGTTTATTTTTTTTATTGGTTTAATAATTATTTGAACTATTTGATTATATATAAGAGTATTGACAATTATATGGAAAATATAATATTATATACAAATCCGGATAAAACGTATGGAAAGGAATATAAATATAAATGAATAAATTGTTTTTAAAAAGTATTATAGTAGCTTTAGTTCTAACTATGATTTCACCTCTAAGTATTGTTGTCGCTCTTGAAGATGAAATTGTTTATGATCAACCTGTAGTTTTTAGTGAAACATATGAAATAGTTGAGAATGTAAATCAACGAGGACAAATATCTACAAGTAAATTGAGATTAACTGTCTCTGTTATTAAAGCGTATAAGAGTGATTCTTCTTTAAGCAATGTTAGTATACAATATAATTATAAATGGCTTTCTGAGCCTTTATATAGATGGTCAGATGGTCTAACAATGACATGGGATAATTCAAATTTAAGATTTAAAGATGAATCTTTTACAAAGAAAGATTATTATTTTAATGATGTGTTAAAAAAACAAGTACTATTTACCCATGAGAAAACGCCTAGTGAATTAAGTTCACAAGGTATAGGTTGGTATGCAGATTTAGCGGGGTGGCATTTGACTCCCAAGAATTCAGAAGGATATGGACATTTTCTTTTAGTTCCTAAAAAAACAATAAAGACAGGAAGTATTCAATTGTATGCAAATTATGCTCATGCTTTGGCAGGTGGAATAGGTATTTCAATTAAAGGTGTTTCTGTATCTTTCGCTGGCTCTCATGATAAACAAGCAACTTCAAAAACTATTAATTTACAAAGAGGTAAAGTATAGATGAGTGGTCTTTTTGGAGTAACGCTTTTTATATTAATTGGGATTGTATTAATGTTTATTGATTCATTTAGTTCAGGTATAATATTAATTTCTTTAGCAGTTATTATCTATTATCTTTCTGAAATACTATCTATATTAAGAATATTTGAAATTAAAAATAATAAAAAAAATACAAAATAGAATGTCATAATGACCTTAAAGCAAGTAGGATAGAAATAACTTACTTGCATTTTTTATATTTATTGTGATCTTTAAAAAATGGGTAAAAAACGACAAATAGAGAAATTATTTAAAAACCTCTATTTGACAATAGTTGGCAAAGAGGCTGTAACGAGTAAATAAACATGTTATAGTTTCATATTACGCAAAAAGCGCTCATTTGAGCGCTTTTTTTGGTATAATTTAGTCGATGAAAACAAATATATACGAGACATATTATAACGCATATCAACCTTATATGCTACTAGATTTTAACTTATCTTTTGATAGTGATATCCCTCATGATGATATTTGTAGAACTGTTCTTGAAGTTACGGAAAGGATTAATTTGTGTAAATATGTTGACTTCTCTAATAGAAATTCTCATGGGTATGATGCTTTTATGATGTTCAATCTTGTTATCCTAGCTAAAGCTCTTTTTGGTTATGCTTCTACCAGAGACCTCGAAAAGCTTTGTCAGACTGATATCAGATTTATGTTTATCGCTAAAAATCAAAAACCTTCTCATCAGTCTTTTCATAGATTTATTCATGATGATCTGACTATGAATATTGAAGATATTTTTTATGATATCAATAAGTATCTTGAATCAAATATGGATATTGATACTGATGTCTTATGTATTGATGGGACTAAATATGAAGCCAATGCCAATAAGAATACTTTTATCTGGCGTGCCAATACTGTTAGAAATAGAACGAAAAGATGGAAACGAACACTTAATTGTATTCATAAAATAAACAATTATTTTTCTAGTGTCAATATATCAACTCGATATTCATTATTAAAAGAACCAAGCATTGATTATCTTTTAACTATCAGTGAAAGATTAGAAAAATATATGCTGGATCAGAATATACAGATGGTGCATGGAAAAGGATGCAGAAAGCCAGCTATCCAAAAACTATATGAGGAATTAAAAGAAAATGCTTTAAAGATGTGGGAATATGCTATTCATATGGATATGTTACAAAACCGTAATAGTTGTTCTAAAACAGATCCTGATGCAACATTCATGCATATGAAATACGATTACTATAATCATACAAATGTATTTAAGCCAGGATATAATATCCAATTTGGGATAAGTGATGGGATAATAAGAAACATATATATTAGTAGTGATGGAAATGATTTGAAAACATATATACCATTTATGAAAAAATATAAAGAAGCATATGGAAAGCTACCAAAAAGAACACCAGCAGATGCAGGATATGGAAGTTATGATAATTATAGTTACTGTAAAGAAAATAATATCGAGCTATATATGAAGTATTCAGGATATTATAAAGAGAAAGAAAAAGTAACAGAAAAAAACAGATACAAATCAATACACTTTATCAAAGATGATGAAGGAAATTATATATGTCCAGCTGGACATGCATTTGAACTAGAAAAGGAGACAATCGATAGACAAGGAGAATATGAAAGAATAAATAAACATTATGTAAACAGACATTGTGAAGGTTGCCCATTGAGAAGCAAATGCACCAAAGCAAAAAATGGGAGAACATTGGTACATTGTGATAAGCTGGAAGAATATCATCAAGAGGCAAGAAGCAACGTGACAAGTGATGAAGGTATCAAGCTGATGAAGAAACGAAGCAATGAGTCAGAGGGGACATTTGGAGATTTAAAATATAATCAGAAATATGACAGATTACGTCGGCGAGGAGAAGCTGGAGTAAAATTAGAGATATATTTAATAGCGATAGGAGAAAACCTAAGGAAATATCACCGAAATAAAATGAAAGAAAAAGAAAAGAAACAAATAAACTAATAAATTTTTAAAATAAAAGAGGTAGTTCTTTTTAAGTGCGCCAAAAAGAGTAAATGAATGAGAAAAAGAAAGAGTAAAAAGGCTAAAATTTTCTCATTCATTTTAATTTACAAAAAAAGAGCTGTAACGCTCTAAAATAGTTAAAAAACTACTTACTCGTTACAGCCTATTTTTTCTTTGTATGATTTAATTCTTTAATTCGACTTGTTCTTCCGTGTTTTAAAATACGACGATAATTTTCCGCAAGGGCTTTTTCATAATTGCTGGTCATCCAAGGAATATAGAATTGTTCGCTTTTTAACTGTTCGGGTAAGTATTGAATATATTCCCAAAGTTCAGGACGACTATAATCGTATTTTTCATCTTCTTCTAGCCCTACAGGCGTTAAACGAAGATAAGAGGGTGCTGGATAGGGGTGGGTTGCTAATGAGGCAAGAGCAGCGTCTATAGCGTTTTCAGAAGATTTTGATTTAGGTGATAGACATAAATCAATAATGGCTGAGGCAAGTGGAATACGAGCTTCAGGAAAACCAATGACTTTAGCTGCCTGAAAAGCCATTACTGTACGCATACAGGCATTAGGATTTGCTAATCCAATATCTTCATAAGCAGTTGTAATCACTCGACGTTCTAATGATTCTATATCTTTTGCTTCAATTAATTTAGCAAAGTAATACATGGCACCATTAGGATCACTACCACGAATAGATTTTTGTAAACCACTTAAAGTATCATAATATTGATCTTCATCTTTATCAAATTGTGCATTTGCTTTTTGAATAGAATTTTTAACCATTTCTAAAGTAATATTTGTATCATCACTTAAAACACTCGCTAATTCTAAACAGTTATAAGCATAACGAATATCTCCACTACTCAAATCAGCAATATATTTTAAAACATCATCTTCGACTTTAAATTCATTCTTTAATCCTTTATCACTTACAATGGCTTTTTTTAATCCATCAACAATATCATCTTTAGACAATGGTTTCACTTCAATAATTTGACAGCGTGAACGAATGGCAGGATTAATAGAATGATAAGGATTAGCAGTTGTACAACCAGCAATAACCAATAGTCCATTTTCAATATGAGGTAATAAATGATCCTGCTTATCTTTATTTAAACGATGAACTTCATCAATAACAAACAATTCACCACTTAATTTTGCTTCCTCAATAATCATATCCATTTCTTTTTTATTTCCTGTTGAAGCATTAAAAATACGATAAGGAATATCCAAATCATTTGCTAGTGCACTTGCTAATGTGGTTTTTCCACAACCTGGAGGCCCATATAAAATACAAGACATAGGATGCTTTTTTTTAACGAATTGGGAGAAAATTGCTTTTTCTCCAATAATATGTTTTTGTCCTAAAACATCTTTTAAAGATGTTGGACGCATACGGTATGCTAAAGTTGAAGCCATAATATCTTTCCTTTTCTTTTAAATTTGTTTATAATGATTATAGCATTTTTTATAAAAGAATGATAGGAGCGAGTTTATGAAATTAGTCGTACAAAGAGTTAAAGAAAGTTCAGTTACAATTGATGGAAAAATTCATGGTCAAATTGATAAAGGATTGATGGTTTTGGTTGGTTTTTGTGAAGGTGATAATGAAGTGATTGTTGATAAAATGGTTGAAAAAATGATTCATTTACGGATTTTTGAAGATGCCGCAGGGAAAATGAATTTATCTTTAAATGATGTTCATGGAGCTATTTTATCGATTTCACAATTTACCCTTTATGCAGATTGTCGAAAAGGGCGTAGACCAAGCTTTATTGATGCAGCAAAACCCGAAGTAGCGATTCCTTTATATAACTATTTTAATCAGAAAATAGCTGATAGTGGAATTCATGTTGAAACAGGAATATTTGGTGCAGATATGAAAGTTTCTCTTTTAAATGATGGACCAGTAACAATTATCTTAGATAGTCAAGATATTTGTAAATAAAGAAAAGACGCCTTTGTGGCGTCTTTTAAGGTAGGAGTTTTTATATATTATACTTTGATACAATTTCATTCATTGTATCCCATTTCTTTTCCATGTCACTGACAAGTTTGAATTGTGTACGACAACGATCTAAATTATGAGTAGGATATTTTGTTTTAGAATAAGTATCACCTTGAAGGTAATCAGTTAAAAAACGCATTCCACATTCAAGCGTCATGACCTTTGCCCCTAGTGGCAAAGCTTTAATTTCTTCATCAGTTAAACGTCCATCACAACCTTTAATGAACCCTTTTGTATAGACTTCAAAAAGATGCATGTCACATTCAATCTTTGATAAATCTTTTTCATCTTCTGCCCCAGTACTTGCTCCAAAACGAATCGAATCCCCAAAATCGTTAATTGCCAGACCAGGCATAACAGTATCTAAATCAATGACACAAATTCCTTGATGAGTTTTATCATCAATTAAAACATTATTTAATTTTGTATCATTATGTGTAACACGAAGTGGTAACTCACCAGAAGCTTGCATATCACCTAAAACATGAGCTAAATCAACATGTTCTAAAACAAATTGAATTTCTGCTTGAACATCTTTTGCACGATGACAGACATCTTTTTCAACAGCATCTTTAAAAACAGCAAATCGTGCTTTGGTATTATGAAAGTCTGGAATTGTTTCATGTAGTTTTTCAGCAGGATAATCGGCTAATAAGCTTTGGAACTTCCCAAAGGCAAGGGCACTTTGATAAAAATCTTCATCACATTTCACTTCATCATAGCCAGTTGCGCAAGTAATGAAATGATAAGCACGCCAATAGTTACCTTCACTGTCCTTATAATAAGGTTTTCCTGCTTTATTTAAGATAACAGTTAATGTTTCTCTTTCAGGATCACCACCATTTTCAGTAATTTTTTCTCTTAGAAAAGAAGTCACATTCATGATGTTTTCCATTAATTCAACAGGTTTTTTAAAGACATTGGTATTCATTCTTTGTAAGATAATAGGAACAACTCCCATATGAGGAATCTTATATTCTAATAAATACGTATCATTAATATGTCCGCTTCCATAAGGTTCGCATTTTAATAAACTACCAACAAAATCAAAATGTGAAATAACTTCTTTTAATAAATATTGGTTAATCATGATGATCACCCCAAAGCTTTTGAGGATAGATACCTTGATCTTTCATATCTTGAATAGCTTTCATAATCACTGGTTTATCTTCACGATAAGTAACACCATACCATTGATCAGCTGTAGTTAAAACTTCAACAGTTGCTTTTTCTTCATGAAGTAAGCGACTAACAACACTAGGAATGAAATATTCACATTTCAATGGATTTTCTTTTAATCCTACATCTAAGAAAGCTTGAAAACCATTACCAATTTCATCCATAATACTTTGACTAAATCCCCATAAATTCATTGAAACAGTTGCCTTTGCTGGTAAATCAATCCATTCATCATGATCTTCATAAGCTGCTCCAGTTTCAGTTTTCTTAATTTTTGTACGTTCTGTAATGTTCACAAGATAATGATTTTCATTCACTTCACAGACACCTCTAGCAACAGTTCCGTTTTCTGTTAATGTCTTTTCAATTTGATAACCAACCATTGCGTAACGATATTTTTCATCATCTTGATGAGTAGAAAGATAATCATAAATAATCTTAAACGCATCAACACCATAATAATCATCAGCGTTAATAACAGCAAATGGTCCATTAATGAATTCACGACAACAATAAATCGCATGAGCAGTTCCCCAAGGTTTCACACGATCACTTGGAACATTGTTACCTGCAGGTAAATCATTAAGCTCTTGATAAGCATAATGAATTTTCATTGTTTTTTCAATACGATTGCCAATAGCTTCTTTGAAATCTTCTTCATTTTCCTTTTTGATAATGAAAATCACTTCATCGAATCCGGCACGTGCAGCATCATAGAGGGAAAAGTCTATGATGATATGACCATCTTGATCAATTGGATCAATTTGTTTTAAACCACCATAACGACTTCCCATACCAGCTGCCATAATTACTAATACTGGCTTTTTCATAACGAGCCTCCTTTAAATGCTAACCCAACGGAGTTCCATTGGTTCTAAATTCAATGTTTCAACCTTTTGACCTTTGATATAAAGATCTGTAGAAAGTGCTTCAGTTGTATTGTTAATAACAGCAATTTGTCCAACACTTTCAAAGGCTGCAACTTCGGTATTGACATTACTTACATAATACTTCTTCATTTCATCTTCACAACCAGCTGCCCAGTAAATTGCTCTTAAAAGAAGGCGACAGTTTTGTGGAGAATATGGTAAACCGGCAAAGTAAATGCTTCGACCTTGACCAAAAGTATTTGTGACTAATCTTGCATAACCATGATATTGATTTAAGATTTGATAATTTTCACCATGCG
>OKSP01001162.1_pt1 | contig 10862 bp, 9 predicted proteins | sample 2434041 | NCBI WGS metagenome assembly OKSP01 (sample SAMEA3879593, study PRJEB24766) | human gut metagenome | biome: human-associated habitat; feature: feces | place: USA | collected 1985/1987
ATAAAGATAAAGAAAGTTGTCCATCGAAGTAAAACACACCGAAAATAACCTCCGGGGGGAAAACACAAAGTCGATTTTTCGACCACACGGTCGTCTCCGGCATCAATTTTCATATATTTAAACTTACCGAATACAAAAAGCACATTCGATATAAAAATAAATAAACTTGTTTGTTCTGCGCTCGACTTTCATTATATTTGCACGTGATGCAAAGGAAATCGAGCCCGGCCGTGCAAAAAATTTTCACATCGGGTCATTTGTTTTTTCTTTGTACAGAAACAACGGGCAGAAGCAGTAACTGCATCGCTCTTTATATTCCTCCTTAAAATACAGCCCTATGAAAACTCTGAAACTGATAAAAAACGACCCGTGGCTGGCTCCCTATAAACAGGCTATCGAAGGCCGGCACAATCGTGCCGTGGAAAAAATTTCGGAACTAACCGGAGGAACAGGAAACCTTTCCGATTTTGCCGACGGCTATCTTTACTTCGGATTACATAAAGAAAACGGCCACTGGGTATTTCGGGAGTGGGCGCCCAATGCCAATGCTATCTATTTGATAGGAAACTTCTCGAACTGGAAAGAACGCCCCGAATATCGGTTATTAGCCATCGGCAGAGGAGTATGGGAAATAAAACTTCCACTCGATACGTTACACCATCTCGACTTTTACAAACTATCCGTACACTGGCCCGGAGGACAAGGAGAACGCATTCCGGCTTGGGCCACGAGAGTCGTGCAAGACCCCGAAACATATATCTTCTCGGCACAAATTTGGGATCCCGAAAAGCCTTTCGTTTTTTCAAAAAAGCCGTTTCGCCCCCAAACCTCCCCGCTGCTGATTTACGAATGTCACATCGGTATGGCGCAACAAGAAGAAAAAGTTGGCAGTTATACCGAATTTAAAGAAAAGATACTTCCCCGCATTGTTGCCGACGGATACAACGCCATACAAATCATGGCTATACAAGAGCACCCCTATTACGGTTCTTTCGGGTATCACGTATCCAGTTTCTTCGCCCCGTCGTCCCGCTTCGGGACACCCGACGAATTGAAATCGCTCATCGACGAAGCTCATAAAATGGGAATAGCCGTCATTATGGACATCGTACACTCTCACGCTGTCAAGAACGAAGTCGAAGGGTTAGGTCGATTCGATGGCTCGTACAACCAATACTTTTACGGCGACCACCGGCGAGAGCACCCCGCTTGGGACTCTTTGTGTTTCGACTATGGAAAAAACGATGTAATCCACTTCTTGCTCTCCAACTGCAAATACTGGCTCGACGAATTCAGGTTCGATGGTTTCCGGTTCGATGGCGTCACCTCGATGCTCTATTACAACCACGGTTTGGGACAGGCTTTCGGTTCGTACGACGACTATTACAACGGAGGGCAGGACGACAACGCCATCGTTTATCTCACTCTGGCCAATGAACTCATTCACCAAGTAAATCCGCGGGCGATAACCATCGCCGAAGAAATGAGCGGAATGCCGGGATTAGCAGCGAAATTCAACGACGGAGGAATAGGGTTCGATTACCGAATGGCTATGGGAATACCCGATTTCTGGATAAAGACCATTAAAGAGAAAAAAGACGAGGACTGGAAACCCACGGCCATATTTTGGGAACTGACCAATCGGCGTTCCGATGAAAAGACCATCAATTATGCCGAGAGCCACGACCAAGCACTGGTCGGCGATAAAACCATTATTTTCCGGCTCATCGACGACGTCATGTATTGGCACATGAGCAAGGGAGATACCAATCTGAGTAGATCGAGTGAGGGGTCAGCGAGGTTTCGGGATAGCGGAGCAGACGCCGCTGTTCGTCCGTCGAGTCAGTATGCAGCCCGAAGACTTCGGCGAAAGTACGGTACGACAGGCGGCTGCGGGCTTTTACGGCAAAGGCCGAATCTCCGTTGGCTACATCGCCTACGGCCTGCATCCCCTCCGCCCACATCCGGGCGTCGGCCGCAGCGATGGCCGCAGCCCGCTCCTGTTCGCTGAACTGTCCCCGCACCCGGCCCATCGACCGGGCGAAAGCGGCGAAGCCGCCGTCCTGGGCAATAGCGCCCCGCAGGTAGGAGAGTTCCAGGTGGCAATGGACATTGATAAGTCCCGGAACCAAGACTCCCGCGTAAAATTCGACACCGGGTCTGCCGTCCGGCGCGGCGCACGTTTCGACGGATTCGATGCGTCCGTCGGCCCGAACCGTCACCAGCGGGTGTTTAACGAGATGCCTCCCCGTGAAGAGGTAGTTGGAGGCTATCCGGCGAAAAGACGGAGAAGAATTCATCGGCGAAGATTTTAAGACCCAACTGGTCGATGTAGAGGCTGTCCACGGCCTCTGCGGTTTCGGGCGTATAGGATACTTTCAGGTCGTATATCGTCACGTCGGGACGCCTGAACTTTTCGCGGGTCCCGTACAGGGAGAGTACGAGCGAACGGGCCGAACTGTCCGCCTGGAGTATCCGGGAAACACGCTCCCGGCTCGACTTCCGCAGGATCGAGGAGGATTCGCCCTTGCGGGAACTGTCGGCCTCCACCAGCCATACCCGCATACGGGGCGCGAGGTTCTCATCGAGCGAGTCGATCAGGTAGTCGAACGACACACGGTATTCGCCGGGACGTGTGTCGGGAATCCGAACCCGAAGCCGTGCGGTGTCCTTGATCCGGGTGACCCGGATCAGCGAGTCGGAATAGACCGTGCGGGTGAAACGGCGACGGGCCACGTTGTCGATCGTATCGAGTACGCCGACTTCGTACTTGTAGTAGGCGCTCTCCTCTTCGAGCAGCCGGATGGATTGTTCGACCACGTCGCTCAGCTTGGCGCTTTTGCGCCGTGAGAAGTTGCCGATAGTATAGCGGACATCTTCGGCCGTGTAACCGTAACGGCTGAAAACCGGTTCGTAAAGTTCGAGCGAGTCGAGCTTCACTCCCCGGTCCGAAACGTAGGCGTTGATGAGGTAGGCATCCCGGAAAATCCGGGCCAGCTCCTCGTCGGGGATCACCTTGTCCCGGGCGCAGGAACCGAGGGCGGTTGCCGCCGCGATCAGACAAAACAGACGGATCAATCGTTTCATATCATAGTTTGTTGTTTTTCATCACACTCCGCACGGTCAGCTCCGAAATCGCCAGAATTACCGCCCCGAAAGCCGCCGCAACGATCAGCAAATCGCTCCAGCGCATCTCTACGGGATAGCTGTATAACAACAACGTATCGACCGGGATGCGAATCATTCCGAAATGTTGCTGTGCCAGGCAGAAGCCTACGCCCAGCACGGCTCCTATCGACGCCCCCAGACCGCCGATCAGGAGTCCTTCGCCGACGAAGATCGAACGAATGAGCTTCGTATCGGCGCCCAGGGCACGCAGCGTGGCCACATCGTCCCGTTTCTCGATCATCAGCATCACGAGGGTCCCGACTACCGAGAACGAGGCGAGCACCAGGACCAGCAGCGAAATGAAGAAAACGCCCCATTTCTCGTAGGCAACCAGTCGGAAGAAGAGGGCGTTCATCTCGTCGCGGGTGCGCACCGTGAAATCGTCGCCGACGATTCCGGCGATTTCACGCCGGACCTTTTCCGCGTCCGCACCGTCGGCTACGCGCACCGAGATCGCCGATATGCGTCCCGGACGATCGAAAAGTTCCTGGGCTGCACGCAGGGAGGTAAGTGCGTATTCATTCTCGCTTTCCAAATCGAGAAAGAAGAGTCCTCCGACGTCGAGCCGCCGCACCGAATATCCATCGACGGGAAGCAACGACGAGAAACTGCCGCGCCGCAGGGCATAGACGGCGACTTCGGCACGGACCAAAGACCGGATTCCGAGCGTGCGGGCCATGTCGCGTCCCAGCACCAGTCGGTCGAGATCGCCCGTGCGAACGCTCCAACTGCCCAGCGGGATCGTTTCCTCGATCGGGAACACTTCTGTATAACGGTCGTCCACGCCTCGCAACGTGGCCATCGTCTGCAAACCGTCCCGTTCGAGCAAAACCTGCTGTTCGAGCAGGTACGAAACGACCCCGACCCCTTTCACGCGGGTCAGCGCCAGACTGTCGATTTCCGCAGATGCGAAGGTCTGCCCTTCACGGGGGGCAACGGTCAGATCGGCATCGAAGGCCGAAGACATGGACTTGGCGAAATCTCCGAAACCGTTCAGCACGGACAGCAGCACGATCATCGCCGCAACGGGCATGGCGAACGAAAGAACGCTCACACCCGCAATAACGTTGATCACCGAACGGGATTTCGGTGAAAATAGATAGCGGCGGGCAAAGAATCGGGTGAGCATCGGCCTTCGGCGGATCGCAGGTTACTCCTCGCGGTGCATCGCCCGGTCGATCTGCTCGATGTACTCCAGCGAATCGTCCAGGAAGAACTGGATTTCGGGGACCGTCTTGAGCTGGTTCCGAATCCGCTGACCCAATGCCCGGCGCAGGAACCAATTGTGCTGCTCCAGCGTGGCCATGACAGCGGCATTCTGTTCGAAGGGAAAGACGCTGACGTAGATCTTGGCGTATGAAAAATCGGGCGAAACCCGCACGGCGGTTACCGTCACGAGCACTCCCCGTACGATTTCGGCCCCCTCCTTCTGGAAGATTTCGGCCATGTCGCGCTGAATCTGTTTGGCGATCTTTTGCTGGCGTGTAGTTTCCATATTTCGGTTATTTTTTGACTCCTTTGTAGTTGAAAACCTCCTTGTTCTTGTCCCGCTTGGGCGGACGGTTATTCCACTCCGTGAAACCGGACTTGTTGAAACGGTAGCTGACGCCGATGCTGAAGGTCAGGTTATCGAGCGGGGATCGGTGGGGCGTCTGCGGAAACGGATTCTCGTTTCCGTCCGTCGAATTTCCCGCGTATTTGTTGTGGTTGCGCAGCAGGTCCGAATAACCGAAGTAGTAACGCACCCGAACGCTGAATTCCAGTTGCTTCACCAGTACGGCGATACCGCCGCCGCCCGCCAGACCGTACCCCCAACGGTTGTCGCGGGCCACTTTGAATCCGTACTCTCCCCGCCAAGGACCTTTGTCCTGTCCCCGAGACGAATTTGCCGCCTCTTCGTTGATGAATGTCGAGGAGATGTTGTAGGAGAAGAAGGCTGCCGCATCGAGATAGACGCGCATCCGGTTTTTGAACAGGTAGATGTGCGGCTGCCAGACGATCGGCAGCATCAGCGACTTGACGCGACGCGTGTACCATTGGTATTTGGCCGGGTCCTCTTCGGTCGGATTCTGAAGAAACGAGAATCCCCGCTGCAGATATTCGAAATCGATGCCGAAACCGCCTACGAAACGCTGGGGTCCGTAATAGCGCCACGTTACGCCCGCCGTGTAGCATCCCCAGACCACCCGGGTTTCCTCTTTGGGATAGAACCGGGCATTGCCGTAGCCGTAACCGCCCGTTACGCCCAGCGTATGCTGTGCCGCCGCTGTGCCGCCGCACAGCACCGCTCCGAGGAACAGGCATATCATTCCTAAACGCCTCATCATCTCAATCCGTTCATCATCGTGTTCATACCGCTGTTGAATCCTCCGCCCATGGTGCTCGTCGTGTTCGAGGTATTGCTGTTGGTGTTCCGCCTGGGATTCTTGGCCCGCTCTTCCAGCACCTTTTGCAAGCGCAGGGCTTCGCGTTTTTCGAGCAGCTCGGCGAGGGATTGCATCGTTACCGGCGCGAATACCTTGTTCATATCGATAGTAAGTTCCACTTCCCAGTTCTCCTTCGCCGCGAAGGTATCGATATTTTTATCGTCCATATAGTATTCGGCCCGCTCGGGCTGCCGCCGTTCCACCAGATTGCCCGTGTCCCAGCGGCCGTTATCGTTCATGTCCTCGATGATGCGGAACTTCACGTTGCCGGCCGGTACGTAATTGAAACGGCATACTCCGCTGTGCACGCCGGTTTTTTCCTGAAGGAGTTTTCCCGATTCGTTCAGCAACTGCACGATGTAGCTCGCCTCGTCGCTTTTACCGACCACATTGACGATGAACGTAGCGAATTTCTCGGGATCGACACCCGTGTAATTGACTGCGATCGAATCGTTTTGCTGCTCCGCCACATCCGCCAACGCTCCTTTAGGGATGGTCAGGGCATAATTGTTTTTCAATTGCCAGGGAACATCCAGCCACCAGCGCCGCATGTTGGCCGTATCCTGCTGCCATCGGATCCGGATCGGACGCGGTTCCTCCTTGTCCATCTGTTCGGTCAGCACGACGGCAGCCGAGTCGAACCGGACCAGCGGATAGTCGAATTCGACGTACAGCTTGGTTTCGGGGGTAACGGAACCGGTCGTGGAAAACTTGTAGGTAAACGTACTCGGCTTCTCCGGTTCGACCCACTCTTCGCCGGCAGCCAGTGTCTTCTCTTTCTCCTTTTCGAGCTGCTCGCGCTCTTTAGCCTCCTCTTTCGATTCGATATACCGCCAGGCCAGTTTCAACTTCTCGGTCGAGGGAAGCAGCCGGTCGAGGGAGTCGTGCTTCATGTAGGTAATTTCTCCCCGGATGGTATCGGGCAGACTGGCCGAAGGAACGTCGAACCACAACGCGATCGTATCGCGGTTGCGTGATTGAGGCTCAATGATTACGCGGTCGGCAGGGATGCTGTCGAACACGATGCTGTCGATCCGGGGATGGCCCGCATTGAAATAGAGGAGCGCCTTGTGCTGCACCGGACGTTCCGATTCACGCAGGTATTGCCGACCGAAAGCCTCGTCGGTAAACATTCGGAAGTAAAGCTGCGGGTCGGCCGTCACGTAGCGGCGGATCGAGTCGTACCAGATGCCGAAGTCGGGCAGCTCGGCGGGGTTATATGTTCCCGTGAGAAAGCCTACCTGATCGACCGAAGGTTCGTAAATCTGGTTGTTGTTCTTATCTTCGAAGGCATAGACCCGGTAGGGAATCGGCTTGAGGTTCTGGGCGATGAAAATACCGTTGGTTTCCGCACGGGCGATCACCGCAGGCTGGTATTTGAACATCGTCGAGTCGTATTCGGGAATATCCTCCACCGAATCGGCCGGAAAGAAATAAATGAAGCTCTTGGCTACGCTGTCGGCCGTGTAGCTGTCGGCCGTATATCCCGAAACGACCATTGAATCCACCTCCGGGCCGGTCGAGAAGACGTAACGCATCGAGTAGAGCGGATTACCCTCGTTGTTGTCGCGCACGGCACTGCCGAAATTCAGCGCGTAGGTCGTGTTCTCCTTGAGCGTATCCTTGATCTGGATCAGGATGCCCCGGCCCCGGATCGAAAGCTGGGGTTTTTTCTTCATTTGGGGCGACGTGAAAAACTCTTTTTGCTGGTCCTTGAGCTGTACGAATTCGTCGAAAGTAACGTAAATCTTGCTGGCGGTGAAGTTGGTCGTGAAGTTGTCCGGCAACATCGACACGATCACCGGGGGAAGGGTGTCGATCGGGCCGCCTTCGAGGTTCATGACGGTCGCGCAGCGCCACAGGAACGCCGGGCAGAACATCGCAAGGACGCAGACCCGAAGCCAGACGATCGCTTTATGGTTTTGTCGTTTCATATCGTTTTTCTGTTATCGAAACAAGGACGAGCGGGCGCCGGAAACTGCCGGTTCGTCGGGAGTGTCCGGATTCGGATTATCGGGCACATCCGGGTTTTCCGGGGTGTCGGGATTTTCGGGCGTATCGGGATCGTCCGGAGCTGGTGTGTCCGGGGTATCCGGATTTTCAGGGGTATCCGGGTCGTCAGGCGTACCGGGATCGTCGGGATTCGGGTCTTCCGTTCCCGGATTGTCCGGGTTATCGGGCGTGTCGGGCGTGTCGGGATTTTCAGGATCAGGATCCGGTTCCGGCTCGGGTTCCGTATAAAAGTCGTTGCACATGATCCACTTGCCCTTCAGGAAACGTCTGCCTTTTTCTTTCGGGTAAAAGGTTACGCTCACGTGCATCTGCGGAAGATTCTCCCCGATGGCCTGCTCGGTGAATCCGTAAAGCCGATTCGACTGGTCCACGGCCAGGATGAGAAACCGGGGGCCGTTGAGCTGCATCGCCAGCCAGTTTTCGTTGCCGTCGATCTCGTATGGCTCGCCCTGGGCGATCGGCCGCAGCTTCTCGCCGGTTCTCCGGGAGGTGATTATTCCGGCCACGGCGTCCTCGTAAGAGAGCACGCTCCATTCGGTTGTGTCCGCGTCGAAGGCATAGGCCAGCATATCTTCCCGGGGGATGGGGGTCTTGACGGTACCTTCCTGCGCCCAGGGCCGGAGCACGTAGAATGTTTCGTAACCGATCGACTTGAAACATCCCGTCCCCGCCAGGGCTGCGGCCACCGCGACGAAAGTCAGTATCTTGAACTTATGCTTTTTCATGGGTTTCATTCCGATTTTTCAGCTCTTCGAGCAGCTCTCCGACCGTTTTCCCCAACACCGGATGGCGGTAGTCGCGCATCCATTCGCACAGGGGGACGAGCACGAATTCGCGCTCCTGGATCAACGGATGGGGAACGGTCAGCCGCTCGGTGCGAATCACGCGGTCGTCGTAGAAGAGTATGTCGATGTCGATCGGGCGCGACGTATATCGGGCACCGGTCCTTTGTTTGAGCGACTGTTCTGCCTCGCGGTCGCGCCCCAGTTCCCGCTCGATCGCCTGTAAAGCGTCGAGCAACTGTTCGGGCGTCAGGTCGGTATCCACCTCGAGGACCTGGTTGGAAAACTCCTCTTCGGCATCGAAACCCCATGCCCGGCTCTTGTAACGGTGCGAACAGCGCATGACGGGTCCGGCGTGCTGGTTGATCAGCCGCTGTGCGTTTTGCAGGCGGGTCTTTACGTCGCCCACGTTTCCTCCGGTCAGTATGATCGCTCTTGCCATAACTACAATTTTTTAATCATCTTACTCACGCTCAATGCGAAATGGGTGAACACGATGGTCGGGTTCCCGTTTTGCCGGATCTGGGCCATCGCCGATTCGGCCTCCGCGACCAGCGATTCGATGTTCTGGTTTCCGATGAACGGCGCGAAATTGCGGCAGAACTTCGCCTCCTCACCCCACAGGCAGGAGATTTCGCCCAGTCCCGCATGCAGCAGGTAACTCTCCCGCAAAAGACGCACCGCATCGGTCAGGAAAGCCCGCTGCTGCTCCCGCGAAAGTTGGGCGACCTCTTCGGCCCAGGCCATCAGTTCGAGGTGCTTGTCGTTGTAGCTCAACCGCATGAGCGAACAGAAAAATTCGAAATCGTCTTTGCGGAGTTCGTCCCCTTCGCCGCGCAGCAGATGCTCCAGTTCGATCAGGTCGCCCGCAGCCAGCCGGGTAAAGGTACGAATTTTCTCCGGATCGCGCTCCCCACGGCGTTCGAGCTCCGCACGAACCTCTTCATCGGTCAGCCGGGGTACGACCACCTCCTGCGTTCGTGACAGAATCGTGGGCAGCAACAAGTCGGGACGCTCGCTCACCAGCACGAAGAGCGTCTTTTCCCACGGCTCTTCGAGAATTTTCAGAATCTTGTTGGCCGCCTCCTCGTTCATCGTTTCCGGAAGCCATACGATCACGCACTTGTACTTGGCGGCAAAGCTCTTGAACGAGAGCTTGCGGATGATACCGTCGGCTTCGCGGGCCGAAATCGCCCCTTTGAGAGTCCGGCCCAGGTCGAGGCGGTCGTACCACTCCTGCGGCGAGAAATAACCGTTTCGCTCGCTGACGACCTGCCGCCAGAGCGGCATGAAGTCATCGCTCAAAACCGCTTCTCCCGATTTTTTGCCCTGTTTATTGACCGGGAAGACGAAGTGCAGGTCGGGGTGCGCCAGACCGGCGATCTGCCGGCAGTTGGGACATTCGCCGCACGAATCACCGTCGCGGCGGTTCGTACAGTTGAGGTACTGTACATAAGCCAATGCCAGCGGAAGAGCCCCGGCTCCGGGACGTCCCGTGAAGAGCTGGGCATGGCTCACCCGTCCGGCATCGACCCCGCGCACCAGATGACGTTTCAGCTCCCGCTGACCGATGACCTCCGAAAACCGCATTTTACTCCCTGTTCCGCTGCATCCGCCGGAGCCGCTGCCGGACCGCGATGCATAGCATCGCCACCAGAACCAGTCCCAGCGTCAGCGTGCGATCGCGGCCGGGTTCCCACGAAAGGGCCATGACTCCGGTCATGAGCAGCGTGCCGCTGAGCAGCAATATAATCAATTTTTCACTCATCTTTCGTTGCTATTTGTGCCCCCGGTGCATTGCGGAACGGACCAGTGCCCGAAGGTCGATCTTCTCCCGCCGCACGGCATAGTAAAAGTAGAGCAGCAACAAGGCCGCGTAGCAAGCATATCTGGGTACAGCCGGAGCGACTTGGTCATCCACGACGACACTCACGCCGTATAGAACCAGCGCCAACGCCACATATCCCAAAATCCGTCCGGTCTGGTAAGGCATGGGATAAAAACGGCGGTTGAGCCAAAAACTTACCGCAACCATCGCCGCTTCGCTGACTAAACGGGCCCAGGCTGCTCCGTAGTATCCCCAGCGGGGAATAAATGAAAGGCTGCATCCGATCGTAAATATCAGGCCCACAAAGGTAACCACGATAGCCAGCGAGGTTCGCTCCTCCCGTTTGTACCAGAACGACAGATTGAGCCATACGCCGTTGAGGACGTTCGCACCCAACACCACCGGTAAAATGCCGATTCCTTCGCGGAAATCCTTGCCGACGATGAGTCCGAAAAGATCCCGGAAAAAAGCGATTCCCAGGAATATGAACATCGACACCAGTACGTAGTATTTAAGTGCTGCGGCATTCATCTGCAAGAAGTCCGATTTTTTATAATCGGCCAGGAAGAAAGGTTCGGCGGCCAACCGGTACATCTGCACGAAAAGCATGAGCACCATACCGATTTTGACGATCGCTCCGTAAAT
>OKSP01001167.1_pt1 | contig 10809 bp, 10 predicted proteins | sample 2434041 | NCBI WGS metagenome assembly OKSP01 (sample SAMEA3879593, study PRJEB24766) | human gut metagenome | biome: human-associated habitat; feature: feces | place: USA | collected 1985/1987
CCTTCGACTCCAGCGCCCTGGCCGAGGGTGAGGACGAAGAGACGACCGTTCTGGACGGTGCAGCGCCCGAGATCGAGCAGCTCATCATGGCGGCAGGCACCATCTCCTTCTTCGGGACGCGGCGCGTGGTGCTTCTGCCCGAGGTGGACCCCGCCGCCTACAGCGACAAAGACCTCGACGAGCTGTGCGCCACGCTGGCCAGCCTCGAGAATGCCGTGGTGGTGCTGGGCAGCGTGTTCGAGATGGAGCGCAATAAGCTCAAGCTGGGCAAGCGGGCGCAGAAGCTCATCGCCCAGTGTACAAAAGTCGGTTTTGCCGAAGAGCTGGCCAAGCCCAAGCCCTACGAGCTGAAGGTCATGGTGATGGACCGCGCCAAGGCGCAGGACACCACCCTCTCCGAGGGTACGGCGACGGCCCTGCTGGAACGCTGCGGCGAAGACCCGTTCCTTCTCGAGAACGAGGTGGACAAGCTCTGCGCCCTCTCCGGCTACCAGACCGTGACCACGGCCATGGTGGCCGAGATGGGGACTGTGAGCCTCGAGGCCGACGTCTTCGAGATGATACGGATGATAACGGCGAAAAACGCCACCGGCGCCTGCAAAAAGCTGCAAACGCTTCTCCGCCTGCAGCAGGAGCCCATCCCCATCACGGCGGCCATGATCGGCAGCTATGTGGACCTCTATCGGGTCAAACTGGGCGCAGCCAAGCGGAAGAGCTACAGCACCGTGTTCAAGGATTTCGGCTACAAGGGCAGCGACTACCGGCTCAAGCGCTCTGCCGAGACAGCCAGCCACTACACGCTGCCCCAGCTGGAAGCCTGTATGCAGATCTTGCTTGAGCTGGACAAGAGTCTGAAAAGCCAGCCCGTGAGCGCGCAGACCCTGCTGGAAACGGCGCTCTGCCGTCTGGCGATGGCGGGAGGAAGAAGATGAGTGAGAAACTGGAACTGCTGCACACCGACCGTGTGCTCATCGTGGAGGGCAAATACGATGCGGCCCGTCTCTCTCACCTGACCGACGCCATGATCCTGCTGACGGACGGCTTCGGCATCTATAAGGATAAGAAGCGTCAGCAGCTCTTCAAACAGCTGGCCCACAAAAACGGCCTTATCCTCCTGACGGACTCCGACGCGGCGGGCTTCCGCATCCGCACCTACATCACGAATCTGGTGGGGGAGAAGAACGTGGTGCAAGCCTACGTTCCGGCCATCCACGGCAAGGAAAAGCGGAAGGCTCAGCCCGGCAAAGAGGGGCTTCTGGGGGTCGAGGGCGTGGACGATGCCCTCGTTTTGCAGGCGCTCCGGGACGCTCTGGGCGAAGAAGCTGGCATTGCCCCTGCAAAGCCGGAGGGGCGGCAAATTACTTATACCGACCTCTATGAGTGGGGGCTTTCGGGTGCGGCGGGCTCGGCTGAGCGGAAAACAAAGCTGCTCTGCGCTCTCGGCCTGCCGCCCCGGCTCTCGAAAAAAGAGCTGGTGGAAGCCCTCAACCGCCTTTACAGCTACGAGCAGCTGGACGAAATGCAGTCGGAACTGCTCAAAACATGAAAATACAGCAAACTCTCCCGAGAAAAACATGAAAAAGATTCAAGCAAGACTTCTGGGAAATTTGCCGTAAGCTGTGATATAATCAATATACTGTGCGCCCGTCGTGGACGAAACGACGGGCGCAGATTTTTGCAAGGTGCAATAAAGGAGACAATCAATGGAACGCGAAAAACTCAAATCGAGACTCGGGTTCATCCTCCTTTCCGCCGGCTGCGCGATCGGCATCGGAAATGTGTGGAAGTTCCCTTACATGGCAGGTCAGGGCGGCGGCGGCGCTTTCGTGCTGTTCTACCTGCTGTTCCTCGTCATTCTGGGTCTGCCCATCATGACCATGGAGTTCGCCGTGGGCCGTGCCAGCCACAAGAGCCCGGTGCGCGCCTATCAGGCCCTCGAAAAGCCCGGCCAGAAGTGGCACATCCACGGCTACTTCACCCTCATCGGCTGCTACCTGCTGATGATGTTCTACACCACGGTGTCCGGCTGGATGCTCCACTACTTCTACATGACCGCTGCCGGTAAGCTGGTGGGTCTTGACGCCGACCAGGTGGCTGGCAAGTTTACCGAGATGCTGGCAAGCCCGCTGACCATGGGCTTCTGGATGGTGGTCGTTGTGGCCATCGGCATCTTCGTCTGCGCCCGCGGTTTGCAGAACGGCCTCGAGAAAGTCACGAAAGCTATGATGATCGCCCTGCTGGTCATCATGGTGGTGCTGGCAGTCAACAGCATGTTCATGCCCGGCGCAAAGGAGGGCCTGACCTTCTTCCTCGTACCCGACTTTGAGCGGATGAAGGAGGTGGGCATCGTCAATACCCTGGTGGGTGCCATGAATCAGGCGTTCTTCACCCTGAGCCTCGGCATCGGTGCAATGGCCATCTTCGGCAGCTACATCGGCAAAGAGCACGCCCTGCTGGGCGAGAGCGTCCGCGTCGTGGTGCTGGATACCTTCGTCGCCATCACCGCCGGCCTCATCATCTTCCCGGCCTGCTTCACTTACGGCGTGGACCAGACCAGCGGCCCCAGCCTCATCTTCATCACCCTGCCCAACATCTTCGCCAATATGGCGATGGGCCGTCTGTGGGGCAGCCTGTTCTTCCTGTTCATGGCCTTTGCGGCGCTTTCCACCGTGCTGGCCGTCTTCGAGAATATCATCTGCTGCGGCATGGAGCTGACCGGCTGGAACCGTCAGAAGTCCAGCCTTGTCAACTTCTTCCTCATCATCGCCCTCTCTCTGCCCTGTGTGCTGGGCTACAACGTCTGGGCCTGGGACGGCTTCGCCATCTTCGGCGGTGCGGTGCTGGATGTGGAGGATTTCCTTGTCAGCAACCTCTTCCTGCCGCTGGGCTCCCTCGTCTACCTGCTGTTCTGCGTCACCCGCTGCGGCTGGGGCTGGGACAACTACAAGAAGGAAGTCAACACCGGCGACGGCCTCAAGATGCACGACTGGATGCGCGGCTACCTGACCTATGGTCTGCCCCTCATCGTCCTGTTCATCTTCGTGTTCGGCCTGTACGATAAGTTCATCGCCTGATAAAACAAAAATACGGGATGCGGCATTTTGCGGCATCCCGTATTTTTTATCGCTTTATTTCACATACCGGCCTTCGCAGATATTCTTGCAGCAGGCGCTGATGGGGAACCAGCAGCAGTCGCGGCAGATGTCGGCGAGGATCTCCGGCGTGGCCTTGGCGTCGATCTCGCGGATGAGGTCCTGGTAGACGTAATCCTTTTCCTCGAGGCCGAAGTATTCCACCGTCTTTGCATCGTAGCGCTTGACCTTTTCCTGCGTGTCGCAGAGGTCAGTCCCCAGCTTGTTGGGGCAGCAGGAGCAGAGGGTGTCAGTGGAGAAGGTGAGGTGGATGGTGGTGCCGGGAACATCCCGCAGCTGATGCACCACGTCGGTCATGTGGGCCACGAAATCGTTGTCATAGCCTTTGCCGGAGTAGCCCTGCGTGCAGAGCAGATGATGGGGACGAAGTACGATGCTCATGCTTTCAGCCCCGGAATGCGCTTCCGCAGATTCAGGCCGATGGCGCAGGCCAGAACTGCCTTGATGATGGCAGTGGGGATGAAGGGAAGGACGCAGGCGGTGATCCCCACGGCGATGGTGCTGTGGGCGACGACCACGAACATTGCAACGCCCACCACATAGTTGACCACCGTGCCGACGATGACAGCGGTGACGAAAGCACCCTTGAAGGCGTCACGGTGCTCCACGCCGAGGCCGATGATGTAGGCCATCAGGGGGAAAGAGATGAGGAAGCCGCCGGTGGGGCCGACGAACTTATCGAAACCGCCGGAGAAGCTTGCCAGCACCGGCACGCCCACAGCGCCCAGTGCCAGATAGACCAGCGTAGCGATGGCGGAAAGCTTGGAACCCAGCACCACAGCAGCCAGCGTGATGGCGAAGGTCTGCATGGTCATGGGGACGCCCAGAGGCATCGGGATGGAGATCTGGGCCATGACGGCGATGACGGCGGCGAACAGACCTGCATAGCAGATGTCCCGCACAGAGAACTTGGATTTGGCGGCCGCAGCAGCCTGGGTGTTCTGACTCATAAGAATTGTTCCTCCTATACGTTCTGGCCCAAAGCGGCCATGCTCCCAGTATGGCAGACTGCAAACACTGCGTCAACTTTGGATTTGCGAAAAGGTTTACAATTCGAAACGAAAAACAAAACAGAAAAATACACAAAAGATGTCGCTTTTGGTTGTGAAATGTGCTATACTAAACCCTAGCTATAAGAAGCACACCAGTGATAGATAGAGAGGAGAACATCATGCAGCATGAAACCGTGATCGTGCTGGACTTTGGCGGCCAGTACAATCAGCTCATCGCGCGCCGCGTCCGCGAGAATAATGTCTACTGTGAGATCTATTCCTATAAGACGGACCTGTCCGTCATCAAGGCGAAGAACCCCAAGGGCATCATCTTCACCGGCGGCCCCAACAGCGTCTATCTGGAGGATTCGCCCACCATCGACCCCGAGATCTTCAGCTGGGGCGTGCCTGTGCTGGGCATCTGCTACGGCAGTCAGCTCATGATGCACCTGCTGGGCGGCCACGTCTGCCGCGCCCCCGAGCGCGAGTACGGCAAGACCGAGGTCTTCGTGGACAACAGCAGCAAGATGTTCACCGATGTGCAGCCCTCCACCGTCTGCTGGATGAGCCACAACGACTATATCGAGCAGGCTGCGCCCGGCTTCAAAATCACTGCCCACACCGTCAACTGCCCGGTGGCCGCAGCTGAGAACGAGGAAAAGGGGCTGTACGCCGTTCAGTTCCACCCCGAGGTGCTCCACACCGCTGAGGGCAAGAAGATGCTGCACAACTTCGTGTACAACGTCTGCGGCTGCACCGGCGACTGGAAGATGGACTCCTTCGTGGAGAACAACGTCGAGGCCCTGCAAAAGCGCATCGGCAGCGGCAAGGTGCTCTGCGCCCTGTCCGGCGGCGTCGATTCCTCCGTGCTGGCGGCCATGCTGGCCAAGGCCATCGGCAAGCAGTTGACCTGCGTTTTTGTTGACCACGGCCTGCTGCGCAAGAATGAGAAGGAAGAGGTCTGCTCCGTCTTCGGCCCCGGCAACGCCAACGGCTTTGACATCAACTTCATCTGCGTGGACGCCCGTGACCGCTACTTTGCAAAGCTGGCCGGTGTCACCGAGCCGGAGCGCAAGCGCAAGATCATCGGCGAGGAGTTCATCCGCGTCTTTGAGGAGCAGGCGAAGCAGATCGGCAAGGTCGATTTCCTTGCACAGGGTACCATTTACCCCGATGTCGTCGAGAGCGGTCTGGGCGGTGAGTCCACCGTCATCAAGAGCCACCACAACGTCGGCGGACTGCCTGACACCGTGGACTTCAAGGAGCTGGTCGAGCCGCTGCGCAACCTGTTCAAGGACGAAGTCCGTCAGGCTGGCCGTGAGCTGGGTCTGCCCGAGTATCTGGTCAGCCGCCAGCCGTTCCCCGGCCCCGGTCTGGGCATCCGCATCATCGGCGAAGTGACCCCCGAGAAGGTCGCTATCGTGCAGGACGCCGACGCCATCTGGCGTGAGGAGATCGCCAAGGCCGGCCTCGATAAGGAGATCAGCCAGTATTATGCGGCTCTGACCAATATGCACAGCGTCGGCGTCATGGGCGACGAGCGCACCTACGACTACGCCGTGGCTCTGCGCGCCGTCACTACCACTGACTTCATGACCGCCGAGAGCTACAATATGCCCTGGGACGTGCTGGGTACTGTCACCAGCCGCATCGTCAATGAGGTCAAGCACGTCAACCGTGTGTTCTACGACTGCACCGGTAAGCCGCCGGCCACGATCGAGCTCGAATAAGGTAAAAACAGCGGGAAGCCAGTATTTATGCGGCTTCCCGTTTTCTGTGCTTGCAAAATGCTTGCAGTTTTTTAAAAGAAATAGGGAGAAGACATTTGATAAAAGTTTATCCTTTTAGGTAATCGGTTCCCCAATCACACATGGCATCAAGAATAGGAGCAAGCGTCTGACCAAAGTCAGTCAATGAATATTCTGTTTTGGGTGGAACAACTGGATATACAGTTCTGTTAATCAATCCATCTTTTTCTAATTCTCGTAATTGTTGGGCAAGCATTTTATCGGTTGCATTTGGAATTCTTTTGTGAATTTCACTATAGCGTAGAGTTTGATTCATTAAATGCCAAAGAATGACCGCTTTATATTTTCCTCCGATTAATTGTATAGTAGCTTCAACGGGACAATTAAATGTATTTTTACATATTGATTTCATGATAAACAACTCCTTACTTACTTTTTGGATAGTATATACCTAAAAAGTACATTCTTGTTATTTTGATTGTTTGAGATATAATTATAATACAGACCGGTCGAAGATACAATAGAAAGGCAGGAATAGTGAAATGAATTTTTTAGATATTGCAAAAACTCGTTATTCTGTCCGTAGTTATAAGGATAAGAGAGTTGAAAAGGAAAAATTGGAACAGATATTAGAAGCTGCACATGTAGCTCCAACAGCAGCAAATTTACAACCTGTAAGATTATTGGTAGTTCAGGAAAAAGAAGGGTTAGATAAGATTAGTGAAGCGGCAAACATTTATAGTGCTCCGCTTGCAATTATTGTTTGCAGTGATCATTCAATTGCATGGAAAAGACCATTTGATAATAAACAAACGACAGATATTGATGCATCAATTGTTACCGATCACATGATGTTGGAAGCTACTGAATTGGGATTAGGAACTGTATGGGTATGTTATTTTAAACCTGATATTATAAAAAAGGAGTTTGAATTGCCAGATACACTTGAACCAGTCAATATATTGTTGATTGGATATTCTGATGAAGAGCCAATGCCTTTAAATCGGCATAGCAAAACCCGTATTCCTTTATCCCAATTAGTTTCTTACGAAATGCTTGGAAATTAATGTGTTAAAAATTAATGAGCTGGAGTAAAAAATAACCCTCAGGCCCTGCTGAAACTGTCCTCAGCAGGGCCTTTTCTCTTGCAAGCATACATATTTTTTGCTATAATCAACGTAACAACCCGTGTTCAAACAAAAAGTTGTAACGAAAGGGAGGGCCCGTATGTATTTCCAATACGGCGAAGCGGAAACGGCGTATCTGAGCGCAAGAGACGAGCGGATGGCGGCGGTCATCGCACAGGCGGGACACATCGAGAGGGAAGTGGATACCGACCTCTTTTCGGCGGTGGTACACCACATCGTCGGCCAGCAGATCTCCACGAAAGCGCAGGCGACCATCTGGAAGCGGATGCGGGATGAGTTCGGCGTGGTGGATGCAGCTGCCGTCCTCGGAGCCGGGGTTGAGAAGCTGCAGAGCTTCGGTATGACCTTCCGAAAGGCTGAATACATTATGGACTTTGCCCGGAAAATCGAGAGCGGAGAATTTGACCTCGAGGGTATCCGGCAGAGGCCGGACGACGAGGCCATCCGGGAGCTGAGCGGCCTGAAAGGCGTCGGTGTCTGGACGGCAGAGATGATATTGCTCTTCTGTATGCAGCGGCCCGACGTGTTCAGCTACGACGACCTTGCCATCCAGCGTGGGCTGCGGATGGTGTACCACCACCGAAAAATCGACCGGAAACTGTTCGAAAAGTACCGCCGCCGGTTCAGTCCCTATTGCAGCGTGGCCAGCCTCTACCTCTGGGCGGCGGCAGGCGGCGCGGTGCCGGGCCTCAAGGACTACGCGCCGGCCCAAAAGCCGAAAAGGAAGGGGTGAACCGTCATGACCGATACGATGCATTACGATTCGCCGCTGGGAAAGATACTGCTGGCAGCGGACGAAGAAGGGATGACTGGAGTATGGTTCGAGGCACAGAAGTATTTTGCGGCGAAGCTTCCTCCAGAGCATGAAGAGGGGACAACACCGGTGCTGGGAGACGCCTGCCGCTGGATGGACGTCTATTTTTCAGGCCGGGAGCCGGACTTTACTCCGAAACTCCATCTTATCGGCTCCGATTTCCGACAGGCGGTGTGGGCGCTGCTGCTGCAGATCCCCTACGGACAGACCACGACCTACGGCGCACTGGCAAAACAGCTGGCGGAGATAAACGGCAGAAAGCGCGTCTCCGCGCAGGCTGTGGGCGGCGCGGTGGGGCATAACCCTGTTTCCATCATCGTACCCTGCCATCGGGTGGTGGGCAGCGACGGCAGCCTGACCGGCTACGCGGGCGGCATCGACAAGAAGATACGCTTGCTGACGCTGGAAAACGCGGAGGCGGCAAATCTTTACCGATAACAAAAAGCAGGCCATCCCGGCGGGATGACCTGCTTTTGCTATCTGTATCGTTTACTTGTTCTGGATGTACTCGTCGATGGCCTTGGCGGCAGCCTTGCCGGCGCCCATGGCCTTGATGACGGTGGCGGCACCGGTGACGGCGTCACCGCCGGCGTACACGCCCTCGCGGCTGGTCTTGCCCTCGTCGCCCTCGGTGACGATGCAGCCGTGCTTGTTGGTCTCGAGGCCCGGCGTGGTGGAGCGGATGAGGGGGTTGGGGCTGGTACCCAGGCTCATGATGACGGTGTCCACGTCCATCGTGAACTCGCTGCCCTTCTTCTCGATGGGGCGGCAGCGGCCGGAAGCATCCGGCTCACCCAGCTCCATCTCGATGCAGGTGATGGCCTTGACGAAGCCGTTCTCATCGGGCAGGATCTCCACGGGGTTGCAGAGGGTCTTGAAGATAATGCCCTCTTCCTCGGCGTGCTCGACCTCTTCCTTACGGGCAGGCAGCTCTGCCATGCCGCGGCGGTAGACGATGTAGACCGTCTCAGCGCCCAGACGCAGGGCGCTGCGGGCAGCGTCCATTGCCACGTTGCCGCCGCCGACGACGGCGACCTTCCTGCCGGTGCGGATGGGGGTCTTGCTGGCGGGCAGATAAGCCTTCATCAGGTTGGAGCGGGTGAGGAACTCGTTGGCGGAGTAGACGCCCTTCAGGCTCTCGCCCGGGATGCCCATGAAGCGGGGCAGGCCGGCACCGGAACCCACGAAGACGGCCTCATAACCGTACTCACCCATCAGCTCGTCGATGGTGAGCACCTTGCCGATAACCATGTTGCACTCGAAATCGACGCCCATCTTCTTGAGGCCGTCGATCTCCTGCTGGACGATGGCCTTGGGCAGACGGAACTCGGGGATGCCGTACATCAGCACGCCGCCGGCCACATGGAGGGCCTCGTAGACCGTGACCTTATAGCCCAGCTTAGCAAGGTCGCCTGCGGCGGTCAGACCGGCAGGGCCTGCGCCGATGATGGCGACCTTGTGGCCGTTGGACGCAGGCACGACGGGGGCAGTGTGGACATTCTCACGGTGCCAGTCGGCCACGAAGCGCTCCAGACGGCCAATGCCGACGGGCTCGTTCTTGATGCCGCGGGTACACTTGCCCTCGCACTGGCTCTCCTGCGGGCAGACGCGGCCGCAGACGGCGGGCAGGGAAGAGGAACGATTGATGACCTGATAGGCGGCTTCGAAGTCACCCTCGGCCAGATGGCCGATGAACTCGGGGATGTCGATGCCGACGGGGCAGCCGGTCTGGCAGGGCTTGTTCCTGCAGTGGACGCAGCGCTTGGCCTCGTTCACGGCCATCTCGGCGGTGTAGCCCAGAGCCACTTCCTCAAAATTCTTGTTGCGGACGTTGGGGTCCTGGGTGGGCATAGGACACTTTTTGGGGTCCATATTGAAAGCCATTTTACATTCCCTCCTGAGTCTTGAACAGATTGCAGGCCTTTTCCCGGGCCTTGGCCTCAAAGGGGCGGTACATGGTGCCGCGGGCCATTGCCTCGTCGAAATCCACGAGGTCGCCGTCGAAGTCGGGGCCGTCCACGCAGGCAAACTTGGTCTCGCCGCCCACGGTCAGGCGGCAGCCGCCGCACATGCCGGTGCCGTCGATCATGATGGGGTTCATGGAGACGATGCTCTTGAGGCCGTGCTTCTGGCAGGTCTTGACCACGAACTTCATCATGATGAGGGGGCCGATGGTGATGACCAGGTCGTACTGGTTGCCGGCGGCCACCAGCTCGTCGAGGGCGGCGGTGACGACGCCCTTGGTGCCGTAGCTGCCATCGTCGGTCATGACCCGCAGCTCGTCGCTGCAGGCCTTGAACTCATCCTCGAGGATGAGCAGGTCCTTGCTGCGGAAGCCGACCACGCTGTGGACGACGCAGCCCTGCTCGTGGAGTTCACGGGCGATGGGCAGCGCAATGGCGCAGCCCACGCCGCCGCCGATGACGGCCACGGAGTCGCCCTCGACCTCGGTGGGCTGGCCCAGCGGGCCGGTGATATCGCGGATGAAGTCGCCCTCGTTGAGCTCGGAGAGGCACTGCGTGGTCTTGCCCACCACCATGAAGATGAACTCGATCCAGCCCTCCTCCGCATTCCAGTTGGCGAAGGTGAACGGCACGCGCTCGCCCGTCTCGTCGATGCGCACCATGAGGAACTGGCCGGCGTGAGCCTTCTTGGCCATCCTCGGGGCGTGGACGCGGAACTCGAAGACCTTCTCCGAGAACTGCGTCTTCTTCAGGATTTCAAACATAGAACCCCTCTCTGATTGGCCGGAGCATCGTATGCGCAGGTCACGCAAGCAAAATGCCCCGATTGCAACCTCTTGTGCATGTGCATAAGGCGAATATGCGCATGCGCTGTCAAGTATACCCCGCGACCTTGCGTGTAAGCCTTGCCCGCGCGTCTTTCGGGCAAGCGGTAAAACGTTTTTCGGTGGGCGAGGGGGCGGTGAAAAGGAGGGCGCCGACCTCAATTTAG
>OKSP01001177.1_pt1 | contig 10729 bp, 10 predicted proteins | sample 2434041 | NCBI WGS metagenome assembly OKSP01 (sample SAMEA3879593, study PRJEB24766) | human gut metagenome | biome: human-associated habitat; feature: feces | place: USA | collected 1985/1987
GAAAATGTAAAGATCAAGATAAGTTTTATTAGTCAGAAGATAATACCATCTGACTAATAAAACTTATCTTGATCTTTACATTTTCGTTTAGAAGCCCACAGCAAAGGAAACATGCCCCACCACATAAAAACATCGAATAATGTGAATATCCACGTACTAAAACTTCCAGCAAAAAATATGCCATTCCTCCAATCGCAAACAGGATTGTATATTTTTCTATCTGATATCTCTTTTTCATAGTCACCGCCCATTTTCATAACTTTCTTTTTATTGTGCGTTAATTTTTCTCTGTCTATTCTATCTTAAATTCAAAAAATCTATATGATGAGAGTATCAAAAATAAATTTTTCCCCTTTGATGCAAAAAATTTGTGGCAAAATCGAGTTATTTCATGTAGAATAGAAAAGTAAATTCATTTGATTTTATGATAAAGAATAAAAATATATACAGAAAAGAGGAAACACTTATGGCACAATTATGGGGCGGTCGCTTCACAAAAGAAACAGATCAGTTAGTTTACAACTTTAATGCATCTATTTCCTTTGACCAGAAATTTTATAAACAAGACATCCGCGGAAGTATTGCACATGTTACGATGCTTGCAAGTGTTGGTGTATTAACAGAAGAAGAACGTGATCAGATCATCGATGGTTTAAAAGGAATTTCAAAGGATATCCAAACTGGAGCAGTTGAGATCACAAGTGAATATGAAGATATCCATAGCTTTGTAGAGGCAAACCTTATTGATCGCATCGGTGATGTTGGAAAGAAACTTCACACTGGAAGAAGCCGTAATGATCAGGTCGCTTTAGATATGAAACTTTATACAAGAGATGAAATTGTTGATATCAAATATTTATTAAAAGAATTAATGGAAACACTTCATCGTATCATGAAAGAACACATTGATACATTTATGCCTGGATTTACACATCTTCAGAAAGCTCAGCCTGTCACTCTTGCTCACCATGTAGGTGCTTACATGGAAATGTTTAAAAGAGATTACAGCCGTTTAACTGACATTTATGACAGAATGAACTACTGTCCTTTAGGAGCTGGTGCTCTTGCAGGTACTACTTATCCATTAGACCGTGAACAAACAGCTTCTTTGCTTAATTTTTATGGTCCTACATTAAACAGTATGGATTCTGTATCTGACCGTGATTATGTGATCGAGCTTTTATCTGCTCTATCTACGATCATGATGCATTTAAGCCGTTTCAGTGAAGAAGTTATCATCTGGAACTCTAACGAATACAAATTTGTATCCATTGATGACGGATTCAGTACAGGAAGCAGTATCATGCCTCAGAAAAAGAATCCTGATATTGCTGAGTTAGTTCGTGGTAAGACAGGACGTGTCTATGGAGCTTTAACTTCTATCCTTACAACAATGAAAGGAATCCCTCTGGCATATAACAAAGATATGCAGGAAGATAAAGAACTTACATTTGACGCGATCGATACTGTCAAAGGATGTATTTCTTTATTTAATGGAATGATGAATACCATGACATTTAACAAACCACAGATGGAAAAAAGTGCAAAACACGGATTTACAAATGCAACTGATGCTGCGGATTATCTTGTAAATCACGGTGTTCCTTTCCGCGATGCTCACGGCATTGTGGGACGGCTGGTACTGACCTGTATTGACCGGGGAATTTCTCTGGATGAGCTGCCCCTTGAAGCTTATCAGGAGATCAGCCCTGTTTTTGAAAAAGACATTTACGAAACCATCAGCATGAAAACCTGTGTGGAAAAACGTATGACCATCGGTGCACCGGGACCTGACGTGATGGAGAAAGTGATCGCTGAGAACAAAAAATATCTGGAAGAAAATTAAAAAAAATGCTTGCAATTTATTTTGGTTTGTTATAGTATGTACAAGAAAGACAGATGTACGCAATATAAGGACACCTGGATAAAAATGTCCGCGAAAGGGTAGAGACGCGGGCAGAAGATAAAGAGGAGAAAGATATTATGAGTGAAAAGCTTAGAGTCGGTATTTTAGGTGCTACAGGTATGGTAGGTCAGAGATTTATCTCTCTGCTTGAGAATCATCCATGGTTTGAAGTTGTAACTGTAGCTGCAAGTCCGAGAAGTGCAGGAAAGACATACGAAGAGGCAGTTGGCGGAAGATGGAAAATGGATACTCCAATGCCGGAGGGTGTCAAGAATCTTGTTGTTATGAACGTAAACGAAGTAGAGAAGGTTGCTGCAACAGTTGATTTCGTATTCTCTGCTGTAGATATGTCAAAAGAAGAGATCAAGAAGATCGAAGAAGAATATGCTAAGACAGAGACACCGGTTGTTTCCAACAACAGTGCTCACAGATGGACACCGGATGTACCGATGGTAGTGCCGGAAATCAATCCGGAACACTTCGATGTAATCGAATCCCAGAAGAAACGTCTCGGAACAACACGCGGATTTATCGCTGTTAAACCAAACTGCTCTATCCAGAGCTATGCTCCTGTATTAACTGCATGGAAAGAGTTCGAGCCATATGAAGTAGTTGCTACTACATATCAGGCAATCTCCGGAGCAGGTAAGACATTTAAGGACTGGCCGGAAATGGTTGGAAACATCATCCCATACATCGGCGGCGAGGAAGAGAAGAGTGAGAAAGAGCCATTAAGAATCTGGGGTAAAGTAGAAGACGGTGTGATCAAACCTGCTACAGAACCGGTTATCACATGTCAGTGTATCCGTGTACCGGTACTGAACGGACATACAGCAGCTGTATTCGTTAAATTCCGTAAGAACCCTACTAAAGAGCAGCTTATCAAAGCATTAGTAGAGTTCAAGGGACTTCCACAGGAATTAGAACTTCCAAGTGCTCCGAAGCAGTTCATCCAGTATCTGGAAGAGGACAACCGTCCGCAGGTTACAGAGGATGTAAACTTCGAACATGGCATGGGCGTATCTGTAGGACGTCTTCGTGAAGACACCGTATATGACTGGAAATTCGTAGGACTTTCCCACAATACAGTCAGAGGTGCAGCAGGCGGAGCAGTTCTCTGTGCTGAAACCTTAAAAGCAAAAGGATATATCCAGGCGAAATAATTTATAGAAAATAATAAAAGAGGTGCCGGTAACGGTGCCTCTTTTTATGAGGACACGACGGATTATGAAAGAAAAAGTTCTGACAACAGTGGTGACTTTTGAAACTACCACTCAGGCAATTGCCATGGAAAGGGAATGTAAGAAAAACAAATTTACAGGCAGACTGATCCCTGTGCCAAGAGAAATATCAGCTTCCTGCGGCCTTGCGTGGAAATGTGGGGAACAGAACGAAGAAGAAACAGCTTCCTATATGAAGGAACAGGATCTGGAATATGAAAAGATTTATAGGATTCTTGCGTAAAATGGAAAGATTTATAGGAATACCTGATATATGGTAAACGGTTCACATTTTGACGGATATGTGAAAACATGATACAATGATAGCACTGAATCTCTTGTTATAGAAGATATGTAACTATTCGGCAGTCTGTCGGCTGTGAAAGTACGTTACTGTTCACTCCGTTTACAGTAACGAAAGTATTGAACAGTTACGAGGAGATTCTGAATATGGAGATCAATTGGGGTGAACTGACTTATGGGAAATGAAATGAAAAAAAGTGAAGTGCATCTTACACAGCTTGCCAGTGCAGCCGGATGCGGTGCTAAGATTGGCCCGAAAGTTCTGGCGCAGGTAGTAGGCAAACTTCCAAAATTTACAGATCCGATGCTTCTGGTAGGTCCGGAGACATCAGACGATGCAGCAGTATACAAGATTAATGATGAACTGGCAATGATCCATACAGTAGACTTTTTTCCGCCAGTAGTGGATGATCCGTATATGTACGGGCAGATCGCGGCAGCCAATGCACTGAGTGATGTCTATGCAATGGGCGGTGTTCCGAAACTGGCATTAAATGTGGTAGCATTTCCAAACTGCCTTGGTCCGGAAGTACTGGAGCAGATTCTGCGCGGCGGTGCAGATAAGGTCATGGAAGCCGGAGCAGTCCTTGCAGGCGGGCATACTATCAATGATAAAGAACCGAAATACGGACTCTGTGTAACTGGTTATGTGCATCCGGACAAAATGTGGAAAAATTACGGCGCAGAAGAAGGAGACATCCTTATTCTTACCAAACCGCTGGGCTGTGGAATCCTTAACACTGCCATTAAGGCAGAAATGGCGTCTCAGGAAGAAATTGAGAGAGTCCAGAAGATCATGGCGAAGCTGAACAAATATGCAGCAGAGATTGCATCTAAATACACGATCCACAGCTGTACCGACGTAACAGGATTCAGTCTTGCAGGTCACAGTCTGGAAATGGCAAAAGGCAGCCGGAAAACCCTGGTGATCCAGTCTGAGAAACTTCCGATCATTGAGGGTGTTGAAGAATATGCGCAGATGGGGCTGATCCCTGAAGGTGCATACAGAAATCGTGATTTCGCAGGCGATGAAGTACGAAGTGAGATTAAGGAACTCTGGATGGAGGATCTGGTATTTGATCCGCAGACATCCGGCGGACTTCTGCTTGCAGTACCGGCAGAAGAAGCCGATGCCCTTGCAGAAGAGCTTGCAGGTATGGATATCTTCGGCGGTGTTATCGGATATGTAACAGAATTGCAGGATAAAGCAGTTGTATTTGAATAAAAAAATCAGCTTTACTTTCAGACATGCTCTGCACGCCTGCGGAGATCTTTCTTGTCTTTTGCGCTCTGCCGAACTGTCTCGATTGCATTAGTATATGGAATTGCTATAAAAATCTTCGAATATAATGGAACATAATTACAAATCGTTACTGTTCACTCTGTTCACAGTAACGTAGCCAAAATTCATTCCAGATTGCCTGCGGCAATGGAATTTTGGCTTGTATGTCTCGGGATTTTGGCATATTCATGCCAAAACACCTCGCGGATAGTGGTGTGTGAACAGTAACTACAAATCTGAAGAATATTCTTGAATTGTTTGACGATTTCGGTTGTGAAACAGATATTCAGGTGATATAATGTTCTCAATAAAATACATTGCGGAGGTGTAGTTATGAATTACGAAGATGTACAGAAAGTGTCAAACGCGGCGAAAGCCAAGAGTAACCTGGTGAATACCAATTTTTTCAAGTACTTTATACGTGCGGTTATGGCGGGATTTTTTATTGATGTGGCCATGATCTACAGTAATGTAGTTGGAAACGTATTCTCCAAGACCATGCCTGAATGGGGAAAATTTATGGGGGCATTAGTATTCTCCATTGCAGTGCTCCTGATCAGCTTTGTAGGCGGCGAGCTTTTTACAGGAAATAATATGGTAATGGCGTTCGGAGCCTATGATAAACAGGTAAGCTGGAAAGAGGCCGGTAAGGTATGGGGAGTAAGTTACCTTGGAAACTTTGTCGGATGTGCAATTTTAGCATTGCTGTTTGTATGGGCCGGAGCGTCCGGAACAGCAGATTATTTTGCAGGATTTATCGGAAACAAGCTGAGTGTTCCGCTCGGACAGATGTTTTTCAGAGCAGTACTCTGTAATTTCTTCGTCTGTCTTGGTGTGCTCTGTGGTATGAAATTAAAGAGTGATGCAGGAAGATTCCTGATGATCGTTATGTGTATCTCAGGATTCGTTGTAAGCGGATTTGAGCACTGCATCGCAAACATGGGAATCTTTGTTACCGCATACTGTCTGGTACCTGGATTATCCCTTGGAGCCATGGTAAAGAGCATGGTAGTAGTAACTTTAGGAAATATGGTGGGCGGTGCCCTGTTGCTGGCATGGCCGCTCAGAAAGATGAGTGCAGATAAATAATATGTCAAAAGCTTTATACATAGCCGAAAAGCCCAGTGTGGCACAGGAATTCGCAAAAGCTTTGAAAATTAACGGACAAAGACGGGATGGCTACCTGGAATCTCAGGACAGCGTGGTGACCTGGTGTGTGGGACATCTGGTCACCATGAGCTACCCGGAAAAATATGATATCAAATATAAAAGGTGGAGTTTAGATACCCTGCCTTTTTTGCCGCGCGAATTTAAATATGAAGTGATTCCCGGAGTGCAGAAGCAGTTTGAGATTGTCAAAGGACTGCTTAACCGTGAGGATGTGGACACCATTTACGTGTGTACCGACTCCGGACGTGAGGGGGAATACATTTACCGTTTGGTGGCACAGATGGCAGGTGTTCATGGAAAAAAAGAAAAGAGAGTCTGGATCGACTCTCAGACAGAAGAAGAGATCATGAGAGGAATCAGAGAGGCAAAAGATCTGTCAGCATATGACAATCTTTCTGCTTCAGCTTATCTTCGGGCGAAAGAAGACTATCTCATGGGAATTAATTTTTCCCGTGTACTGACACTGCGTTATGGAAACAGTGTGTCAAATTATTTAAATACGAAATATCAGGCCATTTCCGTAGGACGGGTTATGACCTGTGTACTTGGAATGGTAGTGCGAAGAGAACGCGAGATCCGTGCGTTTGTGAAAACTCCGTTTTACCGCGCACTCAGCAGCATTGCCCTTGAGGGAGAAAACTTTGAGGGAGAGTGGAGAGCTGTGGAAGGCAGCAGATATTTCCAGACTCCTTATCTGTATAAAGAGAACGGATTTAAAGAGAAAGCCTATGCTGAAAAACTGATACAGGAGCTGTCTGTGAGTCAGCCGTTGAAATGTACAGTAGAGAAAATCGAGCGGAAAAAAGAGAACAGGAATCCGCCGCTTTTATTTAACCTGGCGGAGCTTCAGAATGTGTGCTCCAAGCTGTTCAAGATCAGCCCGGATGAGACATTAAAAATCGTACAGGAACTGTATGAAAAGAAACTGGTCACTTATCCCAGAACAGATGCCCGTGTATTGTCTACTGCGGCTGCGAAGGAAATTTATAAGAATATTTCCGGACTGCGTAATTATGAACATACAGCGGAAATCGCACAGCACATTATTGAACAGGGAAATTACAAAAATCTGGCAAAGACCAGATATGTTAATGATAAGCAGATCACAGACCATTATGCAATCGTACCCACAGGCCAGGGCTTAAACGCATTGAGAAGTGTTTCTCTTACTGCGCAGCGTGTATATGAGACCATTGTCAGAAGGTTTGTATGTATTTTTTATCCTCCTGCAGTATATCAGAAGATCAGTCTTGTGACAAAAATTCAGAATGAGAGCTTCTTTTCTTCATTTAAAGTACTGCTGGATGAAGGGTACTTAAAAGTTGCCACAAATTCTTTTGCGAAGCGAAAAGCAGCAGATGCCATGAGTGGTGGAAACAGAGCCGGCGCAGCCGGCAATGAGGGAAGTGAAGAGGAAGATCCGGATACAGGAAAAAACGGCGGGAACAAAGCTGATGATTCGGCTGAGGATATGGCGTGTGATACCAGACTTCTTGCCGCATTGCAGAACCTGAAAAAAGGTGATATACTCTCTGTGGACAGTTTGAGTATCAAAGAGGGCGAGACATCGCCGCCAAAGCGTTATAATTCCGGTTCTATGATTCTTGCAATGGAGAATGCAGGTCAGCTGATCGAGGACGAAGAGCTTCGTGCCCAGATTAAAAGCTGCGGAATCGGAACCAGTGCCACCAGAGCGGAAATTCTTAAGAAACTGTGCAATATCAAATATCTGGCACTCAATAAGAAAACCCAGGTGATCACTCCAACCCTTCTTGGAGAGATGATCTTTGATGTGGTAAACTGCTCCATCAGACAGCTTCTGAACCCGGAACTGACTGCAAGCTGGGAAAAAGGACTGAATTATGTGGCAGAGGGCAGTATTACAGAACAGGAATATATGGATAAGCTGGAACATTTTGTGCGCCTTCGCACCAGACAGGTGGAGGACAGCAATATCCAGCCATATCTGAGACAGTTCTTTGATGCTGCAGCAGTGAATTATAAGGATTCATCTGAAAAAAACAGTGCGAAAACAACAGGCAGATCAACGTCCGCAACGGGACGATCACGTACCTGCAGAAAGCCGTCTGCTTCAAAGTAGTATGCATTTGTGACAGATAAAAGAAAACATGTCATCATAGCGAGAGAAAAGAGGAAAATATTATGTTAAAAGATTTTACAATTGCAAACCTTCTGGATCTGAACGAAACAATCGCAAAGGATTTATTTGAAGGAAAAACATATCCATGGGAAGTATTACCGGAGATCGGAGATTTCATTCTGAAACTGGGACAGACCTTAAGTGAAGAAGAATACGACCACCCGTCAGAAGATGTATGGATCGCCAAGAGTGCCAAAGTAGCACCTACAGCCTGCATCAACGGTCCGGTTATCATAGGTAAAGAAGCAGAAGTACGCCACTGTGCATTTATACGCGGAAAAGCAATTATAGGTGAGGGTGCAGTAGTAGGTAATTCTACGGAATTAAAGAATGCGGTACTTTTCAACAAGGTACAGGTTCCGCACTACAATTATGTAGGCGATGCAGTTCTCGGCTACAAATCCCATATGGGCGCAGGTTCCATCTGTTCCAATGTAAAATCTGACAAGAAACTGGTAGTTGTAAAAGACGGTGACGAGAAGATTGAAACAGGCCTGAAGAAATTCGGCGCAATGCTGGGTGACAACGTAGAAGTAGGCTGCGGCTCCGTATTAAATCCCGGAACTGTGATCGGACGCTGCTGCAACATTTACCCACTTTCCTCAGTAAGAGGCTGCGTACCTGCAAATCACATTTATAAGTCAAAAACAGAAATTGCAGAAAAGAAAAGTTGAAAATATAGAAGAGGCAGGTTGTATGAAGGATATTATTTCAGTCATACAGCCTGCCCTTTTATATTTTTATGTCTGTTTGAGATAGAAGATATTTGTTGTACCTGATATTACATATGAAATAAAAGTTTTCTCAGGATTACCAGAATGGTAATGTGCACCGGATAAAACCAGTAAAAAACATATTTCAGAAATTTTCCTTTTACAAATCCACGTTCACCATTGTACATATTAATGGAAAGAAAAGCAAAGCAGGCTTTCCATTCATAGTAAAGCCAGCAGCTTCCGATGATCGCCTGGGCGGTTTTATCGTTGCGGAACCAGTACATGATCAGCAGGAATACAAATCCCCGCCATCCGTAATCTGCCTTCAGAAACACAGAGACAGTCAGCAGTGCCAGCACGCAGACAAGCTGCATTTTCTGATTATCCCAGAAGTATTCCAGGGCACAGAATGCCAGGTATCCCAGAAACAGGGTGAAAAATACATTCTGTTTTTCATATCTCCAGGTGTTGGTAAACATGAAGTTCCATGGAATCTCAGAGATACATGCAAATAGAAACAGATTCAGGCCATATTTCTTACGGTTATGTGTATGCAGAAATCCTTCCACTAACAGAAAACAGAAAATTGGAAAAGCGGCCCTGCCGATATCCCGGAAAATCCGATACCAGCTGTAATCCACGCCGCCGAAACTGAAAAGGGTTGCAGTTGTGGCAGGATAATTATACAGGATCATTAAGCCGGTATGGTCAATCAGCATCAGGGTGATAGCAATTAATTTTAAAGCGCTTCCGCTCAGAACCTGAAATTTTGCAGGGAGAAAGGAAGCAGGTAACTTTGTTGTCATAATAGAAATCCCTTCATTAATAGAAATTAGAACTATTTTACCACAAAAAAATCAAAGATGGTTAAAAATTTTACAATTTATGACTGGACGAATCAGCACTTTTGTGAGAAAATAACACTAGGTTGTTAGGCATACTCCTCTGAAGTCATTCAGCAGACATCAGAGTTTTACCCTGTGCAGTTCATTCAGCAGTTCTGTACAGCGGCGAGTATAACAACATGAAGTTAATCTATACTTGAAAGGAGTTTTACAATGATTTATTCACGCGAAGTAGAAGAAATGTGCCCAGTTGCACAGGGCGTTCATCATGGCGCCGCTCCAATCCCAGAAGAAGCTAAATGGGTACAGGCAAAAGAAGTCAAAGATATTTCCGGTCTTACACACGGTGTTGGCTGGTGTGCACCACAGCAGGGTGCCTGCAAGCTTACATTAAATGTTAAAGAGGGTATCATCCAGGAAGCACTGGTTGAGACTATCGGATGTTCAGGTATGACTCACTCTGCAGCTATGGCTTCCGAGATTCTTCCGGGACTTACAGTTATGGAGGCACTGAACACTGACTTAGTTTGTGATGCGATTAATACAGCTATGAGAGAACTCTTCCTTCAGATCGTTTATGGACGTACACAGTCTGCATTCTCAGAAGAAGGACTTCCAGTAGGTGCTGGACTTGAAGACCTTGGTAAAGGACTTCGTTCTCAGGTTGGTACAATGTATGGAACTCTGAAAAAAGGACCTCGTTACCTTGAAATGGCAGAAGGTTATGTAACAGGTATTGCTCTTGATGCAGATGATGAGATCATCGGATATCAGTTCGTAAGCCTTGGAAAATTCACAGACTTCATCAAAGCAGGTGATACACCAAACGATGCTTGGGAGAAGGCAAAAGGACAGTACGGACGTGTTGCAGATGCAGCAAAGATTATCGATCCACGTAAAGAATAGTCGAGCAGAGCGAATCAGCCAAAATAAGGAGGACATATAAATGGCTTTATTTGAATCATATGAGAGAAGAATTGATAAAATCAATGAAGTATTAGGTAGTTACGGCATTGCTTCTATCGAAGAGGCAGAGAAAATCACAAAAGATGCCGGACTTGACGTATATAATCAGGTAAAAGGAATTCAGCCAATTTGTTTTGAAAATGCATGCTGGGCATACACA
>OKSP01001184.1_pt1 | contig 10681 bp, 6 predicted proteins | sample 2434041 | NCBI WGS metagenome assembly OKSP01 (sample SAMEA3879593, study PRJEB24766) | human gut metagenome | biome: human-associated habitat; feature: feces | place: USA | collected 1985/1987
GCGAGCGCGAGGCAATCGCGTTCAGCATTTGGGCGAATACGAGAATCGTGAAGCCCATGGTGCGCGCTTCAGTCATTTGCGCGTCGTGGCCGATCGCATCGACGGAGCGGTCGGTGAACAGGCCTCCGGCCAAATGCATGTCCATGCCGATCAGGGTGACGGCCGCCATAATCACACCAATGAAAATGATGTCGCCCCACATTTCGGCGTCGATCACACGATCGGTGAGTTTGCGAGGTTTGCGTGCCATCACGTCATCGGTAGACGGGTCGACACCCATAGCGAGCGCGGGCGCAGCATCGGTGAGCAGGTTGATCCACAGCAGCTGCGTGGCGAGCAGCGGCACGATCACGCCTTGGCTGCCGGGCTGGGTGATGCCGAGGAATCCGGCGAACATCACGCCGCCGAACACGGTGAACACTTCGCCCACATTGGAGCTCAGCAGGTAGCGCAGGAACTTGCGGATGTTGTCGAAAATGCCTCGTCCTTCGCGCACGGCTGCGACGATGGTGCTGAAGTTGTCGTCGGCGAGAATCATTTTCGCGCTTTGTTTGGTTACTTCAGTACCGGTAATGCCCATGGCGACGCCGATATCGGCGGTTTTGACGGCAGGAGCGTCGTTCACGCCGTCGCCAGTCATGGCCACGATATTCCCTTGCCTCTGCAACGATTCGACGATTTTCAGCTTGTGTTCCGGCGCGACTCGCGCATAGACGGACACTTCACTGGTCACCTTGTCGAAGGCCGCTTCGTCGGGCAGTTCGTCAAGCTGACTGCCGGTCATGGCCTTGCCACCCTTGTCGATAATGCCCAAATCGGTGGCGATGCGAGCTGCGGTCAGCGGGTGGTCGCCGGTAATCATTACCGTACGGATGCCGGCGCGATGCGCTTCTGCCACGGAATCACGCACTTCCGTACGCGGCGGATCGATGATGCCGACCATGCCGACCCAAATCAAATCATTCTCAAGCACAGCGCTTTGTTCCGCAATATCGGCAACATGACCCGCGGAGTTCAGCATGACTCCTGGCACTTGTGCAAGCGAAGCGGTACCGAGCGGATGGTAGGCCTGACCCAACGTGCGGTACGCGTCGGAAGAAAGCTGTTCGACAGTCGCAAGAATCTGCTGACGATCACCTTCCGTAAGTGGACGAACGGCACCGCCGACCGCAATTCTGCTGCAATATCCAAGAAGCACATCGGGGGCACCCTTGGAGAAGACGGTCAGGCGGCCGGCATCAGTGTTGTCTCGCGCCACGATGGACATGCGCTTACGTTCGGAAGTGAAGGGGATTTCGCCGACGCGCTCATAGTTGGCATACTTGCGATTCGCCTTCACTTTTCGTGCTGCGACAATGAGTGAGACTTCGGTCGGGTCGCCGACCGCTTCCCACGTTACGTTTTCCGCATTTCCGGCAGAAGCGACGACTTCGCGCAGTTCGCCGTCGTTTGCCAGTGCACCCACGGCAAGGGTTGCGACGGCTTCCGATTCGATGATCTCGCGTATTTGCGCATGTTCCATGGTCTGCGAATCGACCACCATGCGGCCTTCCGGCGCATAGCCGGTGCCCGTGAGCTGCACTTCGCCGCTCGGCGTGACTACACGCTCCACGGTCATCTCATTGCGGGTGAGTGTACCGGTTTTGTCGGAGCAGATCACCGAAGCGGAACCGAGCGTTTCCACCGAATGCAGCTTCTTGACGATCGCATTATGCATGGCCATGCGCTGCACGCCGAGCGCGAGCACTACCGTAAGAATCGCAGCCAAACCTTCCGGCACGGCCGCGACAGCCAGAGAAACGGCCAACAGTAGCGAATCGATTACATCGTGAACGTCTTGGAATCCTTCGGTAAGCGCGAGCGCGACCAGCACCACGACCGCGATGATGCATACCGCAATGCCGAGGATTTTGGAAACGTAGTTCATTTCCTTTTGCAGCGGGGTTTCGTCGTCTTCCGTGGCTTGCAGCAGGTCCGCGATCTTGCCGACCTGCGTGCCCATGCCGGTGCTGGTTACGATGGCGCGGCCGGTGCCTTGCGTTACGGACGTGCCGTTGAACACCATGTTGGCGCGGTCGCCGAGGGCTTTCGCCTGTGCGAGGGTGTCGGTCTTTTTGCCGACGGGCACGCTTTCGCCGGTGAGGCTGGCTTCCGCGATGCGCAGGCTGGCGGCCGTAAAGAGGCGTCCGTCCGCGGAGACGGAGTCGCCTTCACCGAGCACGATGATGTCGCCGGGCACCACGTCGACCGTGTTGATGCGTTCGATTTGACCGTCACGCAGCACGTTGGTCTGCGGCGCGGTCATGCTGGAGAGCGCTTCGACGGCCGCTTCCGCCTTCGATTCCTGAATGTAGCCGAGCACCGCGTTGACGATGAGAATCAGCACGATGACGATGGCGTCGAACGGCAATGCTTCGCCGCCTTCCGCACCCGGTACGGCGTTGGCCCGTTCTATGAACCATGCGACGAACGAAATGCCGGTTGCAGCCAACAGCAGGTAGACGAGGGGATCTTTGAATTGTTCGAGGAATTTCTTCCATTTCGGCACCGGTGGTGCGGATGCAAGTTCGTTCGGTCCGTACTTGTCGAGTCGCCGCTTGGCTTCCGCTTGGCTCAGGCCGGTATTCAAATCGACGCCAAGCGATTGCGCGACGGTTTGTGCATCGGCGAGCGACGGATCGACTTGCGGTTGCGTTGCGATATTCTTCGCTTGTTCGAAATTTCCCGAACTGGTCTCGCGGAATTGGGTGGATTGATCTTCCTTGCGATCAACCATGATGATCTCCTTGGGAGCGCCGCGGAGTAGTCAGCTCTCCCCTGCCGTTGCGATAGCGCGAAAACCGGAAAATTGCGATTTTCGCAACCACTCGCTGAACTGGGCAATGCTGCGCGGTTGTGGACACCGGGCGTGTGCCATCGGTGCATTCCTGTCATTATTGCACACCATGCCCATTTTGCAAGACTGCCACACACCGTCTTTTGTCAAAAATTCGCAAATTCGTGAAACGTGTCGTGAAACATAATTTGCAATCTCACTTCAATCACATACCCAATCGATTGTTCCATCACAAGGCAACATGGGTCGCAACGTCGCCACCATCTTTATCGGAAAAATCGTGAGGTCACCAGATCAAAATCGTGTGGCAATTTGTTCAAATCGCGTGGCAAGACAGCCAAATCATGCGACCCATCCATCAAAATGGACGATGAGGAGGATTTTGTTGATGGCTTAAATTAGACAGATTGCCTAGAATGAGGGATAGGACTTCCGAAACGTTCGAGCGCAGTCGAACACATTCACACACGTCCGAACGTCACGAAGCAAGCTCTTCAAGGAAAGGGGCCATCATGAGCGACGCAATGAACAACCCGTATGCGAACAATCCGAATCAGAACGGCAGCAACGGACAGCAGCCGCAAGGTCAGCCGGAATACGGGGCATACGTGCCAAATCAGCAATCGCAAGGCCAACAACAGAACGGCAATCCCAACAATTCGAGCAATCCGTATCCGAGCGAGCCGCAGACCCCACGCTACTTTGACGGCCCCAACGCCAACCAAAACCCGAACCAGAACGGCTTCTTCTACGCGAGCTACACCACCGGCCAACCGTACGGACAGCAGAACAGCCAACCAGGAACCGGCAACGACAATTGGCAGCCAATCAGCCCGTTCAAACTTGCGGAGGAATGGCTGCCAAAGAAGGCGAAGAACGCGATCCGCGGCACCTACGCAATACTTGGCATCGCCGCCATCATCCTCGGCCTGGCACTGCTGATCTGGCCGGGAGCCACGCTGAAAGTCGCCGCAATCGCACTCGGCGCATACTTCGTGGTTTCCGGCGTGGTCCGCATTGTGACCGCAATTGTGGAACTCGGGCTTCCGGGCGGATGGCGCGTGCTTGACATTCTGATCGGTCTGATGCTGTCTGTCGGCGGTGTGGTCATGTTGAAGAACGCAGCGCTTTCCGGAGCCACGCTCGCGGTGCTCGTCACCATGGTGGTCGGCCTCGGCTGGATGTTGGAAGGCGTGATGGCGCTCGTGGAATCATGGCGCATGCCAAGCTCCGCATGGGCCGTGATTTACGCGCTGCTGTCGATTGTCGCCGGCTTCATCGTGCTGTTCTCCCCCATCAGCTCCACGACCTGGCTGATTCTGTTCGGCGGATGCGCGCTTGTGGTGATCGGCATCGTCGCAATCGTGCGCGCATTCATGTTCGGTAAACCCAATCGCAAGTAATTTTCACGGCGAAGGCCGTAAAGTCTGATTATCTCTGTTTTTCCAAGGGCACCAAGCAACAGCTCAGTGCCCTTTTTTCACGCCTATCGTCATCCGCTTTTCATATGTTATTACTTTTTTCAAGATTAGCCGATGATTTTACAAAAGAAGTGACGACCGTCGCATGACATCGATGGTTTGCCCGGCTTAGAATAAAGGCACAACAGAAGAACGAAGAAAAAAGATAAACACAATACAGACTTACGGCAGCGGCCAGAGGAATGACAAGAAGAAAAGACGCGCCGCCAAGCCAAGTGAAAGGAAACATCATGAAGAACAACACTTTCGACCAGATCATCAACTCCGACCTCGCCTCCATCGACCCGGGCTTCGGCCAGTTCGCACTCGCCAAGGCCTCCGCCGACCTGATGAAGAAGGTCCTTAACAAGTAAGACCGCTTCCTAGACGGAAGGCAAAGCGCAGGCGCGACAGCACCCCGCTCCTCTTCTTTCCAATCCTTAAATCACATAGCGGGAGGCCGCGGTTCCAAACGGAATCGCGGCCTCCCGCTTTTCACGTACGCCGGCTACACCTCCTCAGCAGCGAGATTACGGGCTGCGGCACGTTCGCGGGGACCGCGCGTCACATAGAAACCAATCGCCACAATCACGAACATCACCGTGCAGCAGGTCCACAGCACGTGGCTGCCGAACGCGTTCAGAATCCAACCTCCGACAAGCGGCGAGAACGCATTGGACAGCGACCACACCAGGTTGTACAGGCCCTGATACGTGCCGCGCACATCCTTTGGCGCGATGTTCGCCACCGTCGTGGCGGCAATCGGGAATGTGCCAAGCTCGCCGAGCGTCCACAACACGGTCGCAATCGCAAATGTCACCCACGAATCGGCGCCGATTTGGAACGCGTAACCAACCGCCGTGATGGACATGCCAAGCACCAGCACACGGGTGTTGCTCATCCGCTGAAACAACGCGATCGCTGGAATCTGCAGCAAGCACAGAATGCCACCGTTGATGGTCAGCAGGCTGGAATATTCGTCCGTGCCGAGCCCAATCTGCGTCATGGAGATCGGCAGGCCGCTGACGATCTGGTAATACGCCAGCGTGTACAGGAACATCAGCACCACCATCGACATGAGCGCTTTGTCGGCGCACGCGCGACGATAGCTACGCCATATGGAGAATTGCTGCGATTGGGTAGTTTGTGAAGTTTCAGAACGTTCCATAGGTTGTTTCACGCCGCGTTTCACAAACCGTCCGGCAACGCGCACACCCAATCCGGCTTCCTTGAAGAACACCATCATCAGCAACGTGGCGAACACCAGTACCGCCGCTTCCACATAGAACATCAGCGAATAGGAAATCTTGACAAGCTGGTTGGCGATGATCGGCCCGATCGCAAAACCGAAATTCACAGCCCAAGTCTGCAACGAATACGCACGTTTCTGCTTACGGAACGGGACAACGTCGGAAACGTACGCCGCGACCGCGGGCGTCGGTACGGAGGAAATCACACCGTATATCAGCAACGCAATCGCCATAATCCAAGGATCGCCGATAAAAGCCAGCAAAACCAGCATCGCAGCGGAACCCAAGTTACCGATGACAATCATCGCAGGCCGCCCGAATCGGTCAGACAACGCGCCACCGTACAGGCAGCCGAAAATGCCACCGAAACCGTACATGGAAACGATGGTGCCGGCCACGCCCGCGCTCACATGCATGTCGGAAACAAGATACATGGAAAGGAACGATGTGACGAAACGGCCCATCCACAGGATGAGCAACGTGACCCACAAACCCCAGAACATGACGGGCAAACCAAAAATCTCTCTTCTTTTCTCCATTCCATCCATCATATCGGTTAGGAGCGAAGCAGCCGTTTTTCCCGGGGTGCTGGGACAATAGGCAGTTATGGCAATGAAAAAAGGACCGACCAAGGGGTCGGGTGGAAAGCATCGTAACTCGCTGAGAGGCAAGGGGCCAACTCCCAAGGCCGAAGACCGGGTGTATCACAAGGCTTACAAGGAAAAACAGGCTACCAATCGCCGTAAGATGGCGGATCCGCGGCTGGCAGCACGCCGTCGCGCGGCAAAGTTCAGCTCGGAATCCGATGATCTCGTTATCGGCCGCAATGCCGTACTCGAGGCGCTGCGCTGTGGTGTGCCCGCAAGCACGCTGTATGTGGCCGCGCGCATTGAACATGATGACCGCACGCGCGAAATCATTCGTCTCGCCGGCATTCATGGACTGAACCTCATGGAAGCCGACCGTTTGGAAATGGATCGCATCGCACGCTCCTCCAACCATCAAGGCGTAGTGATGAAGGCGCAGCCGTTCCAGTATTCCTCGCTCGCCGAGCTGGTGGAACGCGCCGACAAGAAGTCCCGCGCCATGGAAGCGGCCAACTCCGCAAGCGCACGCATTGCGGCACGTCCGCTGTTCATCGCGCTTGATGGCGTCACCGATCCGCAGAATCTGGGTGCGGTCATCCGTTCCGCAGCCGCATTCGGCGCCAACGGCGTGATTCTGCCGGAACGTCGCTCCGCTTCAGTCACCGCAGCCGCATGGAAGGTGTCCGCAGGCGCAGCCGCACACATGCCGGTCGCCCGCGTGGTAAATCTCACCAAAGCCATTGAAAGCCTGAAGGAACGCGGATACTACAGCGTCGGCCTCGACGGCGGCGGCGACGCCCTTGTTGGCGAAACCGGTTTCGAAACCGATCCGCTGGTTGTAGTGCTTGGTTCCGAAGGCAACGGCCTGAGCCGTCTTGTACGCGAGACATGCGATTCCATCGCCGGCATCCCAATGTCGAACATGGTCGAATCACTGAACGCTTCCGTCGCAGCAGGCATCACACTGTATTCCGTCGCACGCGCCCGTCGTGAGGCCGGTGCCGCCGCCAACGCGAAGTAATAACTCGCAAAGTAACAGCAAGCACAGCGAAACTGCGGAAGCAACCACAGCAAAGCAGCACGTCTGGAATGATTATGAGCGGATAGTCCATACGGATTATCCGCTCATTTGTTATGCAAGTCTGCACTTGGATTGATCCTGGGCTTACCGCAGACTCAGCATTGCCTTCGACTCGACTATCGTCTTGTCTCAGGGCGCACTAGCTGAGACTCCACTGGAGCCTCAGCTTTTCAGTGCGCCCATACGGCTGCGTCGGGATCGTCGTCGGGGTTGTAGCCATCGTCAGGATCGTCATAGGTGTATTCGTCGTCGACCACACCGGAATCAGCTTCAGCGTTCAGGGCGTCCACATCCTTCGTGGTGAGCTTGTACTGCGGAAGCACCTTGTCCACATAGCTTTTCACAGCCTCGGCCATCGGCACATCATGACCAGCACTCTCAGCCAAGAACCAACGGTGGTCAAGCACCTCATGGAAGAACTGCGCCGGTTCGATCTGCGAACGATATTCGCGCGGAATCATGCGTACGGTCGGTTCGAACACTTCACGCATCCAATCGGTAGCAACAATCTCAAGATCCTCACCATCACGCCATGTGGAAGCACGGTAGGCATCCAAATCGTTGAGAAGTCGACGAGCCTGATTCTCCTGCACATCAAGACCAGTCAAACGCAGCAGCTTGCGATTCGCATAACCGGCATCGACCACACGCGGACGCACCAGCACGCGCTTGCCATCCTCAGCGGTCTTCATTTCCAGCTCATCCACATCAAAACCAAGCTCATTCAGCTTGTTGACGCGCTTCTCAATCTTCCACATCTCATCCGGACCGAACTTGTCGGTATCAGTCAGCGCACTCCACAGCGAATGATAACGATCCACCAAACGGTTGCCGATCTCAATCTCATCAACATCGCTCGGCAGCAGCGAACCGGATGAAAGATCCATCAATTCGCCAATAATGTTCGTACGAGCCAAATCAACATCGTATTCACGCTGGCCTTCCGTCAGATTAATCTGCAGATCACCGGTTTCCGCATCAACCAAAAATGCGGAGAACGCGTAGGCATCACGCAGGAACAACACGTTCGACAGCGACACATCACCCCAATAGAAGCCGGCCAAATGCAAGCGCACTATCAGCACAGCCAGTGCGTCGATCAGTCGTTCCGCGGTATCTGGGCGCAGATTACGCGCGAACAGCGCACGATACGGCAGTGAGAACTTCAAATGCTTGGTAACAAGAATCGCTTCCAGCGGCTCGCCTTCACGGCTATGACGGCCCGTGACCACGGCGATCGGCTGCACGGTCGGCAGTTCCAGCTTCTGCAGGCGACGCAGCAGCTCGTATTCTCGTTCCGCCACATTACGCGTAATTTCCTTCATGGCGTACACTTCGTCGCCCACGTGCACGAAACGCACCACGTGCCTGGAAATACCACGCGGAAGATTGGCCAGCAGGTCTTCCGGCCAAGTAGCCAGCGGCTTTTCCCACGGCAGGGTGAACATCTTCGGATTCGAGCTTGCGGCGGTGATTTTCAACGCCTGCGGCTCCGGAGATGGTGCGGCCGGATCTTCGGCCTTCACGGAAGTTGCTTTCAGCACACGGGGATCCATCTGTGGCAATTCAAGAGATTCCATAAAACAACAATCTACCTGTTGACCTACCCGAAGAAGCAAGTATGGACGAATCCGTTTCACCTGCCGATATTGCATCCATCGATATGCGATGATCACCATTGAAATTCCAATATCGCATTTCATTTGAGGTCTCACCATTGCAATCTCAATGATGAAATCTCACTACAGGAAAACAAATCTCACTATTGCAGATACAACAAAAGAAGCCCCGCACCAACGCGGGGCTTCTCCAACGAGACGGTAAGAGAGGAAGAGTACGTCTCGTTTAATGGTTGACGGAAGCTCGCACTTCCGCCAAGTTTTTATTCAGCCACCCGCCAGCCGCTTCTCGAAAGCAGTCGACGGTTGGTTACTCGGTATCAGCTCAGTTCAGACGCAGCTCGGTCGACGGAGCGAACAGGTGCATCTTGGACGGGTCGATCTTGATCTTGACGGTCGCGCCAACCTTCGGCAGCGCACGCGGATTCACACGAATCGTGGTGAGCTTGTTCTGGTCGGACATCATGGTGGATGCCTCAGCAGCGGAGCCATCGGTGATGATGTTGCCGTAGATGTAGCCGTCGGAGCCCAGATCTTCAACGTTCATGACCTTGAGGGAGAAGGCATTGGTGTCATCCGGGGCAGCCAGAGAAGCGTCTTCCGGACGGAAGCCGACAACGATCTGGTTGTTGTCTTCAGCGGTGAGCTTGTTGACAGCCTCGGCCGGCAGATCCACAGTGTCTTCGCCGATCTTTGCCTTGCCGTTGACCACCGGGTGGGTGTTGATGTTCATCGACGGAGAGCCGATGAAGCCAGCGACGAAGACGTTGGCCGGACGATCGTACAGCTCGGTCGGAGCGCCGACCTGCTGCAGGACGCCGAGCTTGATGACGGCGATGCGGTCGCCCATGGTCAGAGCTTCGGTCTGATCGTGGGTCACGTACAGGGTGGTGACGCCCAGCTGGCGCTGCAGAGCAGCAATCTGGGTACGGGTCTGCACGCGAAGCTTGGCATCGAGGTTGGACAGAGGCTCATCCATGAGGAAGACCTTCGGCTCACGGACGATTGCACGGCCCATAGCCACGCGCTGACGCTGGCCACCGGACAGAGCCTTCGGCTTACGATCAAGGTACTCGGTCAGGTCGAGGATCTCAGCGGCCTTCTCGACGCGCTTGCGGATCTCTTCCTTCGGAGTGCCGGCGATCTTCAGGGCGAAGCCCATGTTGTCGGCCACGGTCATGTGCGGGTACAGAGCGTAGTTCTGGAACACCATTGCGATGTCGCGGTCCTTCGGCTGCATCGTGGTGACGTCCTTACCACCGATGAGGATGCGGCCCTTGTTGACCTCTTCAAGGCCAGCGAGCATTCGCAGAGTAGTGGACTTGCCGCAGCCAGACTCGCCAACAATGCCGATGGTTTCGCCAGGCATGAGTTTAATCGTGAGCCCATCAACAGCGGTTACCTTATTGGGATGCAGAATGGAGCCCGTGCGCGTATTGAACACCACACGAATATCATCGAGGAAGATGATAGGCGTCTGCTCTTTCGCATTCGCGGTTTCGGTCATTACTGCTCACCTCCGTATGGCGTAAGTCCGAGACGCTTCATTTCTTCATCAGGCAGCTCCGCATACCAATGGTTCGACATGCCATCGTGCTTCAGAATCGGTCGAACGTCCGAATGCAAGTCGGGATGGCTCGAACGAGGCGCGAAACGGTCGCCCTTCGGGAAGTCTTTCGGCGAAGGAACGGAACCGGGGACCTGATGCAGGCGGCCCGAACCAGCCTCAATCGAAAGCACGGAACCCAGAAGGCCGCGGGTATACTCATGGATCGGATTGGTGAGAATATCGTTCACCGAACCCTGCTCGACAACCTGACCCGCATACATAACGGTAATAGAATTCGC
>OKSP01001186.1_pt1 | contig 10633 bp, 7 predicted proteins | sample 2434041 | NCBI WGS metagenome assembly OKSP01 (sample SAMEA3879593, study PRJEB24766) | human gut metagenome | biome: human-associated habitat; feature: feces | place: USA | collected 1985/1987
AATCTATTTAGAGTTCCCGCAGGGTGCGGGAGCCGAATGACGATACAGGAGGAAGCAATATGATGTGGGCCAAAAAAATTGCCGCCGGTGTTCTGGCTGCAGCACTGTCTCTGACGCTGTTGAGCGGATGCAGCGGGGGACGCAGCGGAAGTGGGAGCGTGATCAGTGAGGGAGAGACCATCTCCTTCGATACCAGTGCAAGCTATCGGCTTGTTCAGTATACCGGAAACATCTATCTGGCTCGTGAGCTGGAATGCACCAACGAAAAGGATGGCACAAAAATCTATGCCGGGCAGGCAAATAAGGCCCGCTGCTTTGCAGGCACCCACGAGGCGATCACTATGGATGTAAGAGCTGTATCCGACAATCCGGATATGGGAACAGACGCAGACGGCAACGTGATCCAACCGGGCCTTTACACGGTGAATTATAAAAATAAGACCTACAAAGAGGGCGGCACCTTCGGCAGCGTGGAAAAAGTGCTGGCCGCTACGATCTTCTGCAACCGTGAGAAGGAGGATAGGACCCTGAAGGAGGTGCGTGCGGCCACCGGCACCAAAAACAAGCAGGAGTATTATGTCGAGCTGCTGAAGTTTGATTTTGGCACGGCGGCGGTGTTCTACACCAAGGATCACTGGCTAGCGCACAAGCCCGAGGAGACCGACCCTGCGGCGCTCAAGTATATCGAGGTATACCTCCCCGGTGAAACGACTGCAAGAGCCTCCTTTGAAGTCAAAGCGGTGCCCTTCTATGGTTCTTATGAAGAAACTCCGCACAGCGGTGTGACAGAGCTTCATAAGGTCACCGAGTAAGATTTTATAAAGAATAGAACCATCCATTTCCGCTTCCGCCCCGGGCGTTCCGCATCGCCCGGGGCGGATTTGGTTTGTCCTCACACAAAAAGGCCCGCTGCGCTTGCAGCGGGCCTTCCGGCGTTTCTTTAGAGGGTATTATCCGAGCCGTTCTCGCTCTGCTCCGATGCATAGAGCACCATCAGGTGGTTTGCGGATGCTTCGAGCTGGCTCTTGGCCTGACGGAGGTTCGCTTCCTCCGTCTCGTTCATCTTCTCGGGCTTATCCTTCCGCAGGCAGCGGCGGAGGTTGGCCACATCGGCCTTGATGCGGTTCTTCTCCTCCTTGTCCAGCTCCTTCTTGCACTTGGAGAGGGCCTCGTCCACCTTGTAGGCCAGCACCTCGGCCTGATTGTGGAGGTCAAGCCGCTCTTTGCGGCGGCTGTCCTCGGCCTCGTAGGCGGCCGCGTCGGCCATGGCGCGCTGGATCTCATTCTCCGAGAGGTTCGTGCTGCCGGTGATGGTGATGTTCTGCTCCCGGCCGGTGCCGAGGTCTTTGGCCGAGACCTTCACGACGCCGTTGACGTCAATATCAAAGGTGACTTCGATCTGGGGCTTGGACGAGAAGCTGGCCCGGATGCCGTTCAGCTTGAACTTGCCGAGGCTCTTATTGTCGCGGGCGAAATGCCGCTCACCCTGCAGGACGTTGATCTCCACACTGGTCTGCATGGGGCGGGCCGTGGTGAATATCTGGCTCTTGCGGGTGGGTATCATGCTGTTGCGGGTGATGAGGGGGGTCGCCACGCCGCCCAGTGTCTCGATGGAGAGGGTCAGCGGGGTGACGTCCATCAGCACAAGGCCCTGCGCCGCTGCACCGGAAGCGCCAGCCAGCTTGCCGCCGCCCTGCAGCAGACCGCCCTGCACAGCGGCACCCATCGCCACGCATTCGTCGGGGTTGAGGCTGTGGCTCGGTTCACAGCCCAGCAGCTCCTTCACCTGACGCTCGACGGCAGGCATCCGGGTGCTGCCGCCCACGAGAAGGACTTTGCCCAGCTGCGAAGCCGAGATGCCGGCATCCCGCAGTGCGTTCTGCACCGGGGCCACCGTCCGTGCCAGCAGGTCGCCGGTCATCATCTCGAACTGGGGGCGGGAGATGGTCAGATCCAGGTGGTGGGGGCCGTCCTTGCCCACAGCGATGAAGGGCAGATTGAGCTGGGCCGAGAGGGCGCTGGACAGCTCTTTCTTGGCCTTTTCGGCCTCTTCTTTCAGGCGTCCCATGGCGGCGGGGTCGCGGGAGAGGTCGATGCGGTCCGATTTCTTGAACTCTGCCACGACGTATTCCACGATGCGCTGGTCGAAGTCGTCGCCGCCGAGGCGGGTATCGCCGCCGGTGGCCAGCACCGTAAAGGTGCCGTCTTCGATCTCGATGATGGAGACGTCGAAGGTGCCGCCGCCGAGGTCGTAGACCAGGATCTTCTGGGGCGCTTCGTTGTCAAGGCCGTAGGCCACGGCGGCGGCGGTAGGCTCATTGATGATGCGCAGGACGTTCAGGCCCGCGATGCGGCCCGCATCCTGGGTGGCCTTGCGCTGGCTGTCGTCAAAGTAAGCAGGGACGGTGATGACGGCCTCTGTCACCGGCTCACCCAGGTAGCTCTCGGCGTCGCGGCGTATCTTGGTCAGTATCATGGCGCTGATCTCCTGCGGAGTCAGGTCCTTGCCGTCGATGTGGACGCGGTAGTCGCTGCCCATATGCCGCTTGATGCTGGACACCGTCCGGCCGGAGTTGGTGGCAAGCTGGCGCTTTGCCGCGCCGCCCACCAGACGCTCGCCGTCTTTGGTGAAGGCCACCACGCTGGGGGTGGTGCGCTCTCCCTCTGCGTTGGTGATGACGACGGGCTTACCGCCCTCCACCACTGCCACGCAGCTGTTCGTGGTGCCAAGGTCAATACCGATCACTCTGCTCATTCTGGTCGTCCTCTCTGTTTTTGCGACGCGCATATTTTTCCTTCAATATCATATCGGCTCCGTATGACGATTTCTTAGAGCATTTGTAAAGATTCTGTGTTTCCGCTCATTCTCTCTCGAGCAGCTGGCGGATGACGGCCTCCGTCTCGTCCAGCCAGCTCTGGGCCGTCTGGTCCCCCTCTTCTTTGCGGACGAGGAAGCCCTGCTTCGCCTCAGCCAGCTGAGCCAGCGCCTTTTTGCGGGAGATATACTGGGTCTCATACTGGGCCACCCGCAGGCAGACCTGCGGCATATAGGCGATGTCGGGGGTGGAGGCGCAGAGCTTCTGGGCCTTGCGGTAGGCCCGCAGAGCCGCGCCGGCCCCTTTTCCCTGCGCCATGGCATCGTCGCCCAGCGCCACCCATGCGGCCACATCGCCGGCGTCGGCGGCTTTTTTCCAGAGCTTGCGGGCCTGTGCAGGGCTCTTGCGGCAGCCCCGGCCCTCGTAGAGCATCTCGCCCATCATGGCAAGGCCCTCGGCGCAGCCCTCTTCGGCAGAGAGCTGATAATAGTGCATCGCGTCGTCCCAGCGTTCCTCGGCCATGGCATGGTTGCCGGCCCGCAGCTCCGCTTCGCCCGGCTCATCGGTGTCGTGGCTTGCGTGGAGCAGACCGTTCAAAAGCGAGCAGTCCAGCGTGGCAGAGCTGGTCCACGGGTCGATGACCACGCCGTCGATGCTGTCCGAGTCCAGCGCCATCTGCATGGCGGAAGCCAGAAGCCGTTCCGCCATGGGGCGGTTGGCCGTGCCTTTATCGGCCTCCGCCATCTTCACTGAGGTGAACACCGGCAGGTAGCACCGGCCCTTCTGGGTGCGCAGGGTCCAAGGCTGCAGGTCCTTTGCTTTCTCCGCCGGGACAGGATGCTCCGCCCACGGGGTTGCCCCGTCCGACTGGTCGGACGCAGCTTCCAGCGGCACCAGGACCCTGGTGTCCAGCTCGAGGGCATAGTTGATGGCGTTCATCAGCGCCCAGAAGCTCTCCTCGTTCTGGCCCTTATAGAGCGCTGCCACAGCCCGCTCTATCGCCGGACAGCCCGTGCCCAGCGGCCCGTATTCCGGCAGCTTTTTGCGGTCTGCCGCGCCCACCGGGCGCAGCCGCAGCCGTGCCGCACCATCTTTTGCCATTGCATCCACCATTCTTTCCGTTGAGATTCCCTTCCAGTATAGCAGGATTTTCCGGTTTTCTCAATCTCCGGAGCCGAAATCTGCTTCCGGAGCCGGTTTTCTTCGGCAAAAACATAGCATTCCTGTTGGGAGTGCGTTATAATAAGGAGCGTCTCGACTAAATGTATGAAGGAAAGGGAGTATCGAGCCTTGAACAAAATGCTTCGCTATCTCAGCGATTACAAGCGCGAGAGCGTGCTTGCACCGCTTTTCAAGATGCTGGAAGCTACGTTTGACCTGTTCGTGCCGCTTGTGATGGCCGACATCGTCAACGTGGGTATCGCGGCCCACGATTTCCACTACATCCTCGTGCGGTGCGGCATCCTGCTGCTTCTGGCCATCGTCGGCCTCGCGTGCAGCCTGACGGCCCAATACTTCTCGGCCAAAGCCGCCGTGGGTTATTCCACCGGTCTGCGTCATGCACTGTTTGAGCACATCCAGACGCTGAGCTTTTCCGAGATGGACACCATGGGTACCAGCACCCTCATCACCCGGATGACCAGCGACGTCAATCAGGTGCAGAGCGGATTGAACCTCTTCCTCCGTCTGTTCCTGCGCAGCCCCTTCGTGGTGCTCGGCGCCATGATCATGGCCTTTACGGTCAACTTCCGCGCCGCCCTCATCTTCGTGGTGGCGATCCCGCTGCTGAGCGTCGTGGTCTTCGGCGTCATGGTCATCACCCGGCCGCTCTATAAGTCGGTGCAGACCCGCCTCGACCGGGTCCTTGGCCTCACCCGCGAGAACCTGACCGGCGTGCGCGTCGTCCGCGCCTTCGACAAGGAAAAGAGCGAGGTGGACCGCTTCGAGGACGCCAATGAGCTGCTGACCAAAATGCAGCTCCACGTGGGCCACATCTCCGCCCTGATGAACCCGCTGACCTACGTTATCATCAACCTTGCCATCGTGGTGCTGCTGTATGTAGGCAGCATCGAGATAAACATCGGCGGCATGGCCTCCGGCGACATCATCGCGCTAGTCAACTATATGAACCAGATCCTGGTCGAGCTGGTCAAGCTGGCCAACCTCATCGTTCAGGTGAGCAAGGCTCTGGCCTGTGCAGGCCGTGTGCAGGCGGTTCTGGACACAAAGCCCGGCATGGAGTTCCCGGCCCAGCTCACCGGCAATGTTCCGGCGGAAAAGGCCGGCGACGCCGTCCGCTTCGACCATGTGAGCCTGACCTACAAGGGCGCAGGCGCACCCAGCCTCTCTGACATCAGCTTCACCGCCAGGCGCGGCCAGACCATCGGCGTCATCGGCGGCACCGGCAGCGGCAAATCCAGCCTCATCAGCCTCATCCCCCGCTTCTACGACGCCACCGAGGGCAGTGTGGAGATCATGGGCCGACCGGTCCGGCAGTACCCCCGCGCCGACCTGCGCGGCAAGGTGGCTGTGGTCATGCAGAAGGCCCAGCTCTTCGGCGGCACCATCCGCTCCAACCTGCTCTGGGGCAGCCAGAATGCCTCTGACGCCGACCTCTGGGCCGCACTGGAAACGGCACAGGCTGCGGAGTTCGTGAAAGCCAAGCCCCTCGGCCTCGACGAGCCGGTGGAGCAGGGCGGACGCAACCTCTCCGGCGGTCAGAAACAGCGTCTGACCATCGCCCGCGCCCTCGTAGGCAAGCCGGACATCCTCATCCTCGACGACAGCGCCAGCGCACTGGACTACGCCACCGACGCGGCTCTGCGCAAGGCTCTGGCCGCTCTGCCGGGCGATCTGACCGTCTTCATCGTCAGCCAGCGCGCCGCCAGCCTGCAGCATGCCGACCAGATCATCGTGCTGGACGATGGCCGCATGGTGGGCCTTGGCCGTCACGCCGAGCTGCTGGAAAGCTGCCCGGTCTACAGGGAAATTTACGAGAGCCAGTTCAAGAAAGGGGATGCGCAGAAATGAGTGCAAAAGCAAAAAGCAAGCTGACCCCTGAACAGCAGAAGGCCACCATGACCCGGGTGCTGCAGAAGATCAAGCCCTATGGCTTCTTCGTGGTGTGCAGCCTCATCGTGGCCGCTGTGAGCGTGGCGGCCCAGCTGTATATCCCCATCCTCTGCGGCAGCGCCATCGACATGATGCTGGGCAAAGGTGCCGTGGACTTCGCGGGCGTGCTGTGCATCATCTACGAGATCATCGTGGTGGCGGTTGTCGCCGCCTTTGCGCAGTGGCTGCTGAGCGTCTGCAACAACCGCATCACCTTCGCAGTCAGCCGTGACCTGCGCAACGCCGCCATGCGGAAGATCCAGACCCTTCCCCTCTCTTACCTCGACAGCCATCCTTCCGGCGACATCGTGAGCCGGATGGTGGCCGATGTAGATACCTTCGCGGACGGCCTGCTGATGGGCTTCACCCAGCTGTTCTCGGGTGTGCTGACCATCCTCGGCACCCTGCTCTTCATGCTGCAGCAGAATGTCCCCATCACGCTGGTGGTGGTCTGCATCACCCCGCTGAGCCTTGTGGTGGCCAGCTTTCTCGCAAAGCGCAGCTACAAGTATTTCCAGAGCCAGAGCACCGTGCGCGGCGAGCAGACTGCCCTTGTCAACGAGATGATAGAGGGTCAGAAGGTCGTGCAGGCCTTCGGCCACGAGGCCCAGAGCCTCGAGGCTTTTGACGAGGTGAACGGCCGCCTGCAGAACGTGAGCCTGAAGGCCATCTTCTTCTCCAGCATGACCAACCCCGCCACCCGCTTCGTCAACAACATCGTCTACGCAGGCGTCGGCCTCGTGGGCGCGATCTATGCCGTAGCCGGAGGCATCACCATCGGCCAGCTGAGCATCTTCCTGAACTACGCCAACCAGTACACCAAGCCCTTCAACGAAATTTCCGGCGTCGTGACCGAGCTGCAGAACGCTCTGGCCTGCGCGGCCCGCGTGTTCGAGCTGCTGGACGCCGAAGACCAGACCCCCGAAGCGGAGAACGCCGCAAAGCTCGTGCCGGACGGCCGCGTCCAGATCGAGGACGTCTCCTTCCGCTATCTGCCCGACCGCCCGCTCATCGAGGGCCTGTCTCTGGACGTCAAGCCCGGCCAGCGCATCGCCATCGTCGGCCCCACCGGCTGCGGCAAGACCACCCTCATCAACCTGCTCATGCGGTTCTATGATGTCAACGGCGGCTCCATCAAAGTCTCCGGCACCGACATCCGGGACGTGACCCGCGCCTCCCTGCGCGGCAGCTACGGCATGGTGTTGCAGGATACCTGGCTCCGGGCCGGCACCGTGCGGGAGAACATCGCCTACGGCAAGCCGGACGCCCCCCTCGACGAGGTGGTGGCTGCGGCCAAGGCAGCCCACGCCGACAGCTTCATCCGCCGCCTGCCCGAGGGCTACGACACCGTCATCGCCGAGGACGGCGGCAACATCAGCCAGGGCCAGAAGCAGCTGCTCTGCATCGCCCGCGTGATGCTCTGTCTGCCCCCGATGCTGATTCTGGACGAGGCCACCTCCTCCATCGACACCCGCACCGAGGTGCGTATCCAGGCAGCCTTTGCCCGGATGATGCAGGGCCGCACCAGCTTCATCGTGGCACACCGCCTTTCCACCATCCGGGAGGCCGACGTCATCCTCGTGATGAAGGACGGCCGCATCGTGGAGCAGGGCGGCCACGATACCCTGCTGGCGCAGGGCGGCTTCTACGCCAAGCTCTACAACAGCCAGTTCGAGGGCGTGGAGACCTAACGCTTCAGCTTATAGCAATTCAACTTTTTAATGCAGCAGCGGTGGATCGCATATCGCAAAGATGCCGTTTGAATGCTGCACTAATTTCTTGACCTGCGATAAAATTTGCGATAAACGATTTTGGGAAGGAATATAATCGTGTCGAAAGATGAATATTTGATTACAGATCCACCCCTTAAAGCGCTGACTGTTTTTGCGATGCCGATGATTCTTGGCAGCTTTTTTCAGCAAGTATACAATATGGCCGATTCCATAATAGTTGGTCAATTTGTTGGCTCCTCGGCACTTGCGGCTGTTGGTGCTTGTGCTGCACTGACCAATGTTTTTATTTGTGTGGCGCTTGGTGCTGGTGTGGGCGCAGGTGTGCTTGTAAGCCGCTGTTTTGGTGCAAAAAACTATGGTAGAATGAAAACCATTGTGTCAACGTCCCTGATCAGCTTTTTGAGCTTAAGCGTTGTCCTTGGTGTCTTTGGCTTTTGCTTTTCCCATTTCATGATGAGCGGATTACAGACCCCTGCCGATATATTGGAAGAAGCCGTATTGTATCTGCGTGTCTACTTTGTGGGGTTCCCGTTTCTATTCATGTACAACATTCTTTCCACCATGTTCACTTCCATCGGTGAATCCAAAATTCCGTTGGGACTGCTGATATTCTCATCTATCCTGAATATTTTTATGGATCTCTGGATGGTGGCCGGTCTTGGTCTGGGGGTGTTTGGTGCAGCCCTTGCGACCTTGATCGCACAAGGAATTTCTGCCGTGTTTTCGTTTTTGATCTTTCTGTCTCGGATGCGGCAATACAAGAGCTCCTTTAGCAGGTTCGACCGGCAGGAGTTGTATTCCATGCTTCGCATTGCGGTACCATCGGTTTTGCAGCAGTCCACAGTGTCTATCGGTATGATGATCGTGCAGGCAGTGGTAAATCCCTTCGGCACACAGGCACTTGCCGGGTATGCGGCAACGATGCGGGTAGAAAATGTTTTTTCGCTGATCTTCGTATCCATCGGCAATGCAGTTTCGCCGTTTGTATCCCAGAATCTTGGCGCAAAGAAAATCGAGCGTATCAAAAAAGGTTATCATGCTGCACTGGTGTTGGATCTATGCTTTGCAGTTCTTGCTTTCGTGGTCATTGAAACACTGCACACACAGATCTCCTCGTTGTTCCTGGGAAAAGACGGAACCGCGTTGGCCTATCAGGTGTCCGGTGATTATATGAGATGGCTTGGTTACTTTTTCATCTTCATGGGCATCAAGATGGCAACTGATGGCGTTCTTCGCGGACTTGGAATCATGCGGCCGTTTCTTATTGCAAATATGGTAAACCTTGCGATCCGCTTGTCTGTTGCTTTGATTTGTGCACCGCGTTTTGGCATTGCTTTTGTTTGGCTTGCAGTCCCGGCAGGTTGGCTTGTAAACTTCCTTATTTCCTATGCGGCGCTCAGAAGATCACCGTTTCTGTTGTAGTTGGTCCATTGCAGCTTCAGCTTACAACAAAAAATGAGATAGGCAACCCCTTTCGGGGAAGTCTATCTCATTTTTTCGTTGGGGCTATTTTGCAACAGCCCCTTTTTCATTTACTGTTTTACTTTGCCCTCGCCGTCCAGAGCTTCTTCCAGAGTGTGCCATGCCAGCACCGCACACTTGACCCGGGCGGGGACATGGGCAATGCCCTGCAGGGCAGCCGCGTCCTCCAGTTCGTCCAGCTCCTCGGGCGTGATTTTATCCTTGATCATCTTAAAATACAGTCCCAGCAGCCGCCGCGCGTCCTCCACGGTGCGGCCCTTGACCAGATCGATCATCAGGGAGGCCGATGCCTGCGAGATGGCGCACCCGCTGCCGATGAAACCGGCATCCTCGATCACGCCATTCTTTACGCGCAGCTGCAGGGTGATATCATCGCCGCAGCTGGGGTTCACACCCTCCAGGCTGTGGGTGGCCCCCTCAACGGGGTGGCGGTTCTCCTTGCTGCGGCTGTTTTCCGTGATGACCTGGGTATAAAGCTCGTTCAGATTCATAGACCCATCACCTTTCGTACATTTTCCAGATTATTCAGCAGGGCGTCCACGTCTTCTTCCGTGTTGTAGAGGGCAAGACTTGCCCGGCAGCAGGACCCGATGCCCAGATACTCCATCAGGGGCTGGGCACAGTGGTGACCAGCCCGGATAGCCACGCCGCCCGCGTCCAGAATGGTGGCCACATCGTGGGGGTGAACCTCCTTGACATTGAAGGATACCACGCCGAATCGCCCGTCGGCCACCGGTTCACCATAAACGGTCAGCCACGGCAGAGCCGCCATGCCCTTGAGCATCCGGCCCAGCAGGGCGTGCTCGTGCTGCATCATGGCATCCCAGCCAATGTGATTCATGTAGTCCAGTGCGGCAGCAAAGCCGACCTCACCGCCCACATTGCGGGTACCGGCCTCGAACTTGCGGGGACCCTCAGCCCAGGTGGCACTCTGCTCATGCACGGTGCTGATCATATCGCCGCCGCTCAGGAAGGGCGGCATTTTTTCCAGCAGCTCTGCCCGGGCGTACAGCGCGCCCATGCCCATGGGGGCATAGAGCTTGTGTGCCGAGCAGGCGGCAAAGTCCACGTCCAGCCGCTTTACATCCACGGGCATGTGGGGGGCGGCCTGAGCGCAGTCCAGCACCACCACCGCGCCGTTGGTGACGTTTTTGCTTTTCGCGTTGGCAAAAACCGCCTGCCGGAGGGCGCTTTCCGCCGCTTTCTGAATTTTCTTGTCAAGCGTGGTGTAAACGTTGATGTCGTTTTCCCGTTCGCCGATATAGGCGTTTACTTCCTGATAGACCCAGTCGGCGAAATATCTGCCGCCTTCGAGTTTGTCGTGAATGCCGGCGCCGATCGGCATTTTCAGCGCTTTGGCCTTTTGTTCCGGGGTGATGACGGCGGCGTTGACCATGTTTTGCAATACCACCGCTGCCCGCTCTAGGGCGCGCTCTTTGTCGGCGGCCGGGTTATAGCGCGCCGGCGCTTTCAGCAGGCCGGCGATGACGG
>OKSP01001191.1_pt1 | contig 10587 bp, 10 predicted proteins | sample 2434041 | NCBI WGS metagenome assembly OKSP01 (sample SAMEA3879593, study PRJEB24766) | human gut metagenome | biome: human-associated habitat; feature: feces | place: USA | collected 1985/1987
ATTTCGAACCAAAAAGAAGAAATAAAATGTGCCGCCCTGATGGGCGGCATGTTTTAAATAATCAAGGTACAGATGATTACGTACTTACGACCATCTAACATCTGATATGCTCATCTTTTGTAAGAACCTATGAATCGTTTACATTTTACAAACTTTTACAATACTCTATGACCTTATTTAAATCGTCAAATCGTGCTTCTACATACGGCACTATCATTGCTTCATTTCTCCAACGATGTTCTTTTTCACTACAATCATAAATCAGTATATGCTTATCTTCACCTTTCTTCTTTAATGCAATTGCATATCCAATCTCACATGAAACACTCTGTCCAAAAGGTGAAACAACAAGAACTATATTACAAGTTTCTAATGCATGAAAACATATTTCAGAAACATCCCTCATTTGTTCTGGTAAAACAGCATCCACATTTATACTTTGAGGTAAAAAAGTATCTATTCCATTTTTTCTTAATGCACAACTTATTTCTTCATTTATTTTTTTGTGACTGATATATTTTGATGCAATATATGCTCTCATTTATCTCCCTCTTTCCAAAATATAATGCAATAAATAACCAACAACACGCTTCCACCCATCATAGATAACGGTGCATCTTTTACTATATTTGTTAAACTTTCAAATGAATTTGTCATCAAGTATTTATTATATATCGGATTTATTAATAAATACAATATAGAAGGACACAAAAAAGGAATTAATAATTTTTTTATTTTTATATATATATTTGGATTTATTCTTTTTTTCCTATTATTTGTTATGTCTTTCTGCGACATTTCTTCGTATATTTTAGAACTTTCTGGTGCAACTTCTTCTGAATATTTTGCGCCATTTCTATCAACATATTTTTCACTGGCAGGAGTAACTAATTAAAAAAATATAATTTGGCAAATAGGGACATTCATATCCAACTCAACAGTATATGGACTTAAATTAATAATCTGCAACGGTATCGTTTGTCCATGACCAGGCTTGATAAATTCTTGGCAGCAATGAACCATGATACCCAAACGGGCAAAACTGCTTCTGCCAGAAATAAGTGCTGCAAACTGTTCTGTAAGCTGTACAGTCTCCATCGTGGTTGTTAAAATTATCTCTCCGGGTTTAATAACTAACTTCTCATCAGCTTTTAATTCATAAGGCTTTGTATAACTATGATTTTTTATCATATCATATGTTAACATTTGATTTTCACCCATTAACTCAATTTTCTTATATTCATTTCGAAAACGTAAATCAATAGCCCCCAATTGTAATTGTTTTTCTAAATCAAACTTTTTTTCTGTATCATATACATAAATTCCTTTTTTCCAATAATGCCTAATATCTTGATCGGATAGCATGCCTGATACCTTATTATAATCTTCCATCATATCTTCCTTTCTTTTATATATCAGTTTCATTTGTAGTTATATAATAACATAAAACTTCCAAAATGGAAGCCTTTTACTTAAAACGCTTTCTCACCCCCAAACACTTATACATCTTCTCCCCATTGCGCTCAACTATCACACCCTTATACTCTGCCTGTGAACGTATCTTTGCATTTACCTGCAACAGGGTATCTGTTTCCGGATTTATTGTATAATCTTTCTCTTACTCTTTAAAACTCTTCATATATTTTTGTGCTTTTGGACCTTCATTAAAGATAAGGTCTAATATGGAAACGCCATGTTCAAACTGTTTTGACATCTGCTTGTATTGTGGGTACCCAGAATAATCCATCCAGTCAAGTGTTATACCTGCATCTTCAAAGTATTTTTCAACTATGTAATCTTTTGCAGCCGGTCCGGAAAGATAATAATCTCCCCCTGCTGCCTTTACAAGTCCCACCAGACGTTCTGTTTTTCCATCAACCATTGTATAGTCGGAACTCCAGGTTAGCTTCGTATTAATGTGCAGAAGATTACAAATTTCTTTTAAAAACATATAATTAATTTTACTTAAATAGCTTTCTTCCCTGCATGCCTCATAAATATTATGAATGCATTCTTCATATTCCGAAAAATATTCTGTCTTTGCATAATTATACTGGATACTTCGCCAGTGCTTATCCACCCACTCATGATCCAACACTTTCGTTTCATTAATCTTCTGATAAAACTTACCTTTATTTTCAACCGGAATGGTAAGCCATATCAGCCCTGTAGGCGTCATGATTTTATTTCTATTTCTCCAGTCTCTTCTTGTGTACTGCATATCATCATAAAGGATAAACTCATCCACCATATTGATAATATCAAAATACCCTTTCCACGGTATATAATTTGATTGCAATATAGCCACTTTTTTGCCCATCTTATCATCCCTCGTAAATTTATTTCATCTATCTATCAAAAAACTAACCCTTTATCATAATCTCTTTAATTCTAACAAACATTTCATTATAAAAATCAATCACTTTACTTTCACCATGTTCCTTCGCATATCGAGAAGCTTCCTGACTTTGTGCTTTATAAAACTCCTCATTTTCCATATACCGTTGTATAACTTCATACATCTCTTTATAATCTCTTACTACAAATTTCTCAGAAACATTATATGCTACATCACCTTTTTCAAATGTCACAACCGGAATCCCTGCATATAAAGCAATTGCACTACTCCAGCCTCCCCCTAACCGATCTGGATTAAGATATAAATCCAACGCTCCAACGACACCTTTTAAATCCGTACAATATCCCATATAATGAACACGTTTATTATATACTTTATCCACCAGCCGGCTCTGCAGTCTTTCTACCTCTCCAATTATAACAAAATCAATCTTTTTATTTTGCTGTAATATTTCAAACATAAAGGTGTCTGTTATTTCCTGATCCAGTCTGTTTCCAACAATTGCAATCAAAAACTTATCTTCCGGCAAACGAAGTTCCTGTCTTGTGTACATAGTACCATCTGTTTCAAATAATGCTGGAAATTTCTGACTCATAAATATCTGTTTCTGATTTAAAGTTAAATTCTTTTTATATATATTTTCTATATCTTCCGCCAACTTCACAGTTCTGATAAATATATCGGCTTCAGAAACCGGTGCATCTGTTACCATATTAAGGTTTACTACAGTAGTAAACTCGTGTAACACATCTGCAACCGGATTAAACACTCCCATTTCAAATACAAATAACGGATTAAATTTATATATTTCTGAAAACATCTGTTGATAATCTTTTATGCCACAGTCGCTTAACGGGTATTGGTATACCTCGAATACACTGTCTTTATAATACCTTTGTAAATAACCTCGCTCAGCTGAATTATAAAATTTCGCATTTATCCATGTATATAATGGTAATTTTTCATTACTGGCACAAGTATAAATTTTTACCTCTAACTCAAAATGTTTCTGCAATATATAAGCTGTCTGTAATACCATTCTCGTAGGTGCATGATATAAATTTTCAAGAAGCTGTTCTGTGATGATTACAACTCTTCCAGAGTTTCTGCTATTAACAGGAATGTATGTAAAACTGGACGCAACTTCCTCCAGTAACAAATCAACATTTTTTTTATGAAGTATTCGCTTTTTTTCATACGAAATTTTATCAAGCTGCATTTCCAGCATAATCCGCGTAGCAAAATTATAATTTCCCACACAAATTTTTTCTGATACATCTATTTCAAAATCCTCTAATTGTAATATCCTTATTATATATGACAGGATCAACACCGAATCTTCTACTTCGAACTGCCTGGCTATTAATTGATGTATCTCATCTTTTTCTTTGTCCGAAAAATCACAATAGATATCCCTTAATTTTTTCGTCTCACCTTCTGTTACGTTTCCGGCAGAGATTAATTGCATACAATTTTTTATAACAACCTGCAGCCATTGTATTGGAGTAAATATCATTTGCAATCTTCCTCTCGTATAAACATCATATTTTTCCAAAATAGTTAAATTTTATTAATCCAGTAAATAATTTAAAGCCACAACTTTTATATTAAATATATTTTCGTGCAATCTCCCTGCCAATCTTATTTGGGTTATCCAAAGAATTCACAGCTTCCCAAACCTTTGCGCTACTTTCATTATTTATTGTTAAATTTTCCTGTCCATCCATCCTAAAAAAATTACAAACAAATTTAGCAAGCCACTTACTATTACTCTTTATTTTTTCTGATAAAAATCTGTTTTTCTGACAATCCCAGTATATGATTCCTGCTGCACAAAGTATTCTTTCACTATAATACTCTCTTCCAGCATAATACAACATTTCTCCAAATACATCATTGGACAACCATTTTTCGACCTTTATAAACCTATCTGCATCGTCCTTCTCTATTTTATTCATATACCTGTCTCTAAGCGGATACTTCATCAAAATCCCCTCTAACATAGGTTCTATATTTTTCATAATACGTCTGGCAATATATTGAATTACCTTTTCATCTGTTTCACTATATGATAATATGTCCTTTATGCAACTCCATTGTTTGATCATATCATAATCATACTCTACTGCCAAAACTGTCTGCGAAGTATTAACCGTCAATATATATTCCGTTTTATCTAAAACAACCATTTTCTTTGCCATACATAATGCTTTCATCATCCCCTGACAATCACCATAATATGGGTCAAAAAAATCTATGTTATTTTCTTTCAAAAAATTTATATTTACATAATGCATTACCGAATTATAATATGTATTTTTCATAATTTCCGCTATGTCACAAATGCTGCATCCAGTATATATTTTGTATTCTGGTATAATATTATGGTAAAATCTGTGTTCACCATCTATAAAATTAGCAAAAGTACATCCCGTCCACACAATATCCGGACGTTCCTTTTCAATTTCCACTGCCACTTCTTCCAAACTGTCACAAGTTGAAATACAATCATCTGCCCCCAAAAACATCATGTACTCCCCTTGTGCACAATCTAAACACAAACTGATACCTGCACACCATCCAATATTTTTCTCAAAATATTTACACTTAATCCTATTATCCGTTTTTTCATATACCTTTAATAATGAAACCGTTTCATCCTCACTTCCATTGTCAAGTATAATTAATTCCCACTCATCAAAAACCTGATTTCTTACCGAATCAACTGCATATTTTAAAGATTTTGCCGAATTATATGTACACATAATTATCGAAAATAACACTTCTGACACCTCATTACCAATTAATCATCTAGATTGATATAAATAGTAGTTTCTTTCTTATTTTTAATAAAAAAATCCTTTTATGCATTCTATAATGTAATCACTCAATTCCTTTTTTAGACCATAGTACATTGGCAATCGAAGTAACCGTTCACTTTCTTTTGTTGTGTATACATCTTCCCCAACAAACTCTCCATATTTCTGTCCAGCCTTTGCGCTGTGTAATGGCACATAATGAAATACAGCATAAATTCCTTTTTTCCGCAGATAATCTGACATTTTAGTCCGCTCTTCCAGATTTTTTAATTTAACATAAAACATATGCGCATTATGTTCACATTTTTCTGGTATATATGGCAAGATTAAATCTCCTTGTTTCTCTAATTCTTTTAAACCTTCATAATAATTATCCCATGTTGCAAGTCTGTTTTTGTTAATCTTATCCGCCACTTCCAATTGTGCATATAAATATGCTGCATTCATTTCACTTGGCAAATATGAGGATCCAAGATCTACCCATGAATACTTGTCTATTTCACCTCGAAAAAATTTTGTTCTGTTTGTTCCTTTTTCCCGAATAATTTCCCCTCTCTCTATGTAATCTATATTATTAATATTGATAGTTCCGCCTTCGCCCATTGTATAATTTTTTGTCTCATGAAAACTATATGATCCAAAATCTCCTATTGTTCCTAAATATCTGCCATTATACTTAGCCATCATTCCCTGCGCAGCATCTTCAACAACAAACAAATGATGTTTCTTTGCAATCTGCATAATGAGATCCATATCACACCCAACCCCTGCATAATGAACCGGTACAATCACTTTGGTTTTTGGTGTTATTGCTTCTTCTATAAGATTTGCATTGATATTCATTGTTCTGGGTTCAATATCCACAAATTTTATTTTCGCGCCACGAAGCACAAATGCATCTGCAGTCGATACAAACGTATATGATGGCATAATCACCTCATCTCCGGGTTGTATTCTGCACAACAATGCTGCCATCTCCAGCCCATGCGTACATGATGTGGTAAGCATTATTTTTTTTGCTCCAAACCTATTTTCCATCCATTCTGAGCATTTTCCAGTAAATTCTCCATCTCCGTTTAAACGTTTATTTACCAAAATAGCCTTTTTAACATATTCCATACTTTTTTCTAAATACACTGGTTCATTAAAATTTATCATAATGCTTTTCCCCCTCTTTTGCTATAATGATTCTTTTATCTGTTCCATCAGCCGTTCAACATAATTTATCATTTCCTGCTCTGGATTTTCAATTAAAATCTCTTGTATCTGCTCCTTTTTCTTTTTATAAAAAAATGGATCCTGCGCATATCTGCAAACGATACGTTTCATTTCGTCCTCTCCACTCACGCAAAACTGCTTTTTAGCATAATAAGCCACATCACAATCTGGCAATGTTACAACGGGGATTCCAACTTCAAGTGCCATTGCAGCACTAAATCCTCCGCCTATCCTTTCAGGATTCAGATATAAATCCACCATTCCATATATGCCATACAAATCCTCACAATATCCCAGATAATATATTCTATTGTTTGTATACTCTTCCTGAAAATATATTCTTGTATTATCTGCTTTTCCTATAATAGCATATACAATTTTTTCATTTTCTCGCAAAATTTCTTTCATAATAGTGGCAAATTTTTCATCTATTTCTGTATTTAGCCGATTGCCAACTATTGCAACTATAAATTTATTATCTGGTAACCCAAATTGTTTTCTCTCATAGATTGTTTTTGATCTATTGATGACTGCAGGAAATGTTTTATCTAAAAACAATTGCTTTTGCCTATCTTCAAGCATTCTCTCATATTCCTGTTCTAAATCAGCCAGACTTCGTCCTTCTCTTAATAAAATCTGTGCTTCCGAAACAGGACACCGAATTGTCATATCCATTGCCGCCACCGTCGTAAATTGACATAATACATCAGCCACCGGATTCACAATTCCCATATTGAACACTAAAAGAGGATTCCATTCATAAATTTCCTTTACCATTTCTTCATAACCCTCTATATTCGTATCTCTCATTGGAAAATTTCTACAAGAAATCACTGTGCCTTTATATTGTACCTCGAAAATCCCCTTGTCCATTCCCCTGTATCCCGTAGTTTTCAACCATAATGTTTTCGGCAATATCAGATTACTATTACATCCATATACACGTACTTCATAATTAAAAACTGTTTGCAGGACATACGCATATTCCAATACCATATGTGTCGGTGCATGGCGCATCCCCACAAGCTGCTCTGTCATAATTACAATACGTTTCTCATTTCTTTTTTCTCTAGGAATCCATATATAATCGTATTTCATTGTTTTTTTTAAACAATCAACACTCAATTTATGAATTTTCCTCATTACCGAATATGATACCTTATCTTCCATTTGAACTTGAATTTCTAACATCGCTCTAGTCAGACATTCAAAATTTCCTTTTAAAATATACTCTACAACATCCAGCCAAAACTCCCTATAATTTAAATTCCGCACCAACACAGACAATATGTAAATTCCATCATTTACCTCAAATTCCTGTTTGAATATTCTATGAATATTCTCTTTTTCTTTTTGTGTTAATTTCTTATATTCAAAATCTAATTCATTAAATTGCTTTTCTAATTTAGTTTCAGAAAATGCCTTTACACACAACTTGACTGCTTGTTCTATCCACTTAACTTCTGTCATCTTTTTTCTTCCTTAAAGTATGTATTCATATTTTCAAATTTACACTATTCTCTTCCATCTTATTATTCACGAAATTTATATCGGTCATAATGATTTCTTGCTTAATAATTTATAACTTTGCTTATTTTTTTTCTTTCTGCGCCGATATAATAATATAGTCTATCTACAGGGAAGGATTTCTATTGTTATGAAACTAATTTTATTTGGAGATATTCAAAACTGGAATACAGCACTAAATGTACTCCAGACATATCGTAAAGATATATTTATTGTTGGTTTATCCTGTCTTGACCTTGGACAATTTGCCGACTCTCCTGTTACCTATACACTCCAGGAAACTGCAAACCTTTATCACACTCATCAAATTGATGGTGTCATTAATATTCAAGGCGAAAGCCCTTATTATTTTAATCTATTGAAAAATCTTGGAATTAACGATATCTTTGTAATTCCAAGTACATTATATCGGAAACTTGAACTTTCTGAATCCATAGAAAATGACTCTATTATTTATCCATATATGCAAACTATGCCTGAATTGATGCAGATTGAATTCCCTCTGGCTGATCACTGTAACTTAAACTGCAAAGGCTGCAGTCATTTTTCCAATCTGGTTCCTTCACCCGTATTTCCGGATAAAAAACAGTTTAAACAGGATTTAAACCAGTTAGCAGGTTATTTTTCACAGATTCATAATTTCTATCTGCTTGGTGGTGAGCCTTTGCTTAATCCGGAAATAGCTGAATACATTACGTCCGTAAGAAGTGTTTTCCCCTACACTCAGATAATTATCGTAACAAATGGTCTTCTGCTTTTATCTTTAAAAGAAGAGTTAATTCATATAATTAAAGAAAACCGTGTACACATTAGTATATCACATTACACCTGCCTTGACCGGGAAAAAATTATTGATTTTGTACAAACACATGCCTTGTCAGCTGAATTACGGGAAGGGAAAGAATGTTTTTCTAAATACCTGAATCCGCATGGTGATTCTGATCCAAATGAAATTTTTCCAAATTGCATCCGCAGGAATTGTACTTTTCTTGCAAAAGGAAAAATGGCCGCATGCTGTCAGCCATTTGTAATTCATTATTTTAATGAATATTTTCACGAAAACATTCCAGAAGAAGAAGGAATTGATCTGTATGAACCCGGTCTTAATGGATGGGAAATTCAGAATCGTCTTATTACACCTATGAACTCCTGCCGTTACTGTAGTACTGATGTTCCTTTTGAGTGGGCAACATCAAAAGCTCCATATAGTTCAACTGACTGGTGTGTAAAATAAATTTTTAAGGAGGTTTTATGTCGTCAACAATGAATATTGCAATTGCCGTTAATAAAGCATATCTTAAATATGCATATGTAATGCTTACCTCGCTTTGCATACAGCAAAAAGAATCTTTAGATGTCTATGTGCTGCATCATGACCTTTTACCTGAAGATCAGTCTATTCTTACTCCCTTATGTGAGAAATATTCCATTGCCATTCACTATATTTATGTTCCTGATCATCTGCTTCCCCCACAGGAAGTACTAAGTGCTAATTCATGGGGAATTGAAACCTATTTTCGACTGCTGCTTGTGGATCTTTTACCTTCCACACTCGACAGGGCATTATATATTGATGTTGATATGATTATCAATAAGTCTGTTACGGACTTTTATTACTGTAGTCTCGGTAAAGCAAAGCTTGCAGCTTGCAGTGATTTTACCGGTGCACCACCTTTTCAGGATTACCGTCAGGATTTATTTGCAGATATACTTTCTGCCCACCCTGATTTTATTTACTTTAATGCCGGTCTGACACTATTTAATCTAAATGCCCTGCGCCCTATATACAACTTCACATACTATATGGACACTGCATCCAGGCTTGATTATAAAATCCAATTTCCAGATCAGGATCTGTTAAATTACTGTCATTGGAATGAGACGTTATTTTTCGATGAGAATAAATACAATCTGTATGCAAGAAGAGCCTATACCAATCTTGACTTAACTCTGCAAAATGTAAAAGATTCTGTCCATGTCATCCACTATGCAACATCTAAACCTTGGAGCGGCAACTGTCTCCATTGTAATTTGGAACAACTTTGGTGGAATTATGCCAAACTTACACCATATTACTCTGATTTTTTAGAACAGATGGTTTATGAAACAATCAATTCCACCGATGTGTTCCAATATATGACCGCACTTCAGCAGGAAAATGAACAACTTTACCAGATTATTGATCAGTATGATATGCTACTACACAAAAAAGGAATCATTGTTTAAATTTACTATTGCAGTACTTTTTCCAATAAATTTACAACCGTTTCTGTAATTTCTAATTTTTCAGCATCACGCAATATAATTTCTACTCTATGATTAAACGTATCGGTTGCAAGATAATCTGCTTTGTATTTTGCAAGCAGTAAACAGCTTGCAACTAGATACTGCCCTGTATCTCCGCCCGATACCCCCGAAACTGAATATTCCGCATCCAAATAAATTTCATCTAAAAAAACTGCTTTGTATTCTTTTGCAATTCTAAGTGCAAAATCATAGTCTTCCAGACATCTCAGCGATTCGTCCATTCCGCCAACGGTCTTTACACACTCTTTTTTTAAAAGCATTGTCGGCATCCCGACAAGATTATCCCACAAAAGCTGTGCATAAATATTGCCACTTTTCTTTTCAAGACAGATTTTCTCATCAGGAAGCGTTATCCCT
>OKSP01001194.1_pt1 | contig 10571 bp, 6 predicted proteins | sample 2434041 | NCBI WGS metagenome assembly OKSP01 (sample SAMEA3879593, study PRJEB24766) | human gut metagenome | biome: human-associated habitat; feature: feces | place: USA | collected 1985/1987
TTTTTTTCAACGGGGTTTTTCCTCAGCATTTTTCAGAGAAGATATTTCAACCTGTAAAGGGATGTTGCTATGAGACAGCGAATTCTGTCCGGCGCCGTTTTGGTGCTCTTTTTTGCGGCTCTTGTCGTGTTCAACCGTTCCTTTCCTTTGGGGCTAAATATTGTGGTGGCGCTTATTTCTGCCACCTCCGTGTTCGAGCTGGTAAAAGCTTTGGGCCTGTCCCGCAAATGGTTCTTGTGTGGCCCGTCGCTTCTGACTGCTGCTGCAGTTCCGTTCTGCAACAATGATTTTGAATTTGTGGTGTACTGCTTATTTACCCTAGTGGTTTTTTCCGCTATGATTGTCTACCACAAAGAGACCACCTTTAAAGAGGTGGGCATGCTCTACAGCATGGTGGTGCTCATCCCCAGCGCCTTGCAGACTTTGGTCTCCCTGCGGGATCTCAGCGAGAACCACGGCATGTTCTACGTGCTCATCGCCGTGCTCTCCGCCTGGGTGGCGGACGCCGGGGCCTATTTTGCGGGCACCTTTTTCGGCAAGCACAAGCTGTGCCCCACCATCAGCCCCAAAAAGACGGTGGAGGGTGCTATTGGCGGCGTGCTGGGCACGATGGTGTTCGGTGTGCTGGTCACGGTCATCTACTCCATCGCAGCAGACCGGATGGAAGAGTTCACCCGCTCCAACATTGGCGTATCCATGTATGTTATCATTGCGCTGCTGGCCTGTGTGGCTGCGGTGCTGGGCATCTACGGCGACCTGTTTGCCAGCGTGGTCAAGCGCCAGTGCGGCATCAAGGACTACGGCACCATCTTCCCGGGCCACGGCGGCATCCTTGACCGCTTCGACAGCGTGATGTTCATCGCGCCCTTCGTCACCATGGTGGTCATCGCAGCATTCTACAATTAAAATCAGCAGGAGATCGATTCTTTATGGCTAAGAAAATCACGCTGCTGGGCTCTACCGGCTCCATCGGCACCCAGAGCCTCGATGTCATCCGCGCTCAGGGGTATGAGGTGTTCGGCCTGTCGGCTCACAGCCAGACGGATAAAATTTTGCAGCAGATAGAAGAATTCCACCCGAAATACGTCTGTATGACCAGTGAGGCCGGTGCCGAAAAGCTTTCGGCTGCGCTGGCCGGCCGCGCCGATGCACCCGGGCTCCTGACCGGCCCCGAGGGCCTCAAGGCCCTCGCCGCGATGGACGGCCCGGACGTGGTGCTGAACAGCGTGGTGGGCATCGCGGGCCTCGGCGCAAGCCTTGCCGCCATCGAGAGCGGCCATGACCTGGCTCTCGCCAACAAGGAAAGCCTCGTCACCGGCGGCCATCTCGTCACCCGGGCTGTGGCAGAGCACGGCGTCAGGCTGCTGCCCGTGGACAGTGAGCACTCGGCCATCTTCCAGTGCCTGCAGGATAAGGAGAGCGCCAGGAGCCTGACCAAGATCCTGCTGACGGCCTCCGGCGGCCCCTTCTTCGGCATGAAGACCGAAGAGCTGCGGGGCAAGACCAAGGCCGACGCCCTCAAGCATCCCAACTGGAACATGGGCGCAAAGATCACCATCGACAGCGCCACCTTGATGAACAAGGGCCTCGAGCTCATCGAGGCTGTGTGGCTGTTCGGTCTGCCTCCGGAGAAGATCCAGATCGTCGTCCAGCGTCAGAGCATCGTCCACTCGGCGGTGCAGTACAGCGACAACTCCATCATCGCCCAGCTGGGGGTGCCGGATATGCGCATCCCCATCCAGTATGCGCTGACCTATCCGGCCCGTGTGCCGGGCGTCGTGCCGGAGCTGGACTTCACCACCCTCAAGCTGCTGACCTTCGATGTGGCCGACGAGGAGACGTTCCGCTGCCTCGCCGCCTGCAAGAAGGCCATCCGAAAGGGCGGTCTCGGCCCCTGCGCCGCCAACGGTGCCAACGAGGAGGCCGTTAGGCTCTTCCTCGAGGATAAGATCGGCTTCCTCGACATCGGCCGTCTGGTGGAGGCTGTCGTGGACAGTGACAGCTTCGGCGGCGGCTACAGTCTCGCGGATGTGTATGAGTGTGACCGTATGGCCCGCGCATTCGTGAGAGCACACCTGTAATATAGGAGAAATAATGTCAGTTTTCATCACCTTTGCAGCCGCGCTGCTCATCTTCGGCGCGGTCATCGCCATCCACGAGTTCGGCCATTTTGCAGTGGCAAAGCTCTGCAGGGTCCAGGTCAACGAGTTTTCCGTTGGCATGGGTCCGACCCTCATCAAGACCTACCGCAAAGGCACACAGTATACCCTGCGGCTCCTGCCCGTAGGCGGCTTTGTGGCGCTGGAAGGGGAGGAAAGCCCCGAGAGCGAGCAGGCCGAGGGCGGAAGCGGGGACGATAACGGCCCGGACATCCCGCCGGAGGTGCTGGCGCAGCGGACAGGCAAGCCGCTGAACGAGGCGGCTGTCTGGCAGCGGATGCTGGTGATGGCGGCAGGTGCGGTGATGAACTTCGTGCTGGGTTTCGTGGTGCTGCTGCTCCTCATCTCGCTGCGCAGTGAGCCCATCACCAGCAAGGTCATCTATGCCGTGGAGGACAACGCCCTCTGCGGCCAGACCGGCCTGCAGGCCGGCGACGAGATCGTGGCCGTCAACGGGCGGCACTGCTTCGTGGCCAACGATATGCTCTACGAGCTCATGCGCACCGAGAGCTACCGCGCGGACTTCACCGTCCGCCGGGACGGCAGGCTCGTGGAGCTGCCGGACGTCCAGTTCGACACCTGGCAGGATGAGCAGGGCCAGACCCACATGACACTGGGCTTCACAGTCTACGGCCTCAAAAAAACACCGCTGAATGTCCTGAAAGAGTCGGCCAACAGCGTCATCTACTATGGACGCATCATCTATACCTCGCTGGCCGACCTTCTGCGGGGCCGTGAGAGCATCAACGACCTGTCCGGCCCGGTGGGCATCGTGACCGCCATCGGTCAGGCCGCAAGCTACGGCTGGGAGGATGTGGCTGAGCTGCTGGGGCTCATCACCATCAACCTCGGCGTCCTCAATCTGCTGCCGTTCCCGGCGCTGGACGGCGGAAAGATCGTCTTCCTGCTCATCGAGGCAGTCACCGGCCATGCAGTGCCGGAAAAGATCCAGGGCAGCCTGACCGTCGCAGCCTTTGCGCTGCTGTTCGGCCTGATGCTCTTTGCAACGTACAATGACATCGTCCGGCTCGTGACCGGAGCAGTTTGAAAGGGGTAAAACCATGCGGCAGCTGAAACGTGAAGTGAAGATCGGCAATGTGACCATCGGCGGCAAGAATCCCATTGCCGTACAGACCATGCTGAACGTCCCGGTGGAGGACATCGAGGGCAATGTGGCGCAGGCAAAGCGCTGTGAAGCGGCAGGCTGTCAAATCTTGCGCGTGACCTGTCCCAGTGCGGCAGACGCCAAGTGCATCGAGGCGGTCAAGAACGCCGTGAATATCCCCATCGTGGCAGACATCCACTTCGACTACAAGGCTGCCATCGCCTGCGCCGACGTGGGGGTGGATAAGATCCGCATCAATCCGGGCAACATCGGCGACGATGACCGCGTGAAGGCGGTCGTGGATGCCTGCCGGCAGAAAAATATCCCCATCCGCATCGGCGTCAACGGCGGCAGTCTGGAAAAGCACATCCTCGCCAAGTACGGCGCACCTGTGCCGGAAGCGATGGTGGAGAGCGCTCTGTACCATGTCCGCCTGCTGGAAAAGTTCGACTTCAACAACATCGTCATCTCCATCAAGAACTCCAACGTCCCCCGCATGATGGAGGCATACCGCCAGCTCAGCGCTGTGACCGACTACCCGCTCCATGTGGGCGTCACGGAGGCCGGCACTTACCAGATGGGCCTGCTCAAGAGCGGCATGGGCATCGGCGGGATGCTGCTGGAAGGCATCGGCGACACCATCCGTGTCTCGCTGGCCGCTGACCCTGAGAAGGAAGTGGAAGCAGGCTACAATATCCTGCGCGCTGTCGGCTTCCCGGTGGCCGGCCCGGAGGTCATCACCTGCCCGACCTGCGGCCGCACCCAGTACCCCTGCACCGAAATCGCAAATGAGGTGGAGCGTCGGCTTCAGGGCTGCAAAAAGTCCATCAAGGTGGCTGTCATGGGCTGTGTCGTCAACGGCCCCGGCGAGGCCCGTGAGGCGGACATCGGCATTGCCGGCGGCAAGGGCGAGGCAGTGCTGTTCGTCCACGGCGAACCCGTCAGGAAGCTGACGGGGGATAATATCCTCGACCAGTTCATGGAGGAGATCGATAAGCTGTAAGCTCAAAAACAACCTGCTGCCACGCTCTTTTCCGGGGCGCGGCAGTTTGTGCTGTTATCTGATAGAAAAGGAGTACCACTGTGACACCACTTGTTTCCCAGCTATGGCCGCAGTTTATGGCGGACCCGGACTTTGCGGCCTGTTTTGGCCGCGTGGTCGTCGAGCACGCCCAGATGCTGCGGCAGGAGCGGCAGGTCATCTTTACGCTGCGCAGTTCTGCCCCGCTGGACAAGGGGCTGTGCGCCCGGCTGCTGGCCTCGCTGGCACCGGATTACGAGGGCTTCGAGCTCCGCATCAACAATCTTTTCGGCTATGCGACGCTGGATGAAGCCGGTCTGCGGGAGCTGATGGAGGAGATGAAGCGGGACGGCGTCCCCATCAACGGCTTCCTCGACCGCTGCCGCATCACCATCACCGGCCAGAACATCACCATCGGCGTCTGCCACGGCACGAAGTTTTTGCAGGAGATGCAGTTCGATCGCCTGCTGGCGGAGCGCATCGCCGCCCACACCGGCGTAAAGCCCAGAGTGACGCTGGAAAGCAGCGTGGGCGAGGCCGAACAGCGCCAGATGGAAGAAAAGCTCGAGCGGAAAATTGCGCCGCCCGTCGTCAAGTTTGAGAAAAAGAACACTGCTCCATCCATCAAGGTGGAGGGCCTCGACCTCACGGACAAGCCCGTCACCATCTTCCACGGCAAGATGTTCACCCCGAAAAACCTCACCCCCCTCAAGGATCTGGGCGGCGAGGGCGGCAAGTGCATGATCTGGGGCGACGTCTTCTTCACCGAGGTGAAGGGCAGCTTCCGCAAGATATACACCGTCTCCATCACCGATTACACCGGCTCCATCAACCTGAAGATCCGTGCGCAGGAAGGGGAGGACTGCTCCAAGTGGGAGTCCATCCCCAAGGGCACGACGGTCGTGGTGCGCGGCGACTGCTCCTACGATAAGTACGAGCACGACTATATCGTCTGGCCCTACGACGTCCTTTTTGTCGAGCGCAAAAAGCGGGAGGACAACGCCCCCGTCAAGCGGGTGGAGCTGCATCTGCATACCAAGCTGTCCAGCATGGACGCCTTCTGCGACCCCGGCGGCATCGTCAAGCTGGCCCACCGGATGGGCCACCCGGCCATTGCCATCACCGACCACGGCGTCTGCCAGGGCTACCCCGAGGCCATGCTGGCTGCGGACGCCATCCACAAGACAGACCCGGACTTCAAGCTCATCTACGGCTGTGAGGCCTACTTTGTCGATGACATGATACCCTGCGTCTACGGCGTGAAAGACGAGCCGCTGAACGGCGAGTTCTGCGTCTTCGACACGGAGACGACGGGCCTCGACCCCGGCGTGGAATATCTGACAGAGATCGGCGCGGTCATCGTGCGGAACGGGGAGGTGGTGGAAGAATTCGACACCTTCGTAAAACCCGGAAAACCCATCACCTCCAAGATCACCGAACTGACCGGCATCACCAACGAGATGGTGGCTGACGCCCCCGGCGAGGCCGAGGCGCTGAGAGCCTTCCTCGACTTTGTGGATGGCCGCATCCTCGTGGGCCACAATGCCCACTCCTTCGACATCCGATTTCTCCGCGCCGCCGCCAAGCGGAGCGGTATTGAGTTTGAGCCGACCTATATCGACACCCTGACCATGGCTCAGGCCATGTACCCCGGCCTTCACAACTACAAGCAGGGGACCATCAACAAGCATCTGGAACTGCCCGCCTACGAGGCCCACCGCGCCTGCGAGGACTCTGCCGCACTGGGCCGCATCTTCTGCGTCATGCTGAAGGATCTGGAGGAAAAGCAGGTCGCCGCCGTCAGCGGCATCAACACCGGCCTCGGCGGGAACCGCGAGGTGCTGAAAAAGAAGTATTATCACCTCATCATCCTCGTGCGCAGCCAGATGGGCCTGAAAAACCTCTATAAGATCGTCAGCGAGGCCCATGTCAACTACTTCTTCAAGAAGCCCCGCGTTCCCCGCAGCCTTCTGAACAAGTATCGGGACGGCCTTATCCTCACTTCTGCCTGTGAAGCAGGAGAACTTTACAGGGCGATCGTGGAGGGCCGCTCCTACGAAGAACTGAAGAAAATTGCATCGTACTACGATGTTTTGGAGGCCCAGCCCCTGGGCAACAACGCCTATATGGTGCGGGAGGGCAAGGTGGAGAGCGAAGAGGTCATCAAGGACTTCAACCGCACCGTCATCAAGCTGGGCGAAGACCTGCACAAGCCCGTCATCGCCACCGGCGACGTCCATTTCACCGAGCCGGAGGACGCCATCTACCGCTCTGTCCTGCAGGCGGGCAACGGCTTCAAGGACGCGGACAACCAGCCGCCCCTGTTCTACCGCACCACCGAGGATATGCTGAACCAGTTCAGCTACCTGCCCAGGGAAAAGGCCTACGAGATCGTCGTGACCAATCCCCGCAAGATAGCGGCCAGCATCGACGGCAACGTCCGCGCCATCCCGCGCGGCACCTACCCGCCCGGCATCGAGGGCGCAGAACAGCAGCTCCGGGATGCGACCTGGGAACACGCCAAGCGGGACTATGGCGACCCTCTGCCCGAGATCGTGGAGAAGCGCCTGCAAAAAGAGCTGGACTCCATCTGCGGCCACGGCTACGCCGTCCTGTACGTCATCGCGGTCAAACTGGTGGCCTATTCCAACGCGGGCGGCTATCAGGTGGGCAGTCGTGGTTCGGTCGGCTCGTCAGCTGTGGCCCACTTCTCCGGCATCTCGGAGGTCAACAGTCTGCCGCCCCACTACCGCTGCCCCAAGTGCAAATACAGCGAGTTCATCACCGATGGCAGCGTGGACGACGGCTTCGACCTGCCCGACAAGAACTGCCCCCACTGCGGCACCGGGATGCTGGTGGACGGCCACGACATCCCGTTCGAGACCTTCCTTGGCTTCTACGGCGACAAGGAGCCTGATATTGACCTGAACTTCTCGGGCGAGTATCAGTCCAACGTCCACCGCTACACGGAAGAGCTGTTCGGCAAGGCCAACGTCTTCAAGGCCGGCACCGTCTCCGGTATTCAGGACAAGACGGCCTACGGTTACGTCAAAAAGTATCTGGACGATCGGGGGAGAACGGTCAACCACGCCGAGGAGAACCGTCTGACGCTGGGCTGTACCGGCGTCAAGCGTACCACCGGCCAGCATCCCGGCGGCATGGTCGTCGTGCCGGACACCTATGAGATCTACGATTTCTGTCCCATCCAGCACCCGGCGGACGATGTGGCGGGCGGTCTGCTGACCACTCACTTCGAGTTCAAGTATCTCCACGACACCCTGCTCAAGCTGGACGAGCTGGGCCACGATATGCCCACCTTCTACAAGTATTTCGAGGAGTACACCGGCATCCCCGTGGACAGCATCCCCATGAACGACCCCAAGGTCTACAGCCTGCTCACCAGCCCGGAAGAGCTGGGTGTGACGCCGGAGCAGATCGACAGCCAGACCGGCACCTTCGGCATCCCCGAGATGGGCACCAACTTCGTGCGCGGAATGCTGGTGGAGGCCCGTCCCAAGAATTTCTCCGAGCTGATCCAGATCTCGGGCCTGTCCCACGGCACCGACGTCTGGACCGGCAACGCCGACGAGCTCATCCGCAGCGGCACCTGCACCATCGCGGAGGTCATCGGCTGCCGTGACAGTATCATGCTCTATCTGCTCCGCAAGGGCCTCGAGCCCAAGATGGCCTTCGATATTATGGAGGCCGTCCGTAAGGGCAAGGTGGCCAAGGGCGGCTTTGCCCCCGGCTGGGAAGAGGCCATGCGGGAGCACGATGTGCCGGACTGGTACATCGAGAGCTGCCGCAAGATAAAATATATGTTCCCGAAAGCCCATGCGGTGGCCTACCTGATGTCGGCCATCCGGCTCATGTGGTTCAAGCTCTACCACCCGCAGGCGTTCTATGCGGTGTACTTCACCGTCCGCGGCGATGACATCGACTATGAAGCCGCCGTGGGGGGCGCTGCCGTGGCCCGCGCCCACATGAATGAGGTCAAGCGCCGCCTCAAGGAAGAAAAGAACGCCAAGGATGAAGATGTGCTCGTTTCGCTCCAGCTGGTCAACGAGATGCTGGTGCGGGGCTACGAGTTCCTGCCCATCGAGCTGGGCAAGAGCCGGGGCTCGAAGTATGTGGTGGAGGACGGCAAGGTGCGGCTGCCCTTCTGCTCCCTGAAGGGTCTGGGCGGTGCCGCCGCCGATGCGCTGGAAAACGCCACCCTCCATGGGCAGGAGTACCTCTCCATCGAGGAGCTGCAGCAGGCCTCCGGCGTTGGCAGCAGCATCATCGACCGCCTGCGTCAGGTGGGCGCTCTGGGCGACCTGCCCGAGAGCAGTCAGGTGAGCTTTTTCTAAAATTGCAGCAAAAAACGACCTCTGCAGCCGGATGGACCGGAAGCAGAGGCCGTTTTGTTATACGATCAAGTTTCTGAGCAGGGAAGCAGCTTACTCCACGCTGATCATATAGTAGTAGACCGGCTGACCGCCGCGGATGTGGCTGACCTCAACGTGGTTGGGGCATTTTGCCTTGACGATCTCGGTCAGCTTCTCGGCATCCTCGTCGGAGACGTCGCAGCCGGAGATGATGGTGACGAAGCTGGAATCCTTCTTGCACATACTGCGGGCCAGACGATAGGTGGCCTTGGTGATGTCATTGGAGGTGGAGACGATCTTGCCGTTCTCCAGAGCCATGATCTCGCCCTTCTTGATGCGCTTGCCGTCGTACTCGCTGTCGCGGGCGGCGTAGGTGATGAGGCCGGTGGAGACCTTATCGGCAGCAGACATCATGTTGATGGTGTTGGCCTCAACAGTAGCGGAGGGGTCGAAGTTCAGCAGAGCGGTGATGCCCATGGGGACGGTGCGGGTGGGCAGGACGACCACCTGACGGTCGGCCAGCTTCTGGGCCTGCTCAGCAGCCATGATGATGTTCTTGTTGTTGGGCAGGACAAAGACGGTCTTGGCCGGGACGCTCTGGATGGCGGCAAGGATGTCCTCGGTGGCGGGGTTCATGGTCTGACCGCCGGAGACGACAGCGTCAGCGGCCAGGTCGGTGAAGACAGACTTCAGGCCCTCACCGGCGGCGACGGCAACGAAGCCATAGTCGCGGCTGGGGTCAACGGCAGCGTAGACGAACTCGCTGGCGGGGTCGGGCTTCTTCTCGGCGGAAGCCTGCTTCTCGAGGCTCTTGCCCTGCTTCTGGCGGGCCAGGAACTGCTCGTGCATATTCTCGATCTTGAAGTTGGTGAGGTAGCCGTACTTGATGGCCTCGCTCAGGATCTTGCCGGGGTCGGCGGTGTGGACATGGAGGTTGATGACGTCATCGTCCTCGATGCAGACGACGCTGTCGCCGTTGGACTCGGCGAAGGCGCGCATCTTTGCGGCGCTTGCGCCCTCGTTCTTGTTGATGAGGAACTGGGTGCAGTAGCCGTTCTTGATGTCCTCGACCTTCATCAGGTCGTCGGTGAAGACGCCCTTGCCGGCGTTTTCGGTGGAGAGCTTGGCCTTGTTGGGGACAGCCTCGCCGCCGGCCACGATGTCCTCACCGTGGAAGACCTTGCCCATGCCCTCGAAGATGATCATGATGCCCTGGCCGCCGGCGTCCACGACGCCGGCCTTCTTCAGGACGGGCAGCAGGTTGGGAGTGTCCTCCAGAGCCTTCTGACCGGCGGTCATCACGACGTCCCACAGCTCGGCCACATCCTCTTTGCCGCAGGCAGCAGCTTCCTCGGAAGCGACGCGGGCGACGGTCAGGATGGTGCCTTCGGTGGGCTTCATGACAGCCTTGTAAGCGCCCTCGACGCCCTTCTTCAGTGCAGCCACGATGTCGGCGGCGTCAGCCTCCTTTTTGCCCTCCAGAGCCTTGGAGAAGCCGCGGAACAGCAGGCTGGTGATGACGCCGGAGTTGCCGCGGGCGCCGCGCAGCATGGCGGAGGCGGCGGTCTTTGCGGCCTCGCCCACGGTGCAGCTGTCGTCCATGGCCTGCAGCTCACGGACGGCTGAGCCGACGGTCATGCCCATGTTGGTGCCGGTGTCGCCGTCGGGGACGGGGAACACGTTCAGCTCGTCCACGCGGGAGCGCTGGTTGTTGATGTTGTTTGCGCCGGAAATAATGGCGTCGCGCAGGATCTTACCAGAAATCATTGCTTTTTACTCCTTATATCTTCCCGGTACCCCCGGGCGGGCTTTGTCTCATCAGGCAACCACGTCATCGACCGATACGACCACGCGGGCGACTTTCAGGCCGGTGGCCTGCTCCACCTCGTCCTTCACGCGGTGCGAGATGGAACGCG